>Ga0315279_10004586_pt1 | contig 18481 bp, 10 predicted proteins | sample YL17G06_20_MG_FD_203694 | JGI IMG/M metagenome (GOLD analysis project Ga0315279, IMG submission 203694) | Sediment microbial communities from Yellowstone Lake, YNP, Wyoming, USA - YL17G06_20 | ecosystem: Environmental > Aquatic > Freshwater > Lake > Sediment | place: USA: Wyoming | collected... | reverse complement strand
ATTGACGCCACGCTGGAGGTCCTCCGCGAGGGCGGCACGTTCGTGACGTTCGCGTACCTTCAGGGCCTGCTGCTGCGATCGGGCAAGCGTTTCGCGGAGAAGCTCAAGTCGAACTTCTCCCGCGTCAACCGCAGCGGGGTCGTCTGGTGGAACCTCCCGCCGGCGTTCGTCTACCGCTGCACGCGGTAAAGAAGGTCATAGCTCTTAGCTCCTAGGGCGCATCATCGGGTCCGGGTGGCTTTTGCCCCGCGGCGGAATCTTATGGGCGCCGCGGGGGCTTTGTCACCCTAAGCCCTAAGACCTTCTTCTCTCACCGATGCACTAAAGCTTCGTGTCGGTCCACAGGAACAACCTTCTCTCACCGATGCAGTAAAGCTTCGTGTCGGTCCGCAGGAACAACTGGCCGCCGGAGACGCTGATGGTTGCCCGGCAGCCTGTGCCGGGGAACTTTGTGCTGTGCAGCAGCTTGTACTGGTCGCCGGCCTGGAGGACCAGCACCTCGCCGGTCAGGCTCACGCAATAGATCTTGCCGTCGGCGCCGGTCGCGGAGGCCTGGAGGGTCTTGGTGGGCAGGTCGTTTGCCCAGATCACCTTTCCGGTCCGCGGCTCGATGCACGCCATCTGCTTTCGCCGCCCGTCGAGCACGTAGAACCGCCCCTTGTACGCCAGCGGGGTGCACACGTCCGGCGAGTAGTCGGACGAAGACCACAGTTCGTCGGCCTTGGTCAGTTGGCCCTTGCGGTCGGTGGGCACCGCGAACATCCGCCCGCCCTTGGGCGCGCAGACGATGGCTGCGCCGTCCATGGCGCACGGCGAGACAACCAGCCGCCAGGAAGTCTCCGGCCTGGGGTTGTACGTCGGGGACCGCCACAGTTCCTTGCCCGTCCGGGGGTCGTGGGCGGTGACGTAGTCGCCGCCGCTGATGAGGATCATCGGCCCGTTCGGGCCCTCGTATGGTATCGGCGTGCTGTAGGCCTGCTTGCTCTCATACACCGCGCCGGTCGTCCGCATGTGCTTCCAGATGTCCTTGCCCGTTTTGGGGTCCACGCACAGCAGGTAGCTCCAGTCGCCCGCGCCCCTGGCGGTGGGGCCCTGGATTACCGGCACGTAAAGCAGGCCCTTGTACAGCAGGCTGGTGGCCCCGTACTGCCAGAGTATCTCGAACTTGCCGTGGTCGTCCTGGAGGTTCCGCTTCCAGAACTGCTTGCCGTCCATGTCGCAGGCGAGCATCTCGCCCGTGCCGAACTGGAATATCACGACCTGGCCGTCAGTTATCGGCGACGGCGTGGCCGCGTTGTTGCCCATCCTGTTGCCGAAGCCCTTATTGCCCACGACCTGCTGCCAGAGGACCTTGCCGTCGGTGCGGCTGATGCACAGGGCCCGCGTCCGCTGCGGGTCCTCCTGCTCCATTGCCGTGATGAAGACGCGGTCGCCCCAGACGATCGGCGTGGCGGCGCCGACGCCGGGCGTGTCGATTGACCACGCGATGTTCTCGTCGGGGGAGAACTTCACCGGCAGGTCTTTCTCGTCATCGCCGGCCGAGCCGTTGAGGTTGGGCCCGCGCCATTGCGGCCAGTTGCCCGCCCGCGCCGCGGCGGGGGCCGTCGCCAGCACAAGTCCGGCCGCAAGGGCCGCCATCCATCCGAGCGCGTGGTGATTCTTCATGCCGGGATCGTCGCATCACGCCGTGCGCAAGTCAAGGCGCCCCCCACGATGGCCGATGCAAGTGAGGCGGAGAATCACCACGCGGCCAGTGGGCACAATCCCGGGCCGCGGGAACCGGTCGGTTGCCATAGAGACTGAAGTGGCATCTCAGAAAGCCGAAGATGGCAGTGAAGAGCAGACTCCCAACCGTCGCAATCGCCTCGCAGGACAGTCAGCCGGCATGTCCGCCCGGCCTTGCCAGGTCGTGCAAGGTCCGCACCCGCGTCCTGTTGCCGTTGATGGCGGCGTTCCTGGCGGTGGTGGGCATCTTCGCGTGCGTCTCGTACGGGCTTCGCCAGTGGCACCTGGCGATGGCTGTCGGCCTGGCTGCGTGCCTGACGGCGGCGGCGGGGCTTTGCGGGGGGCTGTTCATTTTCCTGGGCCGGGTGGAGCGGCGCATGGTCGCGTCGCAGGCCCAGGTGATCGAGGGCGTCAAGGAACGGGAGCGTGAGAAGCGCCGCCACGCCGACGACATCACCAGCGCCCACGACCATCTCAGGAGCGTCATGGAGGCCATCCCGGACCCCCTGATGGTCATCGACCGCGGGCACAGGATCGTTCTGGCCAACAAGGCCGTCCGCGAAATTGTCGGATGCGGCGAGCAGTTGCCGGAGGGCCTGCTCTGCCACCAGGCGTCGCACCACCGCGACGTGCCGTGCGAGGGGGTCAGCGACCAGTGCCCGTTCGTCAAGGTCCTGGCCAGCAGAAAGCCCGTGCGGATGGAGCACACCCGCCAAAGGCCCGACGGGACGCTCATCGCCGTCGAGGTCGTCGCCTCGCCGATCTTCGGTGCAAACGGCGAGGTGTCCCAGGTCATCGAGGTCAGCCGCGACCTCACCCGCCAGAAGCAGGCCGAGATGGCCCTGCGACAGGCCAAGGAGGTCGCCGAGGCCGCCGACAGGGCAAAGAGCGAGTTCCTGGCCAACATGAGCCACGAGATACGCACGCCCATGAACGGCATCATGGGCATGACGGAGTTGGCCCTCGAGACCGACCTGACGAGCGACCAGCGCGACTGCCTTACAATGGTCCGCGATTCATCCGAGGCGCTGCTGGGCCTCATAAACGACATCCTGGACTTCTCCAAGATCGAGGCCGGCAAGCTGGAACTGGAGAACGTGCCCTTCTCCATGCAGGAGTGCCTCGGCGAGACGCTCGGCGTGCTCGCCTTCCAGGCCGAGAAGAAGGGCCTGGAGCTCATCTGCGAGGTCGCGCCGGACGTGCCTGACCGGCTGCTGGGCGACCCGTGCCGCGTGCGGCAGATCATCACGAACCTCGTGGGCAACAGCATAAAGTTCACCGAGGCCGGCGAGGTTTTCGTCGGCGTCGCCGTCGAGTCGCGGTCGCAAGGCCGCGTCGTCGTCCGATACTCCGTGCGGGACACGGGGATAGGGATATCGCCTCAACAGCAGCAGAGGATATTCAACGCGTTCGAGCAGGCCGACGGCTCGACCACGCGCAAGCACGGGGGCACCGGCCTGGGCCTTACCATCTCCGCGCAACTGGCCAGGATGATGGGCGGGACCATCTGGGTCGAGAGCGAACTCGACAAGGGCAGCACCTTCCACTTCACCACCGACCTTCGCGTGCACGACTGCCCGCCCGCGGCCGGGCCGCCCCCGGAGGCCGACCAACTCAAGGGACTAAGGGTGCTGATCGTGGACGACAACGCCACCAATCGCAGCGTCCTGGCGCGGGTCGTCGCGAACTGGTCCATGCGGCCCGAAGAGGCCAACCGAGGCGACAGGGCCCTGGAAATGCTCCGCCAGGCCCAACGCGAACTCAGGCCGTTCTCGTTGGTCCTGCTCGACGTGAACATGCCGGACATGGACGGCTTCGAGGTGGCCCAGGCGGTCCGCCAGGATGCGCTGCTGGCCGGGACGACGATCATGATGACCTCCTCGGCCACACACCACGGCGACGCCGACAGGCGCCGCCAACTCGGCATCGCGCAGCATCTGCCCAAGCCCGTGAGGCAGCCGGCGCTGCTGAAGGCGATACTGGCGGCCGTGGGGCAGGCGGCGGGGGCCGACCGCAACAACCCCGCCGAGGGCGCCAACGTCAACTCCGCCCGAAAGGCGCACATACTCCTGGCCGAGGACAATCCGGTCAACCAGCGCCTGGCGGTGCGAATACTGGAGAAGGCGGGGCATTCCGTCGTGGTGGCCGACAACGGCAAGCAGGCCGTGCTGGCCTGGCAGGGCGACTGCTTCGACCTGATCCTCATGGACATGCAGATGCCCGAGATGGACGGCTTCGAGGCCGCCGCCGAAATCCGCAGGCTGGAAGAACTCAATCCCGACCAACCGACGACCCCCATCATCGCACTGACTGCCCACGCCATGAAGGGCGACCGCGAACGCTGCCTGGCCGCCGGCATGCAAGAGTACGTCTCCAAGCCGATCAAGACGCGGGTGCTGTTCGGGGCCATCCAAAGCGTCTTGTCGGAAAGCGCCCAAAGCGCCATAAGCTCCAAGTAACAAGCACCAAGATCCAAACAAGGACCAAACGGAAAAACGGAAAACCCCAAACGGGGAAACACCACATATGCCTGCCGTCAGGCAGATTCCAAACGGGGGAGCATCGCCGTGTTCCGGTTTGCCCGTTTGGGATTTGGCTCTTTGCCTCTTGGTCCTTGTTTGTTGCTTGGTGCTTGTCATTTGGAGCTTTTGCCGTTCGCTCCTTGATGCTTGCAATTCAGTTCTTCTCCTTTCAGAATGTCATTTCCCTTGGGCGGTAGTATAATTCCTCGACGTATGGGTCGCACCGGCCGGGATGTTACGGTATACTGCGTCCAAGGTGAGCCGTCCCGACGGATCGCGCCGGCTTTATGATAGGGACCAGGACTAACCCGGTGGACGAGACCATCGGGCTGCCTGCCGAGACTGTCCGTTGTATGGCGTGGACAAGGAGACTACGATGCGCCGATTCATGACCAATGGTGGTTGGCTGACGGGGATTCTATTGATGAGCGCGGCCTTGACGGGCTGCTGCTGCGGTTTTCAGAGGACTGTGCCGGAGGGGCCGATCGTGCAGGTGCCGCCGCAGGAGCCCGCGGTAATCCCGACGGTTCCCGAGCCGCCACAACTGCCGCCGCCGGCAATTCCCGAGCTGCCGCCAATGCCCCCGGTCCCCCCTCCTCCTCCGCCTCCAGAGCATAAGGAGTCCGTCACGCCGGAGGTCAAGAAGGCCATCGAGGACCTTGGCACCAGGTATCCGGGCCTGTTCACGTTCGACGCCGCGCGAGGCATGTTCAGGTTCAACTCGGACATCACCTTCGACTCCGGCTCGGCCGTCGTCAAGCCTCAGGCCAAGGCCGCCCTTACCCAACTGGCCGAGATCCTCAGCGGCGACGACGCGAAGGACCGCCAGATGACCATTATCGGCTACACCGACACGGACCCCGTCCGCAAGGCCGCGACCGTCGCCCACCTCAAGGCCCTTGGCAAGCCCGCCAGCAACCTGGGCCTCAGCGAGGCACGAGCGGAGGCCGTGGCGGCCGTGCTCCGCGCCGGCGGCGTCGCCAGCCGCCGAATGGTCACCAAGGGCAAAGGCCAGGCCGACCCCGTCGCCAGCAACGCCACCGCCGCGGGCAAGGCCCAGAACCGCCGCGTGGAAATCTTCCTGACGCCCATGGCCGGATAGGCGGTAGCCAGTAGCCAGTAGCCGGTAGCCGGTAGCCGGTAGCCGGTAGCCGGTAGCCGGTGCAGCCTTGTCCAAGGCGCGAGGCCTGTTCGCTTCAGCGAGCAGGGGAATCAGGGACGCTATCCCTTTGCTGAAATGAAACGGTTAGCGTCCCCGCTCGCTGTTTCCAATTCATCCGAACCTGTGTCGCCTGACCTTGGTTCAATCAATTGACTGATGTCGGATCGAATATGAGAGGCGTTCCGCATGTTGCATCATGAGGCCCAGAAACGCACGATAACCGCCGTGGCAATCGCCCTGACTTGCCTGCTGGCCGGGCTGCTGGGCGGCGGGCTGGCGATCCAGAATCATTGGTCGGCCAAGGTCTCGGACGCCGACTACCTCAAGGGCCGGCTCAAGGGCCTCTCGCCGGACGCCCAGGCCGGGCCCCCGGTTGCCCAGGCCGCGCTGGTGAGGGTCGCACTGGCGCGCGAGGATCTGATCCAGCCGGAGCGCCCGGTCGTCGGCAGGCTCGTCGAGGTCCGCAAGACCAGCGTCTCCAGCGAGGTGCCCGGCACGATCGTGGCCATGGACGTCGAGGATGGTTCCCCGGTAATTGGCGGAAAGACGGTCCTGGTCAAGGTGGACGGCACGTGGACCAACCTGGCCATCGAGAAGCAGAAGGCCCGCATCGAGGCCATCGCCGCCCAGGTCAAGATGGAGGAGGCCAACCTCCGCCGGCTCACTCAGACCCTGGCGGCCAGCGTCGCGACGCCGCAGGAATACGAGGACCAGGCCGCGCTGACCGAGCAGAGGCGGGCCGAGATGAAGGAGGCGCAGGCCCAGCTTGCGGACCTCCAGGAGCAGGGCCGCCGGCTGGTGATAGTGGCGCCCTTCGACGGCTGGGTCACGCGCAGGTACGCCGAACTGGGCCAGCGGCTCAGCGTCGGCTCGCCCGTGGTGGACATCGTCTCGCGCGGCACGATCTACGCCGAGGTCAACGTGCCCGAGAGCATCATCAACTCCATGACCCTGGGAATGAGCGTTCCGGTGCGGATAGACCCTCTAGGGCAGGTCATCACCGGCAAGCTGGCGACGATCAACCCCGACGGCGCCTCGGCCTCGCGGACCTACCCCGTGCGGATCGCGATGGACGATCAGCAAGGCGCCCTGAAGGTCGGCATGAGCGTCACGGCCATCCTGCCGGTGGGCGCAAAGAGCCGGCAGATCATGGTCTCGCCTGACGCCATTCTGACCAAACCGGACGGCTCGACTGTCTGGGTGGTCGCGCCGGACGACAACAAGGACCTCCGCGCCAGGCCCGTGCCGGTGGAGATCGTCGCGACGGCGGGCGGCCTGAATGCGGTCAGGCCGGTCGGCAAGTCCGCCCTTGCGGACAACGCCCAGGTCGTCATCGAGGGCGCCGAGCGGCTTGATCCCAACCAGTCCGTCCGGATCCTCCAGGAGACTGCCGACGCGGGCGCGGAAGCCTCCGCGGCCGGGACAGCAGGCGACTCGCGGCCCAAGGCAAGGTAGCGCCGGATGGACATAATCCGATTCTCCATTCAGAACCCCGTCAAGGTCGCCGTCGGCGTGATCCTCGTCATCCTGTTCGGCGCGATCGCGGTCACCGCCATCCCGATACAGTTGACCCCGGACGTGGACCGTCCTTTGGTCCGCATCAGGACGCAGTGGACGGGACGAAGCCCCGAAGAGGTCGAGCGATCCATCATCCAGGAGCAGGAGGAAAAGCTCAAGACGATCTCCGGGCTTTACAGGATGGTCTCGACGGCCGAACTGGGCAGGGCGACCGTCGAGTTGGAGTTCGACATCAACGTGTCGATCTCGCGGGCCTTGCAGGACGCCTCGAACAAGCTCGACGAGGTGCCGTACTATCCGCCGGACGTGGACCGCCCCGTCATCAAGGCCTCCAGCAGCACCGAGGAAAACGCCGTCGCCACGTGCTTCGTCCAGGCGGAGGACCCGAACTTCGAGGTCTCGAACTTCTACGACTACTTCGACCGGTACGTCAAACCGTACCTCGAGCGGATCCCCGGCGTCTCGGAGGTCGACCTTCGCGGCGGGCGCGAGCACCAGGTGCACATCCGCGTGGACCCCAAGGCCGTTGCCGGCAGGGGGCTCACGTGGGCCCAGGTCCGCAACGCCATCCAGGCCGACAACGTCAACGAGTCCGGCGGCGACCTGGCCGACGGGCGGCTCGACATGCGGTTCCGCGTCATCGGGCAGTACGACAACCTCGACCAGATCCGCAAGACGATCATCAGGTACGACAACGGCGTGCCGATCCGCGTCGAGGACGTCGCCACCGTCGCGATGACGCTGGAGAAGAACGTCAACTTCGACTACTCCAAGGGCAGGACTTCCATGACGGCCCTCGTGCGGCGCGAGAAGGGCTCCAACGCCATGCAGATCATGAAGGAGTTCCGAAAGCGCCTGGCGGAGATCAACGCCCCCGGCGGCGTGATGTCGCGCTACCAGCACGACCGTTACGGCATCCGCATGCGGCAGTTCTATGATGAGACCGGCTACATCGACAAGGCCATCGCGCTGGTCCGCGACAATCTGCTTCTGGGAGGCTCGCTGGCGGCGCTGGTGCTGCTGCTGTTCCTGCGTTCGGCCAGGCCGACGCTCATCATCTCCGTCGCGATCCCCATATCCGTCATCGGCGCGTTCGTGGTGATGCAGGTCTGCGGGCGGAACATCAACGTCATATCCCTGGCGGGCCTGAGCTTCGCCGTCGGCATGGTCGTCGACAACGCCATCGTCGTGCTGGAGAACATCGACCGGCACATGAGCATGGGCGAGTCGCCCCTGGTCGCGTCGTACCGCGCCACGAAGGAGGTCTGGGGCGCGATCCTTTCCTCGACGCTGACGACCATAGCGGTCTTCGCGCCCGTGCTGACGATCAAGGAAGAGTCCGGGCAACTCTTCTACGACATCGCACTGGCAATCTGCGGGGCGGTGGGCTTCTCGCTGATAATCTCCATCACCGTCGTACCGGCGGCGGCGGCGATATTCCTCAAGCGCAAGGACGCCGCTCACGGCCTCGTCTGGCGGGCGACGCATTCCGCCTTCGGCCTGGCGCCTGTCATGGCGTGGGTCACCGATAAGTACGCCGACATGATCCACATGCTGACTTTCCGCAGCATCGCGGGAGTCTGGACGCGGACGGTGGTCATCTTCGTGGTCGTGGCACTGAGCTTCGGCGGGGCCTGGATGCTCATGCCCCCGGCCAGCTATCTGCCCAACGGCAACCGCAACTTCATGACCGCCAGGATGGCGACCCCGCCGGGCTACTCGCTCAAGCAGAACACCATGCTCGGCCGGAGGATCGAGCAGGAGCTCGAGCCCTACTGGAAAGCCCGCGACTCCGCCGAGGCCGCCGCGATCCAGCCGCTGACAGACAGGGCCGGAAAGCCCGTGAAGAACGTCTCGGCCATCCAGGACATAATCGTAATCATCTCCAGCGGACAGGTGTTCATGATCTGCACCAGCAAGGACCCCGAGCATCCCAAGGACCTGCTGCCGGTGCTCAACAACATGATGAGCAAGATGCCCGCCTGCACGGGCTTCGCTTCGCAGCCGTCGATCTTTGGCCGGTCCGCGGGCAGGTCGAACTCCGTCGACGTGGAGATGGTCGGCAACAACATGGAGACTCTGCGGGCCGGCGCCGTGGGGCTTCAGGACAAGCTCTACTCGATGTTCGGGCGCTTCAGCGTCCGCGCCGACCCGCAGAGCTTCGAGCTTTCAGGCCCGGAGCGCCGACTGGTCATCGACCAGGTCCGCGCAAAGGAGCTCGGCCTGAGCGTCGAGGACCTCGCCCGCGGAGTCCGCGCGCTGATCGACGGCGACATCATCGGCGACTTCAATTATGACGGAGACACCATCGACCTGGTCGTGATCCGCGACCCGAACATTCCCATGACGCCCGAGGACATCTCCAACACTCCCATGGCCGTCGCCGACATCGGCGGCAAGGTCGCCCACGTGCCGCTGCGGGAACTGGTCAAGCTCCTGCCGGCGGACGCCTCCAGGGCCATCAAACGCGTCGAGGGCCAGCGGGCGATAACCTTCAACGTCAACCCGCCGGAGGAAATGGCCCTGGAGCAGGCCCAGGACGTCATCAAAGGCATGGTCGCCGAGTTCCGCAGCCAGGGCGCCATTTCCCCGGACGTGAACGTCAACTTCTCCGGCAACGCCGACAGGCTCTCCCAGACCCGCGCGGCACTGTTGGGCGAGTGGTCGGGCTGGAACCTCGATTCGGCCCTCAGCGTCGGCTTCAGCAGGTTCTTCCTGGCGCTGGTCATCACGTACCTGCTGATGGCGGCCCTGTTCGAGAGCTTCCTGTACCCGTTCGTGATCATGTTCTCCGTGCCGATGGCGCTGGTCGGAGGCTTCATGGGCCTGGCCGTCGCCCGGGCCTATTACCCCACGCAGCAGCTCGACACGCTGACGATGCTCGGCTTCATCATCCTCATCGGCATCGTGGTCAACAACGCGATCCTGCTGGTCCACCAGGCGCTGAACTTCATGCGCGGCATAGGCGAGGCCGAGGAGGACATCCGCGAGCCGCTGGGCCCGCGCGAGGCCATTACCGAGTCCGTCAAGACCCGCATGCGCCCGATCTTCATGACCACCGCCACCAGCGTGATCGGCATGATGCCGCTTGTCGTGGCCCCGGGCTCCGGCAGCGAGCTCTATCGCGGCCTCGGCGCCGTCGTCGTCGGCGGCCTGAGCGTCTCGACCGTCTTTACCCTGCTGGTCGTCCCGCTGCTGTTCAGCCTGGTAATCGACGTCAAGGCCGGCATCCTGCGGCTGATGGGCAGGCAGTTCTCCGAGACGTCCGCGGCGGCGGAGGAACTGACGAGGGAGTAGGGCCGGTCCCCTGCATCCCTGCTCGCTGAAGCGAACAGGCCATGCCGACCGGGCAGCACGTTGACCTGCGCGGGGGCATGTCGTACCATATCCATGATGGCAGATACCATACTGATCGTCTAGGACGAGCAGGTTCTCCGGGAGTCGCTGGGCGAACTGCTCCAGGGGGAGGGCTTCGAGGTCCTCCTGGCCCCCAACGGCAAGGCGGCGTACGAAACGCTCCTGGACCGGCCCGTCGACCTGGTGCTCAGCGACATACGCATGCCGGAGATGGACGGCATGACGCTGCTGCGGCACGTGCAGCGCACGGCCCCGCAGACGCCGATGATCCTCATAACGGCGTACGGCACGGTCTCCAGCGCCGTAAGCGCCATGCAGTCCGGGGCGATGGACTACCTGCTCAAGCCCGTGCAGTTCGACGACCTTCTGGCCAAGGTCCGCAAGGCGCTGGAGTTCCGCAGGCTCGAGAGCACGTGCCGCGTGCTGACCGAGCAGCTCTCGGCCGAGGCCGTGTTCCATAACCTCGTGGGCCAGTCCAGGCAGATGCTTCAGTTGTTCGAGCTTGTCCGCAAGCTCTCGACGGTCAAGAGCAGCGTGCTGGTGGTCGGCGAGTCCGGAACGGGCAAGGAGCTCATCGCCCGCGCGATCCACTACAACGGCATCACGCGCGACAGGCCGTTCGTGCCGGTCAACTGCGGTGCGATCCCGGACACGCTGGTCGAGAGCGAGTTGTTCGGTTATCGGCGCGGGGCCTTCACGGGCGCCAACCAGGACAAGATGGGCTTCTTCGAGGCCGCCGACGGCGGGACGCTGTTCCTCGACGAGATATCGACTCTTCGGCCCAACGTGCAGAGTTCGCTGCTGCGGGCCCTTGAGGAAAGGGTCATCGTGCCTGTCGGCGACACCCGCCCGCGGGAGGCCGGCGAGGAACTCAAGGACGCGGTCCGGCTGTTCGAGCGGCAGCACATAATCAACAGCCTTCAGCGGCACGGTTACGACAAGAACGTCACGGCCCGGAAACTGGGCATCGGCGTGTCGAGCCTGTACCGCAAGCTCGACGAGATGAACATTCCCAAGAGCCCCGACGAGGACAACTCTTAAATGCCCAAGAGGATGTGGGTGGGCACCCACGACGACGTCGCCAACGAGGTGCTGGCCGGGCGGGCCGAAGCCGGGGCGATCAAGAACCTGCGCCTCGACGCCATGCTCCAGCAGCACCCGGATTGGAAAATACGCCGGCTTGCCGAGAGCAGGGAAGTGCCCAACAACGCACTGCTGGTCCGCGCGGACCTCGCGGACAGCCTCGGGCCGCGAATCAGGGAAATCCTGCTCGCGATGGATGGCCAGGAGCAAGGCCGACAGGCCCTGCAAGGCTTCGGCGCGGTAAGGTTCATCCCGTGCTCTCAGGAGCAGTACCGACCGATCTACTGCATGGCCGAGCACATCGGCCCGGCCTGGAGCATGATCGGCATCGCCGGGCCGCCGCCGCGAACGCCGGCCGGGATGACGATACCCAAGGACGAGGAATGCTGCGACGCAAACTCCTGATCGTGTTCGGCTCGCTGGTGGTCCTGCTGGTGGCCCTGGCGGCGACGGCGATCTGGGTCCTCCAGGGCGCCTTGAGTGATCTGCGCCGCGTCAACACGCAGGCGGTGGCCGTGGCCGACGAGGTGAACCGCCTCAACGACGGCCTGACCGCCGTCGAGGTGGACCTTTACCAGATCCAGCTAGGCCGGCAACGCCACCTTGACGGCCTGATCGACGACGTCGAGGCCGCGCACAACCTGATAGACCTTATCGGCAAGCACTACGTCGTTCACCTGCCCCAGTCCGAGGGGGCGTTCAAGGCCGTCCGGGACCTCTACCCCGGGTTCGAGCAGCGGGTAAGCTCGCTGGCGACGGCCCAGGACGAGAACCTCTCCCGCCAATACGCCGTCGCCGCCCTGGCCGACGCCATGACGCTGCGGCAGGGCGTCCGGCAGATCGACCGCAACGCCCGCGAGCACGCGCGCCAGGAGCAGGAAAACCTGGCCAGCCGGTTCCGCTGGCTGGTGTTCGGCATAGCCATCGGTTGCCTGCTCGTGATCAACATCTCCATTGTCGTGTTGCTTCGGGCGGCCGGGATGGTGCTCAGGCCCGTCGACAAGCTGGTGGAGGTCTCCCGCCAACTCACGAGCGAGCACTTCGAGAAGCGGGCCGAACTCCAGGATGCCGATGAGTTCCACGAACTGGCCGAGGCATACAACCAGCTTGCCGAGCGAATCCAAAGCTCCGAACAGCGCCGAATGGAAATGCTCGGGCAGGTCGCCCTCACGCTGAACCACGAACTGAACAACTCCATCGCGATCATCGAGCTTCAGTTGCAGTTGCTCGGGCGACAGACCGACGGCGGCGACCGCTTCGAGTCCTGCCTTCGGAACATCAAGGAGAACCTGCATCGGATGGCTGAGACGGTCGAGTCGCTCAAGCACATCCGCCGGATCGTCCTGACCGACTACATCTCCGGGGTCAAGATGCTCGATCTCCAGCGGTCTGTGCAGGCCGAGGCGCTCGACGAGCCGCCGCCAACTGGGAACGTCGGCGGCGGGAATGTCGGGGACGTTGGTGAAAAGGCGCCGACGACGGGGCAAGCATGAGCCGCCGGGACCGCCTACTCCGCCAGACCGCCCTGTACGGCGAGCTTCGCTGGTTCATTCGTCTGCGCTGGCTGGCAGTGCTGGCCGTGATCGCCGGGGCCATGATCGACGCGTGGTTGCTTAAGTGGTACGCCGACCCCTGGCGGCTCGGGGTGGTGGGGGCCGTGGTCCTGGCCTACAACTCCTTGCTCGCACTGCAACTGCGCCCGTTCCGTGTCGACGAGGGGCGATACGGCTCGCTGGTTACCCTGACGTGGCTCCAGATCGTGCTGGACCTTGCCTGCCTGACGCTGCTGACGGTCTGGACCGGCGCGCTGCACAGCCCGCTGCTGGGGTTCTTCGTCTTTCACATGGTCATCGCCAGCCTGCTGCTGCCGCCGTCGATGGGATACGTCGGGGCCGGCATTTCAGGGCTGATGCTGGCGGGCGCCCTGTGGCTGACCGGGCAATGGCCGACGGGCCAGCCGGAGATCCAGGAAATGCTGGGCTGGCTGGCAATGCTGGTCATCACCGTCTACCTGACCGGGCGATGATCCAGCAGGAGAAGATGGCCGCCATGGGCCAGATGGCGGCGGGGGTCGCCCACGAGATCGCCAACCCGCTGGCCTCGATGGACAGCCTGCTGCAACTGCTCCAGCGTAAGCCCGACCGCATGGACGATGACTCGATCGGCAAACTCCGCGACCAGATCGCCCGCATCAGCCAGATTGTACGCCAACTCACGGACTTCGCCCACCCATCCCAGACCGCCTGGGAAACGGTGGACGTCGGCGAGGCTGTCGCCCGGGCCCTGCAAATGGTCCGCTTCGACCATCGCATCCGCAAGGTGGACATGCACATAGAGCAGCCCCAGGGCGACCTGCCGGCCGTGACGGCCGCACAGCCCCACGCGCTGGAGCAGGTGCTGGTCAACATCATACTCAACGCCCTGGACGCCCTGGCCGATGAGCCCGCGCCGAGGCTGGACATCCGCGCCTGGCGTCAGGGCGACCAGTGCTTCATCCAGGTCGCCGACAACGGCCACGGTATCGCTGCCGAGCACATGGACCACCTTTTCGACCCGTTCTTCACCACCAAGCCTGTCGGCAAGGGCACAGGTCTGGGCCTGGCGATCAACTACCGGCTGATTCGCAGCCATCACGGCCGGATCGAGGTCGAAAGCAAGGGCCGAGGCGCCAAATTCACCATCTGCCTTCCCGCCGCCAAAGAGGACCCGCCAGTCTCATAAATGAGACGGACATTGAGGTTTCTTACGATTCCTGAGAATCCATGGGGCATAAGTGTTGCCGCAACTGGTGATTGACAAAGCGAAGACTGGCACGCCGCGTGCAGTCTATTACCTGCCGGCTGGCGGATTGGCCGGAGTTCGGCCTGATGCAGGGGCCGCCAGTCCGCCCGCCCGGCGAAGTGCCTGCGAAAGGTCCGTTGTTTACATGGATGCTGGGCGTACCGTGAATCGCAATGCCTCGCTTCGACGTGCGGGCTGCGGCCTTGCTGCGCGGCCGGTGCTGTGGATGATCCTCGTGCTGGCGGCGGCGGCGCCCGGACTGGCCGCCGAGTTGACGCCGGCCCAGATCGAGAACCGCCGGTGCTTCAACTGCCATGGCCAGGAAGACATAGCCAAGCTCGGGTCTCAAGATCGACTGACCATGGTCGACCGCTCGACCGGCGTTGCCACGGCCGGGCCTGCCAGTGCCCCCGCCGGGCGCGGCGGGCTATTCGTTACGGACAGGACGCTGGCCGGGACAGTTCACGCCGGTCTGGCCTGCACGGATTGCCACGCCGCGGCCAAGACGCTTCCCCACCTGGCCAAGCTCGGCCCGGCGAGTTGTGACTCCAAGTGCCACATCAAGAACCAGAGCGACTACATGCAGGGCGCCCATGCCGAGGCCCTTGCCAAAGGCGACAAGAACGCCCCGACCTGCACCACTTGCCACGGCGGGCACGACATACTGCCCAAACCGGACCGCCGCAGCACTATAAATCCGCTTAACATTGTCAAGATCTGCGGCGGTTGCCACCAGTTGCACCAGACCGGCCAGGACAACAAGCAGCACGTCCAGCAGTACCTTGACAGCGTTCACGGCCGGGCGCTGGTCAATGGCGGCCTGGCTGTCTCGGCCACCTGTGCCGACTGCCACGGCAGCCATCGCGTGCTGCCGCCGAGCAACCCGGACTCGCTGGTAAATCGCGCCAAGGTTCCCCTGACCTGTGGGCGGTGCCACATCGGGCTTTCGGATGTCTACCAGGCCAGCGTTCACGGCAAGGAGTTGGCCAAGGGCAACCTCAAGGCGCCGGCCTGCACGGACTGCCACACCGCCCACGCCATCACGCGAACCAACGTGCCGGCGTTCAAGCTCGACATGGTCAACGAGTGCGGCCATTGCCACGAGCTTGACCGCCAGGGGCGCAAACGAAAGACCAGCCTGTACGACACGTACCGCCTGAGCTACCACGGCCAGGTCACGAGCCTGGGATTCACTCGCGGCGCGCGGTGCAGCGATTGCCACGGCGCCCACAACATCCAGCGGGTGGACGACCCGGCCTCGCGGCTCAGCCAGGCCAACCGCGTCGACACGTGCCGCAAGTGCCACCCCAACGCGACGGCGAGTTTCGCCAAGTTTGAGGCCCACGCCGACTTCCGCGACGGCGAGCGATACCCGGTGCTCCACGCGGTGTGGATTTACTTCGTCATAATGATGTCGCTGGCGTTCGGTTTCTTCGGCATGCACTCGGTGCTTTGGCTTATCCGTTCGGTCATCGAGCGGATCAGGCACGGCCGGCGCCCGCACCACGCGGGCGGGCCCGCGATCAGGCGGTTCACCGGCGTTGACAGGCTCAACCACTCGCTGATGGCGATGAGTTTTTTCGGCCTGACGCTGACGGGCCTGCCGCTGCTTTACGCCGACCTGCCCTGGGCCCGCGCCCTGGCGAACTTCCTTGGCGGCGTGCCAGGCGCGGGGATGTTGCACCGCGGCTTCGCCATCATGCTGTTCATAAACTTCCTCATCCACTTCGCGGGAGTGGCCCAGAGGTTTCGCTGGCAGGGCGTGCGTGGAACGCGGAAGGCGCTCTTCGGCCCGACGTCGCTGCTGCCGCGAATCAAGGACGTTAAAGACTGCATGGGCATGTTCCGCTGGTTCCTGTTGGGCGGCGAGAAGCCCAAGTTTGACCGCTGGGCGTACTGGGAGAAGTTCGACTACTTCGCCGAGGTCGGCGGGTCGGTCATCATCGGCACCACCGGTTTGCTGCTGTGGTTCCCGCAGTTCTTCGCCCAATACCTGCCGGGCTGGATCTTCAACGTCGCCACGCTGATCCACGGGTACGAGGCGCTGCTGGCGATAGTGTTCATATTCACGGTGCACTTCTTCAACGCCAACCTTCGCCTGGGCAAGTTCCCGGTCGACGACGTGATCTTCACCGGTCAGATGCCGGAAGAGGAGTTCAAGGAGGAGCGTGCCAGCGAGTACGAGTACCTCAAGGCCCGCGGCGATCTGGATTCATACCGAGTCGCGCCGGCGCCGTCGTGGTGGCGGAAGCTGTCCGTGACGGTGGGCGTCTCGGCCATGTCCGTCGGCTTGGCCCTGGCGACTCTGATTATCCTGGTGACGCTCAAGGTGATCTAGCAATGGCAAGCAAGGATATCGACAACGGCGGCGGGGATCTCGGCGGTCCCGGCAAGGCGGGGCAGGCCCCCCCCAAGCGGCCGCGATGGCAGCGGCTGCTGGGCATCCGGCGGCGCCAGGGGCGCTACCTTCGCTGGACGCTCACGAAGTGGGGCTTCTTCCTGGTGATCCTGCTGGTCGGCGGCGCGGTGATGGCCGGGTTCATGGAATACACCATGCAGCCGGAGTTCTGCCAGTCCTGCCACATCATGGAGCCGTACTTTCAGGCGTGGCACCAGTCCACGCACAAGGGCGTGTCGTGCCTGAAATGCCACTTCGAGCCGGGCCTGGAAGGCACGCTCAAGGGCAAGTGGCAGGCGTCCAGCCAGGCGATAAAGTACCTGACGAACACCTACGGCTCGAAGCCCCACGCGGAGATCCACGATTCGTCCTGCCTTCGCGAGGAATGCCACGCCAAGCGCCTGCTGGAGGGCAAGGTCAACTGGGCGGTCCCCAGCAGCCGGGGCCAGGGCGAGAAGGTGACGATCCGCTTCGATCATACCCCGCACCTCAAGGAGCAGCGGCTCGGCATGAACCTGCGGTGCGTGTCGTGCCACTCGCAGATCGTCCAGGGCCAGCACATCGTCGTCACGCTGGACACGTGTTTCCTGTGCCACTTCAAGAATCGCCAGCACGGCAGGAACGAGAACACCATCGGCACCTGCAAGGGCTGTCACGACGCCCCGAAGGACAAGATCCGCCTCGCGACGGGCATGTTCGACCACGGCGAGTACCTCAAGCGCGGCGTTGGCTGCGAGAACTGCCACTCCGACTCGATCAAGGGCGACGGCGCCGTGCCGAAGCAGGTCTGCTGGGTCTGCCACAACAAGCCCGCCCAGACCAGCCGTTACGCCGAGACGCAGTTCCTCCACACCGCGCACATAACGGCGCACAAGGTCGAGTGTTCGAGTTGCCACATTCAGATCGAGCACAACCTGACAGCCGGCGGGGGCTTCAACGCCCAACTGCCGTCGGGCCGGCACGGCGAATTGATGAACAGCCCGTGCGGGCAGTGCCACGAGCAGACGCACCTCGGCCCGGATTCTCTTTACAGGGGCATCGGCGGGCGCGGCGTGCCGGACATGCCCAGCCCAATGTTCCGCACCCAGGTCGATTGCATCGGCTGCCACAAGGCCAAGGAGCGGACCGCCGAGGCCGCCGAGGTCGTCGGGCAGACCTTCCTGACCGCCCAGTCGAGTTGCGACTACTGCCATGGCGACAAGTACCAGGGCCGGCTCGACGAGTGGAAGAAGACCATCGCCACTCACCTGGCCGCCGCCGAGGCCGCCCAGGCCAAGGCGTCCGCCGCCGTCTCGGCCGCCAAACTGAGCGACCTCGAAACCCTCAAGGCCAGGCGGCTGATCGACGACGCCGCCCACAACATCCGCCTGGTGAAGCTCGGCTACGGCATGCACAACGTCAACTATGCGACGGCGCTGCTGAATTACGCCCAGCAATGCTGCAAGCAGGCCGAGGGCGTCGCGGCGACGGGGGCGGGAGCCGCCCCAGAAGCGAGCTCGGCCACAACCCAGGTATCGAGTGGGGGAGATTGCGGATTGCGGATTGCCTCGTATGGGACCGCAGGGCGGGAGCCCCGGCGTCAACGATACGGGGGAAATCGAGTGACGGCTACGGGAGAAATGCCGGCAAAGCCCCGACAGGGGCGGAAGAATTTGGCCGGGGGCGTCAGCCCCCGGTGTGCGGCCTCGAATGAGCCGAAGCCCCGAAGGGGCGACAGAGGATCCTGGAGTCGCCTTCTGTCGCCCCTTCGGGGCTCTCGTTTTGTGGGACGAGATTCCGGGGGCTTGCGCCCCCGGCCAAGTGCTGTCGGCCCTTCGGGCCTGAAGACCAGGTCGGCACCGTTTGCTTTGTGCCTGGGGCTGATCTTCATTGCCGGCGGTTGCGGGAAGTCCGAGCCGCCTGGGCCTCCCCCGAGCGACTCCAACACGGCCGGCG
>Ga0315279_10004585_pt1 | contig 18487 bp, 14 predicted proteins | sample YL17G06_20_MG_FD_203694 | JGI IMG/M metagenome (GOLD analysis project Ga0315279, IMG submission 203694) | Sediment microbial communities from Yellowstone Lake, YNP, Wyoming, USA - YL17G06_20 | ecosystem: Environmental > Aquatic > Freshwater > Lake > Sediment | place: USA: Wyoming | collected... | reverse complement strand
ATAATGTTCTGGACGATCGCCGTCAACGACAAAATTGAAACTGTTGTTAACCAGAATGTTGTTCCTCATGCGATTGTTGCTTGTGCGTGAAAAATACACCCCTGCACAAGGACCGTATCCCAGAAAAACCGTATCCGATACTATGTTATCCGAGAAGTTGTTGTCAGAAGCTTCGTTCTGAACCGATATTCCGACAGCGTTGTTCGAGAACTCATTACCAAAAATGGAATTGCGACTGCCGCCGATGTTGAGACCTTGATTCTTGTTCCCCGTTATCTTGTTCTGCGAGATTGTGTTGTTGTCTGAAGACATCAACACTATCCCTTGGTTGCTGTTGACTATCGTATTGTTGTACACGTTCACGTTCCAGTTTCTATTCAGCAAGAGACCACCTCTGGAATTGTTAACGATCACACAGTCTGTCACGTTTATGTGGTGACTGTCCGGGGTTAGGTGTACTCCCCAGTCTGCGTTGTTGTCACGTGCTGTGACATTGCTAATCTGAATGCCGCTGACCATTCCACCTACGACCAGACCTCCGCCATCTCCTCCAGGGTTACTGAAGCTGTGCAAAACCGTAAAGTTACAGACGGAAACACCACTTGAAACAACATTGACGACTGTTAGCGAACCGTTTCCATCAATGACAGTTGCGTCTCTGTCTGCCCCAACTACCGAAACAGCCTTGTGCACGAGCACACTCTCATAATAAGTTCCCGCATCAACGAATATCTTATGCCCGCTCAAAGTCTCAGGAGCATCTATCGCTTCCTGAATCCTTTCATAATTCAAGCTCGTATTCATGTTGTGAACCCTGTAGACCTGACTAATAGAACCAAGTCGATAGTCTACAGTTTGAGAGATACCTGGCGAGCACAAGGCGGTTACAACAAGCAAGAACAGAATAGTAGTGAACAAAACACGTTTTCTGATCATGTGGCATCTTTCGTTATGTTTTTCAATTCGGTATTTATGACTTGTGAGAGTAAATTCCAAGTTCCATAATGAAAAAGCAGCAACTGTAAGAAAAGGGAACATACTACCAAGATTCAGGTAAAAACTCCAAGCAGAGGGAATTGGCGCGCGCTCAGAACCGGAAGACAAAGATAGATGCCGAAAGAACCAAGAAGATTTTCAACAAACCAGCAATGACAGGATAATTCCTTACAACAATGAACACCGACAACCCAGAATCCATCACACTTCACCTGCTAGAAACCCAAACCAGATAATACTCATTAACGCCAAATACGTATCAAACCAGTTGATTCATCCTCTCGATTTCGGCTCAACTCAAGCAAAAGAAGACGACATAGGTAGACAGCCATCATCTAGAAAAACAGAAAAAAGTCCAAGCAGCCTCTCTCGAACTCAGCGAAAAGCCAGCCTACTCAGAAAATCTCTGAAGCCTTTCCTGATATCCCTCAAAGGTCGACGCAACGGACGGAACTCGGACCGAAACGGGTGTGTCTCACTTTCCAACAGTTCCGCCAGAAGAGCGTAGTAATTTTCAAACTCCTCCAGACTGCTGCTCCCAAACTTGAAAAGACAACATTCACCCAAAGGCTCTTCCCACCGCTTGTCCCAAGCAAAGACCATCTCTGCATCGCCAAACCTTGCCACATTCCTTTCCATCAATGTCTTTCTGTCGACTCCGAGAACCACGAGAAGCTGATTTACACGTCTGGCTCGAGTAGCCATCAGAAACTCACGCGTCATTCTGTCAGGCGCAGTTGAATCTATAACCACGCTGTGTTTCCGCTTCAGCAACGCATCCCGAATGTCGCCAATAAGCGAATAAACTGCATACTCGTCCCGACAAGGTGGAGGCTCGTCAAAAAACATACTCCTTAATTCATCCACGTTCACCCTTGCAAAGTTCTGATACTCAGCAACCAATCTCTTGGCAAGCAGAGTTTTCCCTGAACTAGGATAACCACTTAGAACGACGTTCCAGAGCCCTCTCGCGCCTCTGCGCATCTCAACTCCTCCAACAAAACTCTCTTCACAAATTCACAATCGCGCCTTACTTGTCATGCGCCAGTTTTATTATTTGTGGAAAAAATCTTCAATCACATCAATGACCAAATGGCACTGGGCATCGGCAAACCAAGAGAGACGCGCCCAGAAGAAGAAAACGAAAAGGCTAGGATTAGTGCCTTTCTTTGATAGCCCCACAAATATCTTTGATCTTGACTATTGTCTGGTCTCTTTTCTTCAGATCCCGAACAACAACTGATCCTTCTTTCAATTCCCGTTCTCCAACAATCACTGCATAATCCAGATCCCTTCTATTGGCATCTTCCAATGCCTTAACCATCTTTCTACCCATTACTTCAACCTCCACAGGTGTACCCGCATCCCTAAGGAGCCTCGCGATCTCTAATGCTTCGCCACTTAGAGCCTTGCTTATAGGAATAATCATGACCCGCTTCTCCCCAGTTGATTCAAGCGAAATCTTCTGTCCAAGCATTGCCAGCATTATCCTGTCTAAACCGTGCGCAACACCAACCGCAGGTGTTGGCTCACCGCCAAACAATTCGATAAGCCTATCATACCGCCCCCCTCCTCCTAGAGCTATGTCCAAGTCAGGCACATTAGTTTCAAAAATCATCCCAGTATAATATTCAAGACCTCTAGCGAATCCCGCATCTGCAATCATGTCGATTTTGCATCCGCTTTTGGAGACAAGTCTCAAGATTTCAAGGAGGTTATCCGCAGCTTCAAGTGCCTTGTCATAGCTCTCAACCAGCTTCTGCATCTTCTCTACAACCGCGAAAACTTCTCTACCTCTAAGTTCTACGAGGCGCTTCAAGACGTCTAAGCATTTGTCAGATACGCCACTGTCTTTGACTATTCTTAACGCACCATCGTACTGCTTCTTGTCCATAGCCAGCATAATCGCGTCTTGCACTTCATCATCAAGCTTTTCCTGAGTGAATATTCCTCTCAAGACCCCAACGTGACCAACTTTGAACACATAATCCTTCAACCCAACGCCTGCCATCAAGCTGTCAGTCAACACTATAAGCTCAGCATCCGCCTCAGGTCTGCTTGAGCCCATGAGTTCATAGTTCGATTGCCAGAACTCCCTATATCGCCCTTTCTGCGGCTCATCGTAACGGTAAACGCTACCAGTGGAAAATAGCCTGAACGGTCTGGGATGGTTTCTCAAGGTCGTGGCAACAAGTCTAGCCACCGAAGCCGTAAACTCTGGCCGCAACGCTACGTCTCGGCCACCCAAATCCTTGAAGACAAACATCCGCGACTTCACTTCTTCACCGGCCTTCGCAGCCAAAAGCTCATGAGACTCCACAATTGGCGTTATGACCTCGCCATAGCCGTAAAGTTCAGCCACTCTTCTGGCCTTAGCTTCAATGCTCCTCATAACCTTGGCTTCTTCAGGCAGAAAATCCCTCATCCCACGCACAGTCTTGAACTCAGTCACATTCCAGACTCTCCAGCTACGGTAACGTCAATTCAGAAACGGAATAGTAAACAGTCTCGCCCCTGCGATTCATCACAGCCAAGACAAGTTCCTTCTTTAGACTTTGGCACTGTTTCAAGACATTAGTCAAATCCTCCAAAGAAACAGGCTTTCCCTCTTGGATACTCAGGATCAGATATTTGGCCGTGTCCTTGTTGTATTCGCCTCGCTCGTAAACGCGAAAATCAACGCCTGCACCGAAACCCTCTCTGACTACGTAGCCACGACTTCTCAGATCCCGATAAGCCAAATATCTTGCCCAAGCGTTTTCGTCTACCCGTTTATAGCACTGCAGAACGGCCTGAAAATCAGCCTTTTCGCCTTTTTCGTCTTCCACTTCCAAAAGTCCCTTATCAACCAGATAGAGAGCCTCATCAAACGTAAGCAAAAGCTCATTCTTCTCAGCTACGCCGTATCCTCTGGAGGACAACTGATCCACATTCTCTTTCTTGGAAACTCGAACACTCTTCTCTTGAAGCAGACCATTAATCCTTGTTTCCGAACTCTCAACCATGTTGCTCTTGCTCATTGAGATCACAAGCATTTACAAAACAAATTCTACTTTGCAGATTCGGTGCTTAGTTTACGGAAATCCTCCTTATATAGAATACCGCTTTCACAAATTATCGCTGTCACATATTCAAGTGGTGTAATGTCAAAGGCGGGATTCAGGACGCTTATTCCTTCGGCAGCAATTCTCTTCGAACCGAAATGTGTAACTTCCTCAGGTCTGCGCTCCTCGATAACAACGTCTGCAGATGTACGTGTCAAGTCAAAAGTAGATTTGGGTGCCGCTACGTAAAATGGGATCTTGTGCTCTTTGGCCAAGACTGCAATCGTGAAGGTACCAATCTTGTTGATAACTGCGTCTTTGACTATCCTGTCAGCACCGACAATGACTTTGGAAACGAGGTGCTTGCTCATAACAAAACCTACCATGTTGTCAGTGATCAAAGTGACAGGTATACCATCCCTCGTAAGCTCGTACGTTGTCAATCTAGCTCCCTGCAACAATGGGCGAGTCTCGGTTGCAAAAACCTTGATTTTTTTCCCTTGTTCCCAAGCAGTCCTCACAACGCCTAAAGCAGTTCCATACGCTACAGTGGCCAAGGCACCAGCATTACAATGAGTCAAGATAACGTCTCCGTCGCGAATAAGCTCAGCCCCATGCCGACCGATTTGGCGGTTTGCATACGCGTCCTCATCGGCTATTTTCAAAGCTTCACTCACAACGAATTCAGAGAGTTCCCTTTCATTTCCCCCGAAAGCCTTTGCTCTACCAAGAATTCTGTCCAATGCCCAGAAAAGATTTACAGCCGTGGGTCTCGTGCGCCTTACTGCTTCAGCAGCCTTCTCGAGCTCGCCGATCAATTGTGCCTTGTCTTTTGCCTTTGAATTATGTGCCGTCAAAGCCAAGGCGAAAGCAGCAGCCGCGCCCAGAAGCGGCGCACCTCTCACCTTCATCGTTCTTATTGCTTCAGCTATTTCACCGCAATCTCTCATTTCGAGAGTTACGGTTGCGTTCGGAAGCTTTGTCTGGTCTATCGTTACTACTCTTCCATTCTGCCATTCTATGGTCCGTTTGTCCACCGTCAAGAACCTCAGCAAGAATCGCTTATGCCAGATCTATGTATAAAACTTGCCAACAAACGGAAGAAGAGACATGGAAAAGGGCAGCTCAGCATTTCTGACTAGGGCATCATGCATGAGGCCATGGAAATGTTGCAGTCAGCGTATTCCTGGGGAAGTTACGCGGAATCCGGAAGAACGCAGAACCGAACACTACGGAATTGGCGATTCTGGTCCCTGAAAAGCTAGAAAAGCTGAGCAAAAATGCCAGACAAAACAGCTTGGAGCAGTTGAAGGAGTTTTGGTAAAACAACGGAATCGCAGGAAAATCCTTCGTCAACGAATCAGCGTTGTTAAGGATCGGCAAAGATTCCTGAAGAAAGGGAAAATGCGTTGCCTGTCCCACTAGAAGTGAGTGCTTGACTCGTAGGGTGCCTTAACGTAGGTGATCACTTCTATTGGGCATTCGCTGGAAGGTTTGAGCTTCCTTTTCCAGTCTTCGCCTACGGCAACAAGTGCGAAGACGCCTGAAATCTCGGCTTTGGCCTTTTTGACCAGATCTACCAGGGCTACTTGAGTCTCTCCTGATTTTATCATATCATCTACTATCAGCACACTGTCCTTTTTCTTGATGATTTCTCTTGGAATGTACAAGGTCATAGTCACACCAGAGTCTCTGCCCAGCACATAAGTCTCTTCCAGAAATGCTTTGACACCAACCTCCTTGTTCCGCTTCGCAACCACCAAGTTTACCCCAAGGGCGTTTGACACCATCGTTGCCAACGGTACTCCATCAGTTGCAGCCGTCAAGATCTTGGTTACTCGTTTGCCAGCGAAATTAGAGAGAGCGTGGTTGGCCGCTTGCTGAAGAATATTGAAGTCCCCCACGATTTCAGTGTTATCAAAATACCCATCTTCGTCAAACTTTATCCTGCCGCGAAGCTCACTCTCCAAACCTACAAGTTTGGTCAAGACTCTCCAGAGCTGCTTCGCTCTTGCCGTATTCGGCAAAACATGGCCCTTAGCATACCTGCTCAACACAGTCACAGGCAAACCTGTTTTAGAGGCCAGCTCACGGTAAGTAATATTTCTTTTATACTTTGCTGTTCTAAGCAGCTCGATCGTCATTAACCGAAGTTTCAGGTCTTCCGCATGAGTGCTCATCTCAATCCCCCTTATACAGCGATAAGTTAAATATCAAACCCTTTCCAGATTATTATTGCATTAGCAATTTATAATTTCCGATCAGCAAAAGGTCAAAAGCAAAGCACCGGGCTCGTTTGAGTCTTGAAGTGACTGCACTGAATGAAGCATCAGTTGTTTATGCCTAGCTCGGTACGGAAAACGGTTTCCAATCAGACAGCCGTGGCGGACCCGCTGGGATTTGAACCCAGGACTTTCGGCTCCCCTCAGCCTTAGCTATAGAAGGCCGACGCGCTTTATGGGCAACTTCGCGCCGTCCATGCTGCGCCACGGGTCCCCAGAACTGGTAAATGAACGTTTCATATAGTTTTATCGATCAAAGTCATACGCGGCTTAATATATCTCGCGTGATGCCGCTACATGGAAGAATGTTACTTAAACTTTTTAAAGACCCATCTCCCCTAATTCATAGGGGGAGGAGAAGTGCCGGAAGTCCCCATTCCACTGATAAACTACGTCCATCTGATAAGAAACCGGAAGACTCCTTACTATGAAATCGTAGAGTTTCTCTTGAAAGAGATGGAAATGCACTATTACAAGACAGGCCAAGGCTCGGAAGTTGTCTATACTATCAACCCGAGGATCTTGCAGGAAGAAATTGAGAAGAAAATGCGCGACGAGAAGCTAACGACAGTGAATGTGTGTCGCACGATTCTTGCGATGCTGTATGGATCTGATCTCGATCGGGAAGATGACTTCTACGTTACAACGACCAGCAGCGGACGAAGGAACTATCACATAAAAGTCAACAACCGCACATTGACTTCGATGGCAAGACTCATTTAGCTTACAGAGCGTCTATTCGATGTAAATCGCTGGCCGACGCGGCATAGACATTACTGCTCTTTGCTTCGGATCGAAGCGATTCTGGTCCTCCTCCCCATAGACAGCGATTTCGGCTCTGAATCTCTCAGTCAAGAAGCTTTCGGCTTCCGCGATTGCAGATTTCTCGTCAAATGCGCCGATTTCAAGCAAGCTCCTTTTTCTTTCGTCGGGCATAGCGCTCGCTTCTTTGATCATCTTGGGAACCATCTTGGCGATTTCCTTCATGTTCTTCTTCAGACTCTCGTCAGAAGCCAATCCTTTCATGATTTCGCCGATTCTCGCTTCGCCATGCACTGATTTTTCTATGATCTTAAGATAGACCTTCCATTTCCATGCAGCCGCAGTGTAGTAAAATATCTTGCTCGGCGTCATCTTGGTGGCTTTCAACACGTTCAACGTGTCATCAATCGCTTCCTTTATCACGTTTTCCTGTTCCTCAGCATTCGTGTCTATCTGGCTTTCAATCATTTTCGGCCAGGCTGCAAGCGAGATGAACCCTTTCTCGCCAGTTAGACCCCACAATTCCTCGCATATGTGCGGCGCGAAAGGCGCCATCAGTCTTAGCCAGATCTTCAAAGCGTCTTCGAGAGTCTTTGTTGAGACGTTTCTCCTTCGGCGGACGTGCCAGCGGAAGTCGTTCCAGACCTCGAATAGAGCCATTTCAAGAGCAGTTCTTGTTTTCATCTGTTCCATGTTTTCTGTGACTTCACTCACACGACATTGCAATACACTCATCAGCCATTTCTCCAAGTGTCCATTTTCCTCAGTTTTCGTGCTTTCGATTATGCCTTTTGCGAAGCTGTAGAATGATTCCAGTTTGTACTGCATGTCTTTGGCCGCTTCACCACGCCAGTCAGGATCATCCATACCTTCAGCACCCAGCATCAATGCGCATCTTGTTGCGTCTGCGCCATATCGTTCGATAGTGTTTTTCATGGTCTCGAAGTTGCCCTTTGACTTGTGCATCTGTCTGCCTTCAATCATCAGCATGCCGTTTACGCCAACGGCTTTGGGCCAATGTTCTGGCGGAAAGAGAGCAGTATGATGAAATATGAAGAAAGTCAAATGGTTTGGTAGCAGTTCTTTCCCCGACACTCTCAAATCGACTGGGTACCAGTATAGGAATTCTTTTCGCATTTCCTCAAGCAGAGTAGTTCTGATTCCCGTTGAGATGGCTAGCTGCTCAGCATTTCCCTTCCCGTAGAAGATGTAGTCGAAAGCTTCCTTCGTTAGACTTTCAGGCCTTATGCCGTTTTGTTTTATGTGCCTGTTTATCGTGTAGAATGCCATGTAGATTGTCGAGTCGCTTAGTGTTTCGATGATCCAGCCCTTGCCCCAGGGCAGGGGTGTGCCGAAGCCCGTTGTTCTTGCGCATGCCCATTCCTTAAGCCAATCGATGACCGCTAGGAACCACTGAGTCGCTGTGCCAGGGTAGATTTTCATTCTAGCCAATGCTTGTTTTGTTTTCTCTTTCCATTCTGCGCTTGAGTAGTTCAGAAACCACTGATCCTGTAAGACCTTTACGATACAGGGCGTCATACATCTGCAGACAACAGGTTTGGCCAGATCGTACATGCTGTCGGCGATTCCGCGCTTTCTGAAGTCTTTTGCAAGGGCTTCCTTGGCTTCTCTCACGGTTTTCCCGGAATATTCCATGCAGTTGCTGTTCAGTATCCCGCTGTGGAATTCCTTCTTATAAAGTTGATTAGTTGCCTCGTCAGCCTTCGGATCATGCTGATCCTTAACGCCCAACTGCTTGACGATTTCGACTGCTGGGTAATCGCCGAAGCCTTCGACTTTGATAAGTGAAATGGGCCTTATGTTCTTGACAATTTCTGCATCTATCCCGAATTCCTTCAGAATCTGTGGCTTCTCCCGCAGATCTTTCAGTGCTAGCCAATCGTATGGGGCGTGTGCCGGAACACTATAGACAACACCTGTGGCTTGTGCCGGATTGACGAACCATCCGGGCAAGATCAACAAAGTCTGATCCGTAACAGGGCTTTCAAAGGTTTTTCCGATCAAATCTCGGCCTTTCAGCGTCCGAGAAACGGTAACGGTTTTTCCCTGTTCTTTAAGTTTTTCAGATGCTTCTTTGCTGATTATCCATTTCTCCTTGTCGACTTGGGCTTCGACGTAGCTTGCATCAGGGTTCAGCCAGATGTTTGTTGCTCCATAGATTGTTTCAGGTCTGAACGTGGCCGCGGGCAGAAAGGTCTCTTTGTCTAGTCTGAACTTGATCAGCGTGTATTCTTCAGGCGTTACGCCTTCGCCTACGTGGCGGTCATGATCGCCGGTTGGGCTTTTGCATTTTGGACACCAGACAACGGGATGGGTTCCTTTGGTGACGCAGCCCAAATTCCTAAGGTTTGCGTATTGCCATTCGATGAATTTTTGGTATGTGGGCATTACCGTGTTGAATTCTCTTCGCCAGTCGAGCGAGAAGCCCATTCTCTTGGCAGTAACTCGCCCGTCGTTTGTGTAGTATGTAGCCATGTAGATTGGATCCGCGAACTTTCTCAGTTCTTCTTCGGGAACGCCGTCAATCTCGCGCAATCCGCGTATGAATTCCTTGTCGCCTTTCTTTACCCGTTCGCTTGCTCCTACGAGTGGCTGTCCTGTCCAATGCCATGCCCACGGGAAGAGCACATTGTAACCCTGCATCCGCTTGAATCGTGCGTATGCGTCTACTCTGGAAGCAGTGAAAGCATGGCCCGCATGCAGTGGTCCATTCATATAGGCATACGGAAAAGTGACGAAAAACTTCAGTCTAGATGGGTCTGGGTCAGCTTCAAAGATTTTGACGTTTTCCCAGTTTTTCTGCCATTTTTCTTCCGTTTGTTTCAAAAATGCCATAAAACTTGTTGATTCAATCTGAGGGCTATTAAACATTTTGTTTTCACGGTATGAGAACATGATCCCTCATATTGACACCGTAAAACAATGGGGTCAAACATGCTTTAATTCTTTGCTGTTCTCAGATCAGCCTAGTCCTTCAACACATAGAATGGACCCTACCCACGAGATACAGAGCGTATCAGACTGTAGTATCGATTCAACAGTTCATTAGAATCGCCTGAGTACGTGAATAAGCTTTAATATGGGTTCTGAAATACTGTTACTGTGCAAGAAGTGCTATTTTTTGCACTATATAGTAGAAGGAGTTGAGTAGAAAATGGCTGGAAGAGAGATGCATAAGGCAGTTTGTGGCGATTGCGGCAAGGAATGCGAAGTTCCTTTCAAGCCCGATGGCAGCAGACCAGTTTACTGCCGAGAATGTTATTCTAAGCGTAGACCGCCAAGGAGATATTAGACTAACAAGCTAACATCTATCCTTAATTCACAATCTTTTTCTTTTTTTGTCTTTTTGCTGAAGCGTTTTACCATTAATCATAAATAGGCAGAAACATACTTGTATACGTTCATCGGCACGTGAGGTTAAGAATCAGACAATGCCTAAAGACCCAGTTTGCGGTGCGATTTTGGATGAGAAAACGTCCAAGTATAAGATCACTTATGAAGGAGATACGTATCATTTCTGCAGTGTGACCTGCAAGAAGAGATTCAAGAGGCATCCGACGAAATTCGTGAAGTAACCAAAGCCAGCCTTGCGGTCTTCAGTTGTGCTTATAAGGAAGTCTGCGGGTTAGTTAGCCAGTAACGTTCTAGCATTTGCAGAGGAGCAGACGCAGCAACGTTACACGCGACAAACAACAATGAAAGGAGTGAAAGAAATGGCAGAAAACAAAGACGTTATCTTCGTTGGAAACAAACCGCCGATGAGCTATGTTCTAGCCATCATAACAAGCCTCTCTTCAAGCAACGCTGACGAAATCACGTTGAAAGCACGAGGGCAGGCAATAACGACCGCTGTCGACGCGGCTGAAATCACGAGAAGCCGATTCCTGAAAGACCTCAAAGTCAGCAAGATAGCCATTGGAACAGCAGAGATGCCTCCGAGAGAGGGCGAGAACAGGCCGAGAATGGTTTCAACGATGGAGATAACGCTCAGCAAAAAATAGACAAACCAATGCAGAACAATGAATACGCAAAGGTTCAAAGCCACGCTTTCTTTAATTTTTTTACGACGTCACCGCAGATTTTTCAGCCCATTCGCTGATGATAGTTCTTCTCCTGAAAATCCGAAGCGGATGTGTAGTTTCAATAAGACAACATGATTTCCAGTTCAGAAGAGTCCACGATCCGATTTGGTCACACTGACTGAGTGGACGGCCATTGTTTCCGCCGCCCCAGAGATTAGCGCAACAGTATTTATCACACTTCAGCTCAGGCATATAGAGAGCCACAGGAACCTCGAGATTTCCATGAAGCTGTTTGAAGGGAGCGAGAGCGAAAGGCTTCTAGATGGGTCGAAGACGAGTTTCAGTTTGAAAACTACGAGAAGTACAAGGCTCAAGAAAAGAAAGACTCTGAGGTAAGCGACTACCCCTACGAGGTTACGGCCTCCTTTGAAGAAGTAGGCTTCTTGATAGATCGAAAATACGTGGACTTCGACGTCATATCAGATCGTCTCGGTTCCTACATAGTCTCCAACTGGAAGAAACGGGAACCTTGGATAATAGCATCGAGAAAAGAGAAAAGCGACAGATTCTTCGGAGAACTCTTCGAGAGGCTGTACGAAAAACCCATAGCAAATGTGAGAGAGACTGAAGCGCAGACCCTTGTTCTTTGGGACCAGCATGACCTCATGGATATCAATCCCGATGAATCTTGACATCATCTTGAAAGCTTTCGGTTGTTGAATCACCTTACAGCCAACTGCATTTCAGCTTTTTCTTCTTCATATGGTTTCCGGGAACTGGAAAAGTGCATAGCGTTAAGGATATTAGGAAATGCTGAGAGCTAGAACATGGGGAAGTGCCATGCCGAAAAAGAAGAGTTGGTGTGAGAAACTGTAGGACAACAAGAATTTGCCAAAGGTGGAAGAGATTGCTGATAAGATGAGTAAGCGGTGGGGCATGGGCACGATGGTTATTCCTGCGCCGATGGAGGTTGACGAAATCATGAAATCTGTGCCAAAGGGAAAGGTCATCACTATCAGCGAGATTCGGGCTATGCTTGCACGGAAGCACAAAGCTAGTATTGGTTGTCCGATTACCACTGGGATTTTTGCTTGGATTGCAGCTAATGCAGCGGAAGAGCAAAGTCAGCAAGGTAAAAAAGACATGACTCCTTACTGGCGCACTTTGAAGACTGGCGGAGTGATAAACGAGAAATACCCAGGTGGAGCTGAAGCCAAAAAGAAGCTTCTTGAAAGCAAGGGACACAGGGTTATACAAAAGGGCAATAGGTGCATCGTTGTCAATTATGAGGAGTCGTTAGCCAGGATTTGACAAAGCTGGCTATGCGTTGACTTTTTTGATCAGCCATGCCATTTTCTGTGCAAAGTGTTTGATGGTTCGGATTCCTTCTTCGTCTTTGAGAACTTCGTCTTTTGAGCGTCCGAAGGCTATGTTCCAGTAAGTCGACCCAGGGACAATCATGCCCTGGATCATGAAGAAGAAGAGGAGCTGGGCCAAGGTGAAGTTATGTCCAGCGCGTCGTGCTATGACAATGGGTCCTCCTACCTTGTTTTCTAGAGGCTTGCCGCGTGTGCTGTAGAAGCGGCTGATGAAGCTGACTATCTGAGGGGTTGCTGCACCATAGTAGACAGGAGTTGCGAGAATTATGCCATCTGCTCTCTTCATTTTCTTGAAGATGGATTCGAAGTCATCTTTGAAAAGGCATTTGCCCGTTTCTTGGCAGCTCCGACAGCCATTGCATGGTTCTATCTTCCTTCCAGCTAGGCTGACGAGTTCTGTCTTGATTCCTTCCTTTTCTATTTCCTCAAGGGCTATTCGGGTGAGAGTCTCAGTGTTTCCGCCTTTTCTTGGACTACCGACGATGCCTACAACCTTCATTCGTTCATCATCTCAGGCAAGATCTTCGACTAGTCTCGGATGCCTACGCTTATAGATTCTCCACTCAAACCTCAATTCTTGTTCATTCCCTCAAAGTCTATACTCTCTATTATTTTGACTAAAAAGGCTGTCAGTGACAGCTATGCACCTTTGTGTCATATCTAAAGCCAGCGGTCAGGCCTTCAGTTGCCTTTTCAGAGCTTGTTGGCTCTTTTCAATGGCTTCTGCAAGCTTGTCTGGTTTAGTTCCTCCTGCTTGCGCGAAGTTGGGTTTCCCTCCGCCCCCTCCACCAAGAACCATTGATGCCTCACGAACTATGAGACCAGCATCCACACCCTTCTGAACCGCTATTTTTCCAGCCATCACCATAATCCTCGCATTCGCACCGTCCGACCCAGAAAAAATCGCGACCATTGCTTCATCGTGCTTAATCATCTCGTTAGCGGTCTGAACCATGCGATTGACATCAATTGATTCTTTAAAATCACGCTTCACAAGCTTAATCCCAGAGATCTCTTCAACTGCTTCCGACGCCTTTACGCCAACACCCGCGCTTTCATGCTTCGCCAACTCCTTAATGAGCCTTCTTTTCTCTGCATTAGCCTCTTTCAGTTCCTTCACAACTTTGTTCGCGGTTTGAACAAGCTTCTCAGGCGAAGACTCCAAGGTTTCCGAAACCTTCACAAGTATTCGGTCATTCTCCTGCACAGCCCTAACAGCTGCAAGACCAACCGAATACGTTAACCGTTCCACGCCATCTTGTACACGTTCTGAGTGAATCACCTTAATGAATCCAAGCTCACCCGTGTTGCGCAAGTGCGTGCCCGCACAAGCCTCAACATCCCAATCTCCAGCCCTGACCACACGAATCTCCTTACCTGGAACAGCACCGCCCTGATATAGCCTAAACCCGTACTTGCTCTCTGCCTCGCTTCTCGGAAGCCAAGCCGTCTCAACAGGAATGCTTCGTAGAATCGCCTCATTCGCCAACATTTCGATCTTCTGCGTTTCTTCCAGAGACAATCTGCGATAATGCGAAATGTCTAGCCGTGAACTCTCAACACCCTTTTGTGTTCCGTACTGCCAAACGTGTTGACCGAGCACTCGTCTTGCCGCCCCGCCGATCACATGGGTTGCAGTATGATTCTTCATTAGGCTATACCGCTTATCCCAATCGATGATACCCTTGACCTTGCTTCGCACTTTCGGATATGTTGAGCCTTTGACCTTGTGAATTATGACCTTGCCAACCTTTTGAACGTCAACAACCTCAACCTCACCATTGCCGAACGCTAGATGACCGCTATCTGCTGGCTGGCCGCCGCCTTCTGGGAAGAAACAAGTCTGATCAAAAACCATAAGCTCATCATCGATCACTTTAACGACTTTCGCTTCGAAATCTCTCATATACTGGTCTTGATAGTACAGCATCTTCGTCTCAGGCACATCAGCAACTGCGTTCTTCAGCCACTCTTCCTGCTGTCTTGTTTCTTCCTCGACAGGCTTGCAGACCTGCATGTGTCTCTGCGCAATCAACGCGTAGAAATTGTCAGGAATCTCCACTTTCAAGCCTTCATTTTCAGCCGCTTGCTTGACGATTTCAGGAGGCAAACCATGCGAATCGTAAAGCTCAGTCAAAGTCTCGACCGAGATTTCCCGCTTTTTCTTCGCCTTCAGCTCGGCAGAAATCCGCTTGACCATGCCCTCTCCACGCTTAATGGTGTCCTCAAACTTCTCTTCCTCGACGTGAAGCATCTCGATGATTTCGTTCTGCATCTCCCTTAGCTGCGGAAAGTCTCCACCCCAGAAGCTAATCTGCATGTCCACGATGTCATACAGCTTGTCTGGGATACTAAGCATCCTTAGCAATCGGTAGATCCTTCTGAACAGGAGCCTAGCCAGATAGCCTTCTTGAATGTTCGAAGGAACCACGCCCTCAGAAAGAATGAAGCTTAGACTCTTTGTGTGATCTGCAACTGCAAACGCGTTCTCGATAGGCGTCAGAAACTCGTCAAGCTCTTCAACGCTCATCCCAACAAGTTTTGCTTCCTGTTTCCGAGTCTCCAACCTGCTTGCAGTCTTGTCCAAACTCACTAGCCCCGAAACTCGAGCAATCTTGGCTAACAGTTTGTTGTCAATCTTAGTCAGTCCTGCCATCTTCAGAATCTTTTCAAGCAATCCACCATAAACCGCGTGAAAACCGCTGAGCGCACCTTGAGAAAGCCACGCATAACGGTCAATACCGTAGCCCGTGTCCACCGTTCGGATCGGCAACTTGACGAACTCGTCTCCGACAACTTTGTACTGCATGAAAACAAGTGTCGCAACCTCCAACCCTTCAATAATAGACTCGACACAGGGTCCAGCGTTGCCGCCGCCAGACCAGACTTCTTCCTTGTAAACGATCTCCTCAGATTTGACACCCAAATCCCGAGTAACCCAATCATGATGATAACGAACAGTCTGATCCTTCCAGTAAACCTCCTTATCAGGATAGTTAAACGCATGCGCACCACCCATCTCGAAAAGCGTCATATGCCTGCCAAAAGTTGGACCAGTATTCGCAATGTCCACCATCCTAATGCAAGGCTGACTGATAACAAGCGGATTCGCAGGAGGAGGCGCAATCCCCTCAGTCACGTACGGCTGAAAATCTATAATGCTTGCATGCGTCAGGTAAATGTCGTCACGCCACCTCGCCACAACAGGATAGGGCTTGATCCTCGCATGCCCACGCCTTTCAAAATAGGACAGGAAAGACTCACGCATCTCGCTTAGTGTGAAGCTCTTCTTTGTGGGAGGATCATTTATGAAACTGTAGCTAGCGCAGCCTTCGGAAGTCGCTTCGCCACAAGTCTCCTGCTCAGCATTAGGCGTCCAATAGTAGTTGCAACATTTGGGGCAAAGCTTCCTAACGTAACCCAACTCCTTGAAGAATGGCAGATCATATTCGCTTGCAGGAAACTTTTCCAATCTTCGAACTCTCCAATAAAGATGGGACTTGATGTTTTCAAAGGATTAACTAGTCACAAACATTTAAACTATTTCACGTCGGGAATGTCAAAAATCACTACTTTGACCTTATGTTGGCAAAAGATCTAATGCGATTCGCAACGGGTCTATTTGGACAGTTGCCTCAGCATACATATGGTTACATATTGGAGTTTGTGATCCAAGAATGCTCACAGAATACCCGACGAAATCAACGAATAGAATGGATCTCTGGGTTTTTCTACATTGTCTATTTGGAATTTGTGGTTCAAGCCAAGCTCTTGGTTCCAAGATTGGCCTAGGCATCGCCCCTGTCTGTTATTAGGATTTAAGCGAAGATGCACTTAGTTTCAGCGAATCACGATTCTCATATTTACATATATAGTTCCCTAGACGGAGTTGAGGGCATTGCTTCACTGTTGCGTGTATTGGTATAACCCAATATTTATTTATGGGCTTCATTCTGATTGCCCCTTCCGAAAGGTTTATAAGAACAATTGCCTTACACTAAAAGTGGTGTGTTCAATGATCAGGGAAGTAGAGGTTGAAGCTAAACTTCAAAGACCATTGGGCGGATGTTGCGGACTTGGTTGCGGAGGATGTGGCGGCGGCTGTAACTGGTAATTTCCAGAAGCCCTTAGCATCCTCTTTTTTTTGTCTCAATGCCTTCATGTAGGAGCCAAATAGTCAAATGGAGGCTAACGAGAGAATACTTGACCTCTCCGACCCGGTCGACCTTCTGAGACTTTTCGATTTCCATGTCGTCGAAAGAGGCAACCATTATGTGTTATACCACGCTCAAACTGGCACTCTTTGGACAGCTGAGAAGCGAGATTTCCGGCACGCTAAGATATCCGCAACGATTACTGATTTGCTCAGAAACGTATCAAAGAAAGCTCCTACAATCGGAAAGGCTTACCAAAACATTCGGGAATGCAGACCTTCTTCGAAGATAACTTTGATAGTTACCACAGCATGTAATATGAAATGCAGTTACTGTTATGCCTCTCAAGGAAACTATGGGCTCGCCGAGGAAAATATGAGCCGAGATGTAGCTATACGTGCGATAGATAGGCTAGAAAGTGTCTTCGGCAAGACGGATTGGATTCAATTTTTTGGTGGTGAACCTCTGCTGAACGCTGACGTAATCAAGTTCGTCGTGGAGCATCTGAAGAAGAGGCATTCTGATGCAAGCTTTAGCATAAACACGAATGGTACCATAGTGACTGAAGAGATCGCGCGCTTTTTGGGGGAGAACATGAAAACCATCTACGTAAGTGTTGATGGTCCTCCTGATATTCACGACTTGCACCGAAGATTCCGTAGAGATGCTAGAAGTTGGGCTGTCATAATGAAAAATCTGAGGAAATTGAAAGAGCATCTTGGAAAGGACGCCGAATTACTGGCGGAAGCAACATACACTAGAGAGCATCTGCAGAAGGGATATTCAATAGTCGCGCTACGCGAATATTTCGTCAATGAAATGGGTTTTGATGATGCACAAATAGTGTGGGCAAGTTACCCATCAAGCAAGGATTTCGAGGACTTAGAATGGTCGAAAATCGAAAAGCTAACTACAGAGTTTATTGAGGTATGCCTCAACAAATCCATCCATACTTCAGTTTTGAACGAAAGGAGAATGATGTTCTCAAAAGACCACCCTTGCCGCTTACAACCTTGTACAGCCGGACTATTCACGCTAACTGTTATCCCTAACGGCAACATTTATCCTTGTTTTCAATTGGTGAAGGATGATCTCTTGATGGGAAACATTCTTGATGACTTTTTTCCCGACCGCCGCTTCAGATCCGTATGGAAAACGCTCTTGCATAATTCCAGATTCAAATGCAAGGAATGCTATTCATGCTGGTTGAGAAACGTGTGCACCAGTTGCCTAGGGAAACGTTATACACTAAATGGTAACATTCATGAAACAATACCGAGAGAGTGTGAACTCAATAGGAAAATAGGAGAACAAATAATAGAACGCATTGCTGATGAAGCCTAGGGGGCATACAAATATCTCACATCAAATACGCGCTATCGTTTGGACTAAGACATAGCAAAGAAGTAAGAAAACTTCAGATTCTTACCATTCTAATCATGTTGATAGCCGCTGCGCTCAACGTCGTTTTCGTTCTTTATCTAAAAACCTTCGTCGACAACCTAATAGATATCCGAGGTTTTCATTATACACTACTCAGCATGTTTCTCGCTTTGATATTCCTGAACGTGGGAATGGTCATGAGTTGGTTTATAGTCGACTACACATTGGAACTTCTAAAGAGAAAGGCTCAGGTGAGCCTGTGGAGCGTGATGTATCGTAAGCTTGTGGAATGCCCTCAGAAGAAACTTGACGAAGTAACACCTGGCGAGTACATGAGCAAGATCCTTTCAGACACTGGATTTGTTAGTTCCATAATAGGTGCTTTTCTTCCAGCGTTGATTGTGAACGCAACACAGTTTTCGTCAAACATCATAGCGGCTGCGC
>Ga0315279_10004584_pt1 | contig 18488 bp, 10 predicted proteins | sample YL17G06_20_MG_FD_203694 | JGI IMG/M metagenome (GOLD analysis project Ga0315279, IMG submission 203694) | Sediment microbial communities from Yellowstone Lake, YNP, Wyoming, USA - YL17G06_20 | ecosystem: Environmental > Aquatic > Freshwater > Lake > Sediment | place: USA: Wyoming | collected... | reverse complement strand
TCACCCTCAAGGGCCCCACGACGACGCCGCGCAAGGGCGATCCCTGGCCGAACGTCGAGAGCTGTAACGTGGCCATTCGGAAAGAGCTCGACCTCTTCGCCAACGTCCGGCCCGTCCGCATCCCGAAGCAGGGCATCGACTGGATCTTCTTCCGCGAGAACACCGAGGATCTCTACGCCCTCGGCTCCAACGGCATCGACGTCGACGCCGACATCTCCATCGACTTCAAGCTCATCACCGGCCCCGGCTCCGACCGCATCTGCCGCCTGGCCTTCGAGAACGCCAAGAAGAACCGCCGGAAGCGGGTCACCTGCGTCACCAAGGCCAACGTCGTCAAGACGACCGACGGCCGCTTTCTGGAGAATTTTTACCGCATCGCCAAGGAGTACCCCGGCATCGAGACCGACGATTGGTACATCGACATCATGACGGCCAAGCTCGTCGACGAGAAGCGCCGCCGCGACTTCCAGGTCATGGTCCTGCCCAACCTCTACGGCGACATCCTGACCGATGAAGCGGCCGAATTCCAGGGCGGCGTCGGCACGGCCGGAAGCGCCAACATCGGCAAGCAGTACGCCATGTTCGAAGCCATTCACGGCTCGGCGCCCCGCATGGTCACCGAGGGCCGGGCCAAGTACGCCGACCCCTGCAGCATGATCCGGGCCGCGGCCATGCTCCTCAACCACATCGGCCATACCGAGAAGGGCAAGGACCTGGAGATGGCCCTCGACCTCACCGGCCAGTACGAGAAAAAGCTGCTCATCACCGGCCGGGCGACAGGAGTGACGGGAGCGGAGTTCACCGATTACGTCATGGACTGGGTCAAGAACCCCAAGCTTCAGCAGACCTGGGAAGGCTACGTCAAGGCCTGAGCCAGGCAAATTCATAAAAAGGAGTTCGACATGCGCAAGAAAATCGCACTCGTCGGCGGCGGACAGATCGGCCAGATCCTGGCCCTGCTCGCGGCCCAGAAGGAGCTCGGGGACATCGTCATCCTCGACATCCCCGAACTCGAGAACCCGGCCAAGGGCAAGGCCCTCGACCTCATGGAGATGGCCCCCCACGGCAACTACGACGCCAATATCACCGGCACGTCCAACTACAAGGACATCGAAGGCGCTGACGTCGTTATCGTCACGGCGGGCAAACCCCGCCAGGCCGGCATGACCCGCGAAGACCTCCTGGCCGTCAACCTGGAGATCATTAAGCAGGTCGCGGCGGGCGTCAAAAAGCACGCGCCCAAGGCGTTCTGCATCATCGTCACCAACCCGCTCGACGCCATGGTCTACGCCTTCTCCAAGCTCACCGGCTTCCCGCGGCACCAGGTCATCGGCATGGCCGGGACCCTCGACACGGCCCGCTGGCGCGCCTTCGTCGCCATGGAGCTGGGCGTGTCCGTGTCCGACGTCGCCGGGACGGTCCTCGGCGGCCACGGTCCGGACATGGTGCCCCTCCCCCGCCTGACCACGGTCGGCGGCGTGCCCCTCACGGAGATCGCCACCAAGGAACAGATCGACAAGCTGGCCACCCGGACCCGCGAAGCCGGGACCGAGATCGTCAAGCTCTTCGGCAAGGGGTCGGCGTTCTTCAGCCCGGCTTGGAGCGCCATCATCATCGCCGAGTCCTACCTCAAGGACAAGCGCCGCGTCCTCCCCTGCGCCGTCCTCTGCGAAGGCGAGTACGGCGTCAAGGGCCTCTTCATCGGCGTGCCCTGCCTCGTCGGCGCCAAGGGCATGGAGAAGATCTTCGAGATCAAGCTCAACGACGAAGAGAAGGCCATGCTCCAGAAGACCGTCGGTGTCGTCCAGAAGACCGTCGAAGAGACGAAGCTCTAAGCTCTCGCTCACTTAAGGATTTCCGGCCGGGGGCCGGCGCTGCCGCCCCCGGCTTTTTTCCCTTGAGCGGTCCCTGTTTTTTTTCGCTCGCACGGCCTATAATAACCCCCGGCCGAAAACCACTCTCAAACACCAGCCCTGATAAACGATGAAATTCCAACCAGAGTCATGACATGAACGAAGAGAACGGCGGCATCGGGGACAAGATCAAGCGGACCCTGATCGGCAAGCCCCGCAATATCAAGGACCCGTCCATATTCCACAAGCTGGCCCTGATCCCCATCCTGGCCTGGATAGGGCTCGGCGCCGACGGCCTGTCGTCCGCTTCTTACGGCCCGGAAGAAGCCTTCAAGGTCCTCGGTAAGCACACCTACCTGGCCCTGGCCCTGGCCCTGGCCACGGCTCTGACGGTCTTCATTATCTCCTACGCCTACTCTCGCATCATCGAGTACTTCCCGTCCGGCGGAGGCGGCTATATCGTCGCCACCCACACGTTGGGGGAAAAGGCCGGCGTCCTCTCCGGAAGCGCCCTCCTCGTCGACTACATGCTGACCATCACCGTCTCGATCGTCTCCTGCGGCGACGCCCTCTTCAGCTTTCTCCCCATAACTTGGCAGCCCTACAAGACGGTCTTCGAGGTGGGTGCCATCCTTTTCTTGGTCGTCATCAACCTCCGAGGCATCAAGGAATCCGTGACGATGCTCGCCCCGATCTTCATGACCTTCGTCGCCACGCATGTCCTGATGATCGGCTACGGTATCTTCTCCCATATCGGCCAAGTCGGCGCGGTCGCTCAACAGATCCAGGGCGACTATAAGGCCGGGCTCGTGTCCCTGGGCGGCTGGGGGATGCTCTTCCTCTTTCTCAGGGCCTTTTCCATGGGCGGCGGCACCTTCACCGGGATCGAAGCCGTTTCGAACGGGCTTCAGATCCTTCGTGAGCCCCGGGTCCACAACGGCAAGAGGACCATGGTCTACCTGGCGGCATCGTTGGCCGTCACCGCCGGCGGGATCCTCGTCTGCTATCTGTTGCTGGGCGTTTCCCCCGTGGCCGGAAAAACTCTCAACGCGGTCCTGGCGGGCAAGGTCTTCTCCGGCTGGGGCATCGGCGCCATCTTGGCCTTGATCACGATCCTATCCGAGGGAGCCCTGCTCCTCGTCGGGGCTCAAACCGGATTCGTTGACGGTCCGCGGGTCATGGGCAACATGGCCGTCGACTACTGGTTCCCCCACCGCTTCGCCTCCCTGTCCAGCCGTCTGACCATGCAGAACGGCGTCCTGCTCATGGGCGGCTCGGCCATCCTTCTCCTCATCTACTCCCGCGGCCGTATTTCGACGCTCGTGGTCATGTATTCGATCAACGTTTTCCTGACCTTCTCGCTCTCCGAGCTGGGCATGTCCCGGTTCTTCATCAAGAACCGTCGCCAGGATCCCATGTGGAAAAAGCACCTGCCGGTCCACCTCGTCGGCCTGGCGCTCTGCGTGACCATCCTCATCGTCACCATACTCGAGAAGTTCACCCAGGGCGGCTGGCTGACGCTCGTCATCACCTCGGTCGTGATCGCCCTCTGCTACCTCATCAAGGGCCATTACAACAGGGTCAGCAAGGGCGTGCGGGAGCTCGACGACATGCTCGTAGCTATTCCCCACAAGGGCGCCTACAACACCGACCCGGCCGACCCGACGGAGATGACGGCCATCCAGCTCGTCAGCGGCTACTCCGGTTTCGGCGTCCACACGTTCCTGTCGATCATCCGGGGCTTTCCCGGCCTCTACAAGAATTTCGTCTTCGTCTCCGTGGCCGAGGTCGATGCCGGGGCCTTCAAGGGGTCCGACGCCGTCTCCTCCCTGGATGGCTCGACCTGCGAGGCCCTCAAGAAATATGTCGACCAGGCCCGGCGTCTCGGCTTCCCGGCCGAATCCCGGCACGACATGGGGATCGACGTCGTCGAAACGGCCTCGGCCCTCTGCCAATCCGTCACCCGCGAATTCCCTAAATCCACCGTCTTCGCCGGGCAGACGGTATTCCACCGGCCCGGCATCGTCAACCGGATCCTCCACAACGAAACGGCCTTCGCCATCCAGCAGGAGCTTCGTTGGAAGGGGATCACGACCGTCATCCTGCCGATTCGCATCAACATCTGACCCTTGGGGACATGCACCGCTTCGAGAGAAGCGGTACGTGTCCCCGTTTTTGTCGCCGGGAAGAACCCGGGACATAACCCTTTTCTTTTGAAAAGGGATTGTGTCCCAAGGATTCTTCCGGGAGGGCGTTGACAAATCTCAGTCGTCCGGATATTAAGGGGGAACACGAAACACGATACGCGACGAGGAGGCCCCGCATGCCCGGAACCGGAACGAAGAAAACCCCTTTTTCCGCCCTCATCGCCGCCGCGGGTTTGGCGGCGGCCCTCCTCGCCGGGATGGCCTGTCGTGTCACCTCTACTTCCGGAGGCGCCCGGGTCGAGGAAAAAACCGAGGCCATCCGGACCTATCCCTTCTCCGACCCGGACCCGGTCCCGATCCTCGCCCGCACTTCGATGGGGGGTCAGGGCGCCAGGCTCTATCCCTATTTTGTCTTCGACCGGTTCACGGCCGAGCCCATCGAGAAATCCTGGACGGTCGTCCGCTTGAAGAACCCCTACATCGAAGTGGCCGTCCTGCCCCAGGCCGGCGGCAAGGTTTGGGGAGCCTCCGAAATGGCGACCGGCCGGGAATTCCTCTACTGGAACCACGTCCTGAAATTCCGCCAGATCGCCCTGCGCGGGCCGTGGACCTCGGGAGGCATCGAATTCAACTTCGGCGTCGTCGGCCACGCCCCTTCGACTGCGACCCCCGTCGACTACTTTCTCCGGCAAAACCCCGACGGCAGCGCCAGCTGTATCGTCGGGACGATGGACCTGCCCTCGCGGACCCGCTGGAGCGTCACCATCACCCTGCCCAAGGACGGCGCCGTCTTCGAGACCAACGCCCTCTGGGTCAACCCGACGCCGTTCAGCCAGTCCTACTACGCCTGGTCCTGCGCGGCCGTGAAGACCGCCGAGGATCTCAAATATATCTTCCCCGGTCAGTGGTCCATCGGTCACGACTATTCCGTTCCGCTCGAGCCCTGGCCCATCGACCGCAGGGGCCGGGACCTCTCGTATTACAGGAACAACGCCTTCCCCGGCTCCAAGAGCTATTTCACGGTCGGGGAGTACGAGGACTTCTACGGCGCCTGGTACGAGAAGGCCGACGCCGGCTTCGGCCACTGGTCGCGCTACGAGGACATGCCCGGCCGCAAGGTCTGGATCTGGGACCTGTCACGTTCTGGCGAGATCTGGGTCGACCTGCTGACCGACAAGGACGGGCAATACACCGAGCCCCAGGCCGGCCGTCTCCTCAACCAGTCCGACCACGGCGACTTCCCGCCGGGCGCGTCCGACCGTTGGCAGGAACTCTGGTTCCCCTACCGCGGCATCGGGCCGATGGCCAAGGCCTCGCCCCACGCCGTCCTGAGCGCGGCCCGCTCGGGCGATAGGCTCGCGCTGGGCCTCTTTCCCCTCCGCCCGATAAACGACGAATTCACCGTCAAGGCCGCCGGCCAGGAGGTCTTCCGCGAACACCTCGTCCTCCAACCCGAGCAGATCTGGAAAAAGGACGTCGCGCTCGCCGGCGTCGCGGCCGACGCCGCCGTCGAAGTCCGGGTCGGCGACAAGCTCGTCTACGACAGTTCTCCGAAGGCCGACGACCTCGAGCGGCCGCTCCGCTTCAGCTCGCCCTCCGGAAGCTCGGCCGAGAGCCTCTTCATCCAGGCCCGCGGCCTGGAGCGCGAGAGACGTCTCGCCGAAGCCCTCGATAAGTACATCGCCGCCATCGACGCTGAACCGCTCCACGTCCGGGCCCTCGCCCGCGCCGCCGAGCTCACCACCCGCCGGGGCGAGCCGGCCCGGGCTTTGGATTACGCCGGCCGAGCTCTATCTGTTTCGATGTATGACCCCGAGGCGAACTATGTCTACGCCGTAGCCGCCCGCCGGCTGGGCCGGCTCGTCGATGCCAAGGAAACCCTGGGCTGGGCGGCCCGCTCGGCCCAATTCAAGTCCGTGGCCCAAGTCCAGTCGGCCGAGATCGCCGTCCTTGAAAAAGATTATAGGCGGGCAGAGGAATATGCCCTCAAGGCCCTCGAGACCGACATCCGCAGCGTCAACGCCCTCGAAGTCCTGGCAGCCGCCCATCGGCTGGCCGGCCGGAAGGCCGAGGCGGGCCGTGTCCTGACGCGTCTCCTCGACCTCGACCCCCTTGACCACCTGGCCCGGTTCGAGCGCTACCTCCTCGGCCGGAACCCGAAAGATCTCGAGGCCTGCCGGGGCCTCATCCGCAGCGAACTGCCGCACGAGACCTGGCTCGAGATGGCCGCGTTCTACGTCCGCCTCGGCCTCGTCGACGACGCGGCGGCCGCCCTCCGAGCCGCTCCCGCCCATCCGACCGTCCTCTATACGCTAGCCTACCTTCTCCGCGACAGTTCCCCTTCCGAAAGCGCCGCCTGGCTCGAAAAGGCCTCCGCCATGTCGCCGCACCTCGTCTTCCCCTTCCGCGAGGAGGAGATCGCCGTCTTCTCCTGGGCCGTGGCGGCCCGGCCGGCCGATTGGAAGCCCAAGTACTATCTCGCCCTCATCCTCTGGGGCAAGGGCCGTCTGGAGGAGACGCGGGACCTTTTCGAGATGTGCGAGAACGCCGACTTCGCCCCCTTCTACATCGCCCGGGGCGCCTTCTTCGAGAGAGACGATCCTGCCCGGGCCGCCGCCGACTATAAAAAGGCCATCGAACTCGACGCCGGAAGTTGGCGGGCCCGGCACATCCTCGCCGCCTATCAGTTGAGGCGCGGGCAGAAAACGGAGGCCCTGGCCGCGGCCAGGCAGGCGGCGGCCGATTTCCCGGCGGAAGTCCCGCTCCAGATCGACCTCGCCGAAACCCTGTTAACGGTTGGACAGCCGTCCGAAGCCGCGGCCGTCCTGGACGCGCTCGCGGCCCTGCCCTACGAAGGCGCAAGCGACATCTACGGCCTTTATGTCCGGGCCCATGTCAGGATCGGCATCTCCGCCATGCAGAAAGCGGCTTGGCCGGCGGCCGTCGAAGCCCTCGAAAAATCCAAGCTCTTCCCGGAAAAGCTCGGCACGGGCGCCCCCTTCCACCCCGACACCCGCATGCAGGATTACTTCATCGCGCTCTCGCTGGACAGAATGGGCGAGAAAGACAAGGCCTCGGCCCTGCGCCAAGCCATCAGGGACTACACGTTGACCACCTGGGACGAATCCCAACCGCACGGCTACTTCGGCGGGCTCATCCTCGAAAAACTGGGCAGGAAGGAGGACCGGCTCAAGGCCCGCGAACTCCTCAGCCGCGCGGCCCGGCCGTCGGCCGAGATACGGGAGCTTATCCGAAGGCTCCAGTAACGGCGGCCCGGTTCAATCCGACGTTTTTTTCTCGCACTTGAGCGAGACGTCCTTGACCTGGCCGGCGCGCAGGATCTTGAACTTGACCTCGTCGCCGCATTTGAGCTTGGCCAGTGCCATCCGGATCTCGTTGATGTCCGTATACGCCTTTCCGTCGGCCGAGAGGATGATGTCCCCCTTCTCGAAATCGGAGCGGCCGGCGACGCCGTCGGTCGGCTTCGGATCGACGACGAGGTTTTCCAGATTATCGACTTTCTTGAAGCCGAGGCCGATCGTCGGGAAAGCCGGTTTCTCCTCCTCCGGCAGGCCGAAGACGTAGTCCCCGATCGCCCGCGAGACCGTCAGGCTCTTCTTCCCGGACGGGATGGCCACTGCGATGACGGTCTTGAACGGCATTTTCGACCTTTCGAAAGCCCGGCGGTTGAGGCCGAGGTTGTAGAGGAGATGGCCGGAACCGACGCAGACGACGACGCGCCGTCCCTCGCTCTCGACGCCTCTCACGGCGTTTGCCCCCATGACCTCGTCCCAGGCCGACTGGGACCTGTAGAGCCCTTCGAAGACCGAGTCGAGGCCCGGCCCCTTCATCGCGTGGGGGATGTCGGAGGACTCGAAGACCGTCCGGATGAGCGTTCGGTGGTCCTGGTTGGTGACGTCCGGGGTCCCCGGAATGAGCGCCTTCTCCTCTTCGCTCAAAGCGTCCCAGCCCCGCATCCGGATCTTGGTGATGATCTCGCGCGGGATGTTCAAGGCGTAGATCGGGAGGCGGTGTTCCCGGGCGAAGTCGAATATTTTTTCGTAGTAGCCGAAGTTGAAATTCCAGTTGACGTACCAGCGGATCTCGCGGATGAACTCGTCCTTGGTCAGGATGCCCACAGTCCATTTGTTGAGCGATTCCTGGACGGTCACCGGCAGCATCTCCAAGCCGACGGCCAGATGCTTGTCCCGGGCGTAGAGGGCCCGGATGACCTGGAACTGGAGCTCGTGCATGGACATCGAGTCGTGGGTCTCGCCGACGTGGATGATGCGGCTCGTCATCATGTCCCGGATCATGCGCTCGAAATCTACGGCCGCGCCCGTCTCGGCGGAGAGGACGGCGCCGGGGCCGACCTCCATGCTCTTGTCCTTGAGCGTGGGATTGCCGATCTTGAGCGTCAGCGTCGGGTCGGGTTTGTCGGCGGCCGGGGTCGATGCTTGGACCTGGGCCGCGGGCGCTTGGGTTGGCGGTTGAACTTGGGCGAAAGCTGCGGTCAGAAGAGAAGCGGCGATGGCAATACACGGGATACCGCTCTTGGCCAGGGTCATGGCGTCCTCCGTCGGGGATAATTCCGCCCCTATCATATCAATCCTTTTTTCCGCGGTCAAAAAAAGATACAATCATGGGCCGGCGCTCTAAAAAGGAAGCCATGGCCGAAGAAAAAGCCGAGACCAAGAAAACCATCCGGACGTTCGCCATCGCTTCGTTTCTCAACGACATGGGCTCGGACATCATCTCTCCCATCTGGCCGCTCTTCGTCACCCAGGTCCTCAAGGCCAACATGTCCGCCCTGGGCTTCCTCGACGGGCTGGGCGAGGCCCTCGTCTCGCTCTCCAAGGCTGCGGCCGGCTATTATTCGGATAGGATCCAGAAGCGCAAGGTTTTCATCTGGACCGGCTACCTCTGGGGCGCCGTTTCGAGACTCGGCTACGCCGCGTCCTCCGTCTGGCAGCACCTCATCCCCTTCCGCATTCTCGACCGGGCCGGCAAGATCCGGAGCGCCCCGCGCGACGCCCTGGTCGCCGACATCTCGACCGACGAAAACAGGGGCCGCCATTTCGGCTTGCTCCGGACCATGGACAACTCCGGCGCCGTCGTCGGCATCCTCATTTCCATCGCCCTCATCAACGTCCTGGGCTACCGACTGCTCTTCGCCCTGGCCGCCATCCCTTCCGTTATCGGCGCGATGCTCATCCTCCGGACCATCAAGGAACCCAAGTCCGCCGCCAGCCGGGTTTTCAAGGGACTTTCGTTCAAGGACATCGACAGGAACCTCGTTCTCTACATCGTCCTCAACGCCGTCTTTGCCCTGGGCGCGTTCTCCTATTCTTTCCTTCTCCTCTACGCCAAGTCGGCGGGATTCAAGGCCGGATTCATCCCTGTGCTCTACCTGGTTTTCTCAGCCTCCGCCGCTTTGCTCTCCTACCCGTTCGGCCGCCTTTCGGACAGGATCGGCCGGAAACCCGTCCTGTTCATGGCCTACGCCGCCTGGGCGACGGTCTGCGCCGGGATCATCTTCGCCCGCGGTTTGGCCGCCATCGGCTTCCTCTTCGTCCTCTACGGCGTCCACAAGGCCGCCCTCGACCCGGTCCAAAAGGCCATCGTCGCCGAACTCGCTCCCCAGCCATACCGGGCCAGCGTCCTCGGCGGATTCCAGATGGTTATTGGATTGTGCGCCCTGCCGGCTTCAGTTCTCGCCGGCTTCCTTTGGGACAAGGCGGGCAGACAAGTGCCCTTCTATCTTTCGTTGGGATTGACCGGCGCCGCCGCCGGGCTGCTTCTTTTCGTCAAGGAGAGGCCTCGTGAAAACCCGGGCCGGGTCTGATCAGTCTTCTTCTTCGGGCTTGACCCGGCCTTCCTTGACCGCGTCGGCAATGATCTTCTGCTGGACGAGAGAGGGCGCTTCCTCGTAGTGGGAGAATTCCATCAGGTAGGAGCCGCGGCCGCCGGTGATCGAGGTCAGCGTGGGCTCGAAGTCGAGCATTTCCGACATCGGCACCTGGGCCTTGAGGACGCGCATCGTCCCTTTCTGCTCCATCCCCTGAACCTTGCCGCGGCGGCCGTTGAGGTTTCCCATGATGTCGCCCATGTAGACTTCGGGCGTGTAGATCTCGACGCTCATGACGGGCTCGAGGATCGTGGGCTTGGCCTCTTTCATGGCCTTCTTGTAGGCCTTGGTGGCGGCGATCTTGAAGGCGATGTCCGAGGAATCGACGTCGTGGTAGGACCCGTCGTAGAGGATGACCTTGAAGTCCACGGCCGGGTAGCCGGCCAGGACGCCCTTCTTCCGCGCCTCGAGGATGCCCTTCTCGACGGACGGGATGAAGTTGCGCGGGATGGAGCCGCCGAAAACCTTGTCCTCGAACTCGAAGTCCTTGCCGCGGGCGAGCGGCTCCATCTTGATCCAAACGTCGCCGAACTGGCCGCGGCCGCCGGTCTGCTTCTTGTGCCGGCCCTGGACGTCGGCCTTGCCTTTGATCGTCTCCTTGTAGGAAATCTTCGGCGGCTTGAGGGCGACGTCGACGTTGTAGCGCTTCCTGAGCCGTTCGGCGATGATCCGGACGTGGAGCTCGCCGTTTCCGGAGATGAGAAGCTGGGCCGTGTCCGGGTCGCGATCGAACCGGACCGTCGGGTCTTCCTCGATGATCCGGTGCGTCGCCTGGGAGATCCGGTCCTCGTCGGCCCGGGTCTTGGGCTCTATGGCGAACGAGATGGACGGTTCGGGGAATGAAATCGGCGCGAAGGCGATCCCGGCGCCCTTGGCGCACAGCGAATCACCGGTCGAAGTGACTTTGAGCTTGGCCGTGGCGGCGATGTCCCCCGCCTTGGCCTGGCCTGCGGAAATCTGCTCTTTGCCCTGGAGAAAGAACAGCCCGACGAACTTCTCGTCGGTGTCGCGGGTCACGTTGGCGACATTCCCGTCCGGGTTCATCCGGCCCGAGAAGATCCTCATCAGGGAGATCCGGCCGGTATAGGGGTCGGAGATGGTCTTGAAGACGAGGGCCGCGAACGGCGCGTCCGGGGACGGCTGGACCGCCTGCTCGCTTCCCTTGACCGTGGCCATGACGGCTTCCCGTTCGACCGGCGACGGCAGATAGCCGATCATGCCGTCGAGGAGGAGCTGGGCGCCGGTATTGGTGAGCCCCGACGCCGCATAGACGGGAAAGATCTGCCGGCCGAGGATGGCCCGCTTCAGGCCGTCGCTGAACTCGTCGGGCGAGAGCTCGCCCTGCTCGAGGTATTTCTCCATGAGCTTCTCGTCGCTCTCGGCGACCATCTCGATGAGCTCGCGCCGCCGCTTCTCGACGCCGGCCAGCATGTCGGCGGGCACCGCGGTTTCCTTGAATTTGCCGCTTTCGTCCTTCTCGAAGAGGTAAGCTTTGCCGGCGACGACGTCGACGACGCCGTTGAAGTTCTTCTCCTCGCCGATCGGCAGCTGGACGGGGATCGCCTGGCGGCCGAAGAACTGCTGGACGGCCTCCAAAGTCCGGCCGAAGTTCGAATTCTCGCGGTCGAGCTTGTTGATGACGATCGTCCGGGGCAGGCGGTGCTCCTCGAGCATGCCCCAGACTTTCTCCGTGCCGACTTCGACGCCGGCCACGCCGCAGACGACCACCGTCGCAGCGTCCACGGCACGGAGGGAGGCCTTGGTGTCCCAGAGGAAGTTGCTGTAGCCGGGAGTGTCGACGATATTGACCTTGTGGTCCTTCCATTCGCAGAAGCAGACCGCGGCGTTGATCGAGATCTTCCGCTCGATCTCGTCGGGGTCGTAGTCCGTGACGGTATTTCCCTTGTCGACTTTGGTCAGGCGGCCCGTCGCCCCCGTGTCGAAGAGGAATGCGGCCGCGAGCGTCGTCTTCCCCGACGAGCCGTGCCCGACCAGGGCGATATTCCGGATCTTATCGACAGCGTAGTCTTTCATCCTCGAGCCTCCTGGGATTCTCGGACAAACTGAAAGCCTATTCTACTCAAAATGCGGCCTTTCCTCAAGAGGAAAGTGCGGATCCTCCAACGGCCCGAGAATAGGCCCGCCTATCTCGTTGATGAAGCAAGACGGTTCGCGGCAGCCGATACGCCGAAGCCCGGGCAGGCCCGTGGTAATCGCTATTCGAAAAGAAGCAACCGCTGCCCGGAAACGGACAACCGATCTCCCGAAATCGCGAGACATCCCTGGCGCTTCGGGCGTTGCCGCGCGACTCATCAGGCGGGTACGGAGCCTTCCCTGAGGTCGAATAATCCCGCGCGGATCGGCCCGACGTGGCCCCGTTCTTGCAGCTCAAGATGGTTGATATCTGAGCCCTGACAAACAGGAGTCGCCATGAAGACACCGGGGATCTACGAGATGAGCGGCGAGACGGAGCGTCCGCGCTCGGAAGAAATGACGCGGCGGGCTTTCGTCGGCTGGGCAGCCGGAGGCTTGGCGGCACTGACGGCCGTCGGGCGGCTCCAGGGTCGGACGAATGCGCGGCCTTCGCTTTCCCAGGCGACCCTCACGTCCGATATCCGGACGAACGTCAACGAAATCCTGAAGATCCCCAGGACGCCGGCCTCGATGCCCGGAAAATTCCCAGGGAGGATCGTCAAGGTCCTGACCGGCGACGCGGCTTCCGGAGGAAAGATCAACGGCCGGCGGACGCGCGCGTGCTTGGAGCAGGGGCTCACGCGGCTGACGGGACGCACGACCGCGCGCGAGGCCTGGCGGGAATTCGTTTCTCCCGTCGACATCGTCGGGATCAAGGTCAATCCCATCGCCCGGCTCCTCCCGACGAGCTTCGCCCTGACCCAAGCGGTCATCGACGGCCTGTCGGAGGCCGGAGTCCCCGCGGCGAATATTGCCGTCTAGGACCGCCGCCTGACTCAGCTCGAGGAAGCCGGCTTCACGGCCGCGCGCTTCCCCGGGGTCGCAATTCTGGGCACGGAGATCAAGGGGCCCAACGGGGAGTTCTACGACGGCAAGGGGGAGCTTTGGAGCTTGGGCAACATCGATCAGGAAGCCCCAGCCTATTTCGCCGACATCGACGCCTCGCATGACCCCGACAATCTGCCTTACATGGTCAACGGAGGCAAGTGGTCCTATTTCTCCAGGCTCGTCACTCGGCGGTTCACCAAGATCATCAACCTCCCCGTCCTTAAAACCTGCCAGCCGGTCGGGATCTCGTTCGCCATGAAAAACTTGGCTTATGGGTCCTTGACCAACACCTCCCGCCTCCATAGGGTCGGCGTCAACGCCATCGGCGAGGCCTGCGCGTTTCCCTGCCTCCGGGACAAAGCCGTCCTCCATATCGGGGACGCTTTACGGGCCTGTTACTACGGCGGCGTGGGGACAAATCCAAAGCACACCTGGGACGCGAACGTGCTATTCCTGGGGACCGATCCGGTCGCCCTGGATCTCATCGCCCTGGACTATATCACCGGGATACGGATATCCCGCGGCGTCCAACAGATGGAAGACCGCCAAAGCCGGGTCTACTTAGACATCGCCGCGGGATTGGGGCTTGGCATCGCCGACCGGGCGAAGATCGATCTCCAGGAGATCGCCGCTAAGATCCCCTATTGACCTGACGCGGCGCGCTTGCGGGCGACCATGCGGACGTGGCCGGTCGGCGGCCCGCCCCAATCGCCATAGTCATCGAGCTCCCGGTAGATCAGGTGAATTGTCAACCATCTGCTCGCATCCTGTCGCTCTATTTCGCTTGATGTCGCGTCTTGTCTCTTGCCCGCTGTCCCTTTAAATTCTATATTTTGGACAGGATTCACGAGAGCTATTTTTGGTGAACGGGGGTCGGGAATGTTCAAGCATTTGTTCAATAAGGCGGCGCCGGAGCGTTCCCTTCCGTCGCGCTTCGACGAGCTTCTGAAGATCTACGTCCAACGGTACTGCCTCGAGCAGCATATCCGGTTAAAGGTCCTGATGGAGAAGTTGGAGCGGGACATCATCTTCCGGGTCCTCGAGTCCACCAACGGCAATCAGAGGTCGGCGGCCAACATGCTCGGGATCAAGCCGAACACGCTCCATTACAAGATCCGCCGGATGGGCATCGTTCCCGTCCGGAACTATGCGCTCCTCGACGATCTTGCAGGCTTGGCATCACCCTCGGGAAAGCCCGAGGAGCCGGCCACGAAAACCTCGACGTCAAAGCCAACCGAGGACTGATATTCGGTCTTTCGACCACCGGTGAAAAAAATCACGGTTGTTCAATCCGTGCCCCGGCGACCTGACCGGGTGCCGGGCGGAAGGCCGCGATTTCTCCCTGAAAAGCGAAATAGCGCGACAAGGTCGGACGTGATGGGACAGGCCTCCGGCGCCGCTTGCTTCCCCTTCAACCGAGCCTATATTGCTGGTGGAGGGCTCGAAGGGCATGGCGGACGGAGGACGGCGGAGACGGCGCGCCGCGATGGTCGCGCTCGTTTCGTTCTTCATCGCGGCGGGATGGACGACCCTCCTCCGCGGAGGGACGTCCGGAAGGGTTCAGCGGTCCATGCCGGGATCATCCGGCCCGGAGGCTCCGCTCCGAGACCGGTCCTTCCAAAGCACGCCCTTGACGGAAGCGATCCAGCTCTCCTACGGCTGGCCGGGTTTCGAAGGCCGCTCCCTCAGGATCTCCGTGACGATCCCGCGTCCGGAGCTCGCCTCTTCGGAGCGGGCGTTCGGTTTCTCGGTCGCCGAACTCCGCGAGTTCCTGATCGAGGCCGAGGCCCGGATCCGCCGGGAGCGCGGACTGACAGCCGCGGAGATCGCCCGGCGCGTCGTCGCCTCTGAGCGCGCGTCCGGATGGTGCGATGTGGGCGAGGATCCCGAGAACCGCTTCAACTTCGTCCTACGCTCGGAATCAGCTGGCCGCCCCGGCCGGGCCGCGGAGATCGACGGCATCATCCGAGCCTCGAGGAGGGCCTGGGAAACCAGCCAGAAGAAGATCGCCGCACGGCTCGAAGAGGAGATGTGGCGCTTTCTCAAGGCGCGGGGCATGGTCATAACGCCTCATGGGATCGCCGTGGATTATAGGGAGCTTGTCCGGGAAAATCGGGCCAGGCTCGCTTCCCTGGCGGCCGAGTTCAAAAAGTCCTGCGGCCCGAACAAGAAAAAGCTCCTCGAGGCCGTCCTGTCGTTCGTCCAGAGCATCCCTTCACGGCCGCGGCCTCCGGTCGAAGAGGACAAATACACGGCCGGGATGGCCGTCCCGTTGAGGGTCCTGGCCGACGACTCCGGCGACTGCGACTCGAAGGCCGTCCTGTTCGCCGCCCTTTGGACCTCCCTGTGCCGGCACCGGACCATCCTGATCACGGTCCGGGAGCATATGCTGGTCGGCGTGGCGGACCCCTTCGCGTCCGGATCGACGCTCGAGCTCGATTCCATCCGCTACGTCCTGCTCGAGGTCAACTGCGGCGGAAGCCTCCTCCCCGGCGAAGTGACCGCTCATTCCCTGGATTCCATCGCGCGGGGACAGCTCAAGTACCGGATCGTCAGTTGAATGGCCGGCCCGGGGCCTGCCCAACATTTCTCTTTATATCCACGGCCGAATCGTTTACGATTCCCATCGGCAAGAAAAGGACCCTGAGGGGATCGGACCGATGAGGGAACGCGAGATTCTCGATTCCTGGAAAGAGATCTCCAGGTATCTGAGGCGGGACATCCGGACCTGCCAGCGCTACGAGCGGGAGCTGGAACTTCCCGTCCATCGCCTGGAAGGATCGCCCCGAGCCAGGGTCTTCGCCTACCGCAATGAACTCGACGCCTGGCGGGCCAAGAGGCTCGAGGAGGACCAAGGCCCCCCCTCCACTTTCTGGAGAACGGTCACGTCGAGGCCTTTCCTCGTCGTTTGCAATATCATCCTCGTCGCGGGGTTGGCCATCTTCTACTTCGCCCGCATCCGGAACAGGCTGGCCGGCCCGGGACACGGCGAGTCCCTCTCGATCGCCGTCCTTCCCTTCCAAAATACCTCCGGGCAGGCCGATCTGGGCAAATGGACGGACTGGATCCCGAACCTGCTCATCCAGGGGCTTTCCGGTTCTAAGTACTTCGATGTCCCGGGTTATGACCTGATCTACGGCACCCTCCAAGATCTGAATCTCCACTCGGCCACGGGATACTCCTCGGCCGACCTCGGGCACGTCGCTAAAAGGACCGGGGCGACCCACTTGGTCACGGGCCTCATCATCAAGGCCGGCGAAAGGCTGGTCATAGCCCTCGCCACAGAAAGGATCGGTGGCGACCAGGTCTTTACCTCTCGTTTCGAGTGCGAAGACGAGGCTGCCATTATCCTGGCCGTCGACCGGATGGTGGACCAGATCAAGAGGGACCTCGGTCTGACCCGAACGACCCAAGCCGGGGACTTCGACGCGACGGGGGTCCCCGTCACGACATCCTCCCTCAAAGCGTTCCGTCTCTATAACGAGGGGCGGCGTCTCCATGTGGCCGGGGAGTACGACCGAAGTGCCCAGGTCATGCGGACGGCTCTCGCCCGCGACCCGGAGTTCGCCCTGGCCTGGCGGTCCTTGGCTGCGTCGTTGGATAGCCAGGGGGCTGATGCCGAGGCCGAGAAGTGTCTCCAGAAAGCCCTGGAATTCAGCTGTAACGCTTCGATGCAAGAACGGTTCTACATCAGGACGACGTATTTTCATCATAGATCCGAGTTCGGCCGAGCCCTGCAGACGTCGCGCGAATGGGCCTCGCTTTATCCCGATGATACTCAGGCTATGTTGTTCACCGGCCGCGCATGTCTTTTCGAGGAGGACGCGGACGGCGCGCGTAGCGCATTGGATGAAGGTTTACGGAAGGGCGACAGGAATCCCTTCATGTTCTTCTATGCCGTGCTCGCCTGCGCGGCCGCAGGGAGCTTCAAAGACGCCGATGAGATCGTTGAACGCGGATTGAGCATCCACCCCGGCAACCGTCTCATCGCCGGCGCCGCGGTGATCAACGCCGTCTGTCAAGGCCAGTACGACCGGGCCCTTGGCGAATTGCGCGAAATGAGGGGCGAAAAGCCGAGTCTTTCAATCGACTTGAGGTCCGGCGACATCCTCCTTCTGAAAGGTGATTTCCGGGGCGCCGAAAACCGATACACGAACATCCGGCCCTTATCCCCGGCTGCGTTAACCCGGCTTGCCCGTCTGGCGCTCGCCGAAGGACTTTACGGCCGGGCGGCCGACTTGGCTGAGGAGGCGGGAAACCATGCGTTTCTCGCCTACATCGAATCGCGGCGCGGCCGTCTGGCCAAAGGCCTCGAGGCGGCCGAGAAGGCCTTAAAGGCGGGAGAAGAACGGGGCCATTACCTCACGGAGCTGGCCGCGCTCCAGATGAAGGGAACGATCGAGGCCCTCGCCGGTAACCTCGAGACGGCCAAAGACACCGCCGCTCGACTCAGGGAGAGCGGGCAGAGAAGCGGTCTGGAGAAGGCCCACGAACGGGCCGTGCGATGCCTTAATGGCCTCATCGCGAGCGCGGAGGGTCGGCACGAACATGCGGCCGAGGAATTCGAGGCCGCCGTCGCGCTCATGCCAAGGGACATCCCCTACCTTGATGACCAGCCCTTGTTGATCGGCCTCGTGGCCAGTATGCACGACGTGATCCTGTTCTACGCTGCCCAACAATATGAAAAAAAAGGGGATACAGCCGCCGCCCTGGACCATTATCTTAAGCTCCTTGGCCTTCATGGGGGGCGATTACAACATCCGGACCTATTCGCGTTGAGCCATCATGCCCTGGGCAGGATCAGGCAGTCTCGAGGGGATCTGGCAGGGGCCCGGGAGAGCTATAACAAGTTCCTCGAGCTCTGGAAGAACGCCGACCCCGGGATCCCGGAGGTCGAGGAGGCGAAGGCGCGACTCGCCGCCCTCGATCGAAGCGAAAAACGGTAAAGATACGGCTCTGTCCGCCGGGCGCCGCGGCCTGCGAGCCGATCAGCCTCGTTTCCGGGCGACCATGCGGACGTGGCCGGTCGGCGGTCCGCCCCAATCGCCATAGTCATCGAGCTCCCGGTAGATCAGGATATCGAAGTCCTTGAACATCTCCCGCAAGGCCCCCGGCGCGGGCGCGTGAACGCCCGGCGCGAACGGTTCCTTCTCGCGCTGGGTGACGTGCTCGAAGACGACGGTGCCGCCCGGCCGGGCCGAATCCTTCAGCCGCGAAAGGAAAGCCGGGTCCTCCACGGGCGCCCAGGACAGGATCATGGCCACCAGGTCCCACCTCTCCCTGCCGAAGTCATAGTCTTCATAGGACGTCTTGACCGTCTCGATCTTGAGGCCGGCCTTCTCGGCGCCGGCGCGCATGACCGCAAGGCCCTGGGCCGATAGGTCGATCCCGGTGACGTCCCAGCCGAGCTTGGCCAGGTGGCGGGCGTTCCGGCCCATCCCCGCGCCGACATCCAGAGCTTTTCCGCCCGGCTTGATCTCTTTTATGGCCTCCACGAGGAAGGCGTTCGGCGCGGTCTTGAATCCGTCCTTCTCCAGCTCTCCGGTCAGGGGCTTGCCG
>Ga0315279_10004583_pt1 | contig 18489 bp, 16 predicted proteins | sample YL17G06_20_MG_FD_203694 | JGI IMG/M metagenome (GOLD analysis project Ga0315279, IMG submission 203694) | Sediment microbial communities from Yellowstone Lake, YNP, Wyoming, USA - YL17G06_20 | ecosystem: Environmental > Aquatic > Freshwater > Lake > Sediment | place: USA: Wyoming | collected... | reverse complement strand
CTCTAGGCAAGAGTTCGTCTCGACTACGCCTGAAATGCTAGTCTTGATCTTGCTGTCGCGGCAGGTCTTGACGATGACCTGAAGATTCCTCTCGAAGAAGTTCTTCTTGAGGACTTTGCCGCCCTTCCAAGAGAGCAGATTCTGCAAGTCAGGTCCGATGCTATTGAAAGTCTCGATATCCGGGCAGGCGATCTCCAGCACATCTATCCTCAAGTTGCACCACTCTAGGATTCTGACTTCTGGATGCTTCATTGAGAACTGCACGTACGGGCACTCATGCTTGGCCCTAAAAGAAACCTCAAACAAGTCGGGAACCCCGTTGTAACTCACAGTAGGCTTGACGTATAAGCAACGTGCCGTCGTAGGCCGAGAAAGCGTCGCCAGCACATGACGGATCGTAACCACCGTCTTATGACGGTACAAAGTACTACTGTAGCTTGAGCATTCTATCTGGCCGGACGCGATGTGATTGAGCTTCATGTCGAGGATGCTGAGCCTGATCAGCCGTCCGCAACGTTCGTGGGTTAACGGCCTACATCTACATGTGCAGTTGCGCAGGAACGAGCGGTTATTGCGACTCACAGGTGCAAGTGTAACGAGGCCATGGTTCTCCGCCGTCGAGGAGAAGCAGTTCAGCAGCAAGCAGCTTGAACGCAGGACACTTGCTGAATCTGTGGCCAGACTGTCGGTGGCAAGATGAGTCGTCCAAGTCTCTGAGACGAGGGAGAGCTAGGAAGAGGGCTAAAATGAACGAGAGAAGGCTGAGAAAAGAGCTGCATTCCAAACTCCAGGAAAGAGGATACAAGAGCCGGACCGTGTCCATCAAGCACCTTCGCGACTTGCAGGAAGGGATTGAGGGAGATCTCACTCGCGGTCTGCTGAATGAGGAATTCTACCAAGAACGCCTCACTCATTTCTCATTCAAACCGCCAGATATTATGCCGGACGCCGAATCGCTTATTGTAGTCGCGATCCCGCAACCGCAAACCAGGGTTGTCTTCGCTTGTCGTGGCGAATCTCGTCCCGTGATAATCCCACCTACCTACTTGCACCAAGTGGACAAGACTGTCGAAGACACTCTTTCCTCTATTCTCAATGCCGCAGAACGTCATGTGGCGCGGGCCACTTTGCCCTTGAAACTGCTGGCCGCTCGGAGTGGACTGGGAGAGTATGGAAGAAACAACATATGCTATGTTCCAGGCATGGGAAGTCTTCATCGACTTGTGGCCTTCTACATGGACCTTCCTTGTTCAGAGGAGAGCTGGGGAGAGCCGCAAGTGATGGAAAGATGTAGGAGTTGCCGAGCCTGTCTTCGTAGTTGCCCAACAGAGGCGATAACGGCTGATCGCTTTCTCATCAGAGCCGAACGATGTATCACATTCCATAACGAGCGGCTCACGGAGTTTCCGACCTGGATAGATTCCTCTTGGCACAACTGCCTAGTTGGGTGTCTCCGTTGCCAGAAGGTGTGCCCAGAGAATACCCCTTTTCTTGATCGTGTCGAATGCAACGAGATATTCTCTCAGGAAGAGACCGACCTTATTCTTGACTCAACTCCGCCTGCTCGTCTTCCCTCAGAGACGGTGAAAAAACTGGAGCGGCTTGACATGCTGGAATACTCAGACATACTGGGGCGTAATCTGAGCGTCCTATTGAGAGAAGGAGAATCGTGCTCCCAAATGAGCGACCAAACGAGCTCATTCGGACAGGACCAAAAACCCTGAGTAATGCAATCTCCTCCGACTGAATGCACCGACCTGCAATACAAGGAGTATCCATCGCAACGCCCCGCAGGGCGAGGCAAGTTTTGAAGTTCATCTCTGTTTGAGATGCCCGCCACTAGACCGTAAGCGTTTTCCGGATCTCTTCCAGGGTCCTTGTTGCCTTAGGCTCGTTTGACAAGAATTCTTCCAACTTTGCACATGGGTAATCTTTGCAGTGGGCACAGGTCTTCACTTTCCTCGTCTCGGCACAGGGTCGTATTTTGCAGATCCTGGTACACCACCCAGAAATCTTGTCAGACATGCATCCAGTACAGTCGATGTCCTCTGGTTTGAACTCGACACTGAGGCCTTCGGTCCATCGTTTGGCCATTTCCTTCTTTCGTTCAGAGTCATTCGCTTGAGTTGCAGTAAATGCGTCGCACTTGCTGCAGTCTAATCCGCAATACGCGATGATCTCAGACACAATTCCCACCTTCCTTCTTCGAGTAGTCTTGGTGGTTCGAATGAGGCTAGCCCACTCGATAAACTCTCTACAGGCGTACGACGACTGGACGGACAGCGTTCACCGCAATCTCTGCATCGCAGCACGCATTACGACAGACTACAGTCACAGTCTTGAGTTGCTCGATAACACTGAGCCGTGGACGACGCGCCGACTGAGATCGGCTGAAGAGGTCTTTGATAGTGACCAAGTCATGCTCTTATGGAGATGACTTTCCGGTCTTGCTAGCATAGAGTACGAACATGTAGAGCACGAAGAACGTTGTTATCAGGAGTCGAAAGATGGCTTGAAGTGGTGCAGGAATCACTAGCGTGAGGCTGTAAGCACCGCCTACTCCGCCTCCGCCGCCTCCTCCCCCGCCGCCCGGGAAGATCGCATCCGTGAAACCGACAGCGATTATGTATAGCGCAGCTATGCCAAGTGTCGTCTTGAAGTTCTCCCTCACGAATGAAATACTTCGACCCAAAGCGTGCAGCGCTCCCACGTCGTCTAGGGCGACAGACTGCACCCAGAAGATGGTAAACAGAAACACCAATCCAGCTAATGAGACGATGAGCAACCAGATCCCAACCGTGTTGCCAACCGCGGCAATGATCTGTGAAATCTCGGGTAGACCAGTAGGCATGAACGGGAAAGCATTGCTCGCGATACGAGTCGGCACAAAGCGCATGATCAGCGGCAAGAAAACGTTGAGCGTTGCCACGATGCTAACAGCGGCAAGTACCGAGTAGATCAATGCGAGGACCACGATCCCGCCTAGGATTCTTCCGAAGTAAGCCCTAGTTCCTACCCAGAAATCATCGAACACCGTTTTCCCAGACAGCGCGGTGTTCTTGTTCATTCCAGCCCACCCCGCCAGCACGTAAGCGTACGAAAGCAGGGCAAGCACGATGATAATTAGGATCGCAACGAGGGCCCCCGGCCCAAGAACTAGAAGCGGAGCTGGGCTGTTGGCTGCTAAGATCAGTATCGGTGCAAAGATGTAGAGTCCAGCGAGCGCCAGCGCCACGGGTATCAAATAGGCAAGGATAAGCGGTGGAAGGAACAGGATCAGGTTCGACCGCAGAAGTTCGACGGTCCTCTTGAACGTCTCAATCAGATCCATTTCTCTTTCCCAAAGGTGACAAAAGAGAATCTGTCGGCTATTAACACTACGATATCTGATTGACGGGTCCTCAGTTCCTCATGACCTATGTCGAGCGGAATTGTTTGATAATCGGCTTGCAAAACATGTAAATCCTCGAGATTCGGAACTATCCGACATAGTTGAGAAGCAGATGACAGCACGGGGCCCCCCAGCGGTTCAAACGATCGATGTCACCAAAGTTTACCGCTCGGGGCATATTGACTATCCAGCTCTTAGGGGCGTAAGCCTCAAGATAGCGAAGGGTGAGCTGGTATCCATTGTTGGACCCTCGGGGAGCGGAAAGTCAACGCTTCTTAACCTGATTGGTGCACTTGACCCGCCCACCTCAGGTCGTGTGATCATCGACGGCGTTGATCTAAGGAAGCTGAATGAGGATGGACTTGCCGTTCTTCGAAATCAGAAGATAGGATTCGTCTACCAAACCTTCAACCTGATTCAAAGACTCACCTCAATTGAGAATGTTGAGATGCCACTCGTTGCAAGAGGAGTTCCAGACAAGATACGCAGAAGCAGATCACTAAAGATGTTAAGCGCGGTTGGACTGGCTCAGAAAGCGAAAAAGCGCCCGACTGAGCTTAGCGGTGGAGAACAGCAACGCGTCGCCATCGCCAGGGCGCTGGTCACTCAGCCTGCTATTGTTCTTGGTGACGAACCGACTGGAAACGTGGACTCGAAGACCACTAACGAGGTTCTCAGCTACATTGTTCAAGTTAACAAGACGCTGGGGACCACGTTTATCCTAGTGACCCACAATCCAGACGTTGCCAATATGACTCACCGCCTGATTACCATCAAAGATGGCTTGATTGAGAAGGAGCAATATCTTCAGCGAATCGATTCTTACACTAAGTTGTGATGCATATGCGAGTATTTGAGGTGCCTAAACAAAACTACTTGTGCACTTGGGAGTCCGAGAGAAAGGAAAGTCGAACTCTGTCTGGAGATGCAATTAATGCAATTCGTTGACATGTTCAAGTTAGCGTACAAGGCACTTGTCGATAGAAAGATGCGCAGTGCTTTAACGATACTTGGGATAGCAGTAGGTTCAGCTATCATTCTGGCGCTAATAGCGAGCTCGAGCGGACTCAATGCCAGTATCTCTGGTAGTATTGAGAAGACGGGAGCAAATGTCCTCACAATACGGAATGCGGGGGGATTCTTTGAGCGTGGTTCAACAAGCACCTACCAGCTAAGTCAACAGGATGTCAACTATCTCACAACAATACCAGGAGTAGTTGCAGCCTACCCGTTCTACAGCTACGGTGCTTCCATCAACAATGGTGGAACTTCACTTCAAGCTAGTGTCGTCGGAATGGACTTGTCAGTTCTTCCAGTATTATACCAAGGGTTGACGGTTGCCTCGGGCACCTTTCCAGAGCTGGGCGATACAACCTCTGCCGTGGTAGGATGGCAAGTGGCAAACCCAACATCAGGAACACCAATCGGTCTTAATCAAATGGTCTCCATGTCAGTATCGGGAATCAAAGGCAGCGCGGGAGGCGTGTCTTACACAGTTCTTGCGAGCGCGATTCTTGCCCCATACGGCACGGCGCTATTTGCAAATATCGACGATACTGTCTACATACCATTGCAAGCAGCTCAGTTTCTCAGCAAGAGCCCATACTTCACAGGAATCTACGTTATAGTCGACAACACGGACGATGTGACAACCGTCCAGACAGATATCGAGACATACTATTCCACGAATGTTCGAGTCATAAGCCCAGGCCAAATCCTATCAAGCATCCAGGCAATAACAGGACAGCTGACCTTGTTCTTAGGTAGCATCGGCGCGGTGTCATTGTTTGTAGCGACTGTTGGAATAGTGAACACAATGTACGTTTCAGTAATGGAACGCACCAGAGAAATCGGAATATTGAAGGCGATAGGTTACAGACCGAGACAAATATTGGGTATGTTCTTGTCGGAAGCTGCGTTAACAGGAGTGATTGGAGCCTTCTGCGGATTGGCGCTTGGCTATGTAATTTCATTTCTCATGGGAGGAATGTTAGGTGGAATTGGAGGAGGACGTGGAGGATTTGGATTCGGAGGACCGGGAGGAGCTGGAGGGGTAATCCAGCCCGTCTTCTCAACCGAACTTATCCTCTTCTCACTAGTATTCCCAGTAGTATTAGCTACAGTAGCAGGCCTATACCCTGCATGGAGAGCCTCAAAGATGAATGCCGTTGTAGCGCTAAAGTATGAGTAAGATTCTAATTCGACAAAACTGGCCTATGGAAATGCCCTTCGCCCCTTTTGCCAAAATAAGTCGGAATCCATGAGTGTTGGAATTCAAAGTCAGATCGAGAAGACTGGAGGTAACACGCTCATCGTCAGCTCAGCTAACCAGTACCCGGTGAAAACGGTCGTGGCGGTTTCTTTGGAGACGATGCCGCGTTTACTCCCTCTTCGCGCCTGAACTGATAGTCTCTTCCTTGCTCTTCCCCATCGGAATCGCGGTGATTGCTGGGCTCTACCCAGCATGGGCAGCAAGTATGAACTCGGTAGTGGCATTGAAGCACGAGCAGCTCGGCCGAGCTGCTGTAGCTACGGTCCAGAAACCGAAGAATAGACCATAGAGATAACGCAGGATCTCGATGATCATTCCAATAATGCCGGTCGGTTGGCGGGACTGACTCGACGGCTGCACGACAGGTTTCCTGATTTGAATCCCAGATGATAATTGAGCAGTGTAGGGAGAAGCGGGCCTGTTCGTGTCTATCGCCGATACCTTAACGATGATTGGATAGGTCCCGTCAGTAAGATTCTTTTTGAAGTAGACCTGGAGGCTGAAGGGTCTAGGTATGTTCGGGTCGATCTCGCCCAAGAAAACGCTTGCTGAAGTGCCTGGGGCTAGTGCTTCTGAGTCCACGGTTACGTTTGCGTTGTAGGCCGCGAGGTTTCCGCTGTTGAGGAGGTTCCCGGAGACGGTCGCGTTACCGCCGGAAGAGGTGGATTGGGGAGTTACCTGTATCCCGTACATGACAAGGTTGACCCATCCCTGGACTGAGAAGCTAATCGAGTGACTCTCTTGGGTGTACGATATGTCGCCAAGCTGTCTGTAGGTCAGCGTGACGGAGCCCTCATAAGAGTTGCCGATCGCCGCGGTGGGCGCGTAGACCTGAAAGCTGATGCCGACAGATTGCTTTGACGCAATCGAGTCGTAGTGCCAGTGATTATCCCCGAGCATTTGCAGCGGAGTGGGTACAGATACAGCCAAGTCAACGTCGTAGATCACACTCGAAGGATAGATACTCGCTGAAGAATAGCCGTTTGTGGCCGTTATAGTAACATTATTGTTGAAACCCGCGGTCAAGGTCTGGCCGGTCAAGGTTACCGTCAAGTGTGCCGGGTTCTGAGCCTGAACGATACCGATCGGAGCTGAAAGCAATAACAAAACGAATGCCCCGGTTATCCAGTTCCGAAATTCGTTGAGAGAGTTCATGCTTGCTTCATCTCTCGAAGTGTCTCAATTCTCGTACTGAGGTCAGGCTGTTTGTTGAGGAACTTGAACAAACCGTTCCCGCCACTCAAGTTGCATACGCACGTCAGGCCCTGAGGTGACATTGCAGCAAGAGAATTTGAGTCCTTGATCTTGGATAGCGCAGAAATCAGCGCATCCGGCCCACCAATTAACTCAGCCGCAGTTCTGTCAGCCAGAAACTCGCGTGCCCTGTAGATTGCTGGTTCGATAAGGTAGCTCAAAGGTTTCGCGAAGAGCGCTACCTTAGCTAGTGTGGCCAGAAGCCTCACAGTGAAATCGCCATTCTTGAGGTGTGAGATCTCGTGCGCTATGCAAGCCTCTGTCTCCTTGTCATCCAATGACTCCAACAGACCAACAGAGAGAGCGATTGAGTACCTGCGGTTCGCACACACAGTAAACGCGGAAGGAACGCCTGAGTCAACAAGCCAAACGTCTGGAGACGCCACTCCTGCTAGGCTGGCAAGTCTCTTCACTGTTTCTTTGACCTGGACCGGAGGAACTTCAATGAATTCCAATTGAGGAAACATCTTCGACAAGCCAATACGCGATTTCTTGAAGCTAATGAAGAGCGCGGCGCAAGCTGCAGCAAAACCGCCTATCAGAGCAACTCCTAGGTCCACAGTGTGAAGTATCGCGAAATAGTTCCAGGAGGTCCTTGCCAAATGTGCCGGTGCTCGCCCTAACAGTTCAATGTAAGAACTCACAAGAACGAACAGCAAGCTCTCAACAAGCATCATGCCAAGGACCCCAAGTAACACGATGCTTCGACCCCGAAATGAACGCTCCAGCGCAAATGCTGCTACCAAGCCGACCGCCGTGACGGCAACGATCCATGCCACAGGTCGCGATGGCCCCATCACGACCCATGTCAAAAACATGAAGAGATACCTGAGAATGAGATCCATCATGTACTCCCCTTCCGACGCAGCCTGCTCAGATACTTCGACAGCACACGTAGGTCCTCCGGTCTCTTTGTACAGATTTTCTCAGTAAGATACGCGACGGTTACATCGTTGAAACTCTCAAGCAACGCTTCCATGACGCCATCGACCACAGCATACCGGAACTCTCCTTCTGTCATCCGAGCTTTGTACAAATAATGCGGCCCACCTTCTCGGACTAACTCCCTAGAGACCAAGCCTTTCCGGTAGAGCCTATCTAAGGTCGTTGCCACAGTCGTAACAGCTACTGGCCGCCTCTCCGAAACCATCGCCTGAAAATCCCTAACTGAAACTGGTTTATCGGTTTCCCAAAGTTGCTGAAGAACAATTGCCTCAAGGCCCCCTAAAACAAACCTGAGATTGCGTTGGCGAGGATGCAGAGCCAGCAGTTTCAAGATGGCGACTCCTAACTAGGCCCTGTAGTTAGGCTTATATAAGCTCGTTGCATCCTTGCGGTAAGCATGGCGCGAGTTCCATGCCCCAGATTCCAGTTCTAATTCCAGTGATCGTCGCTGGCCTGACGGTTGGGTCGGTGATAAAATCCCAGAGCCGGACGATTTCAAACAAGAAATTGATTTCAGCTAGTTTAGTAGCGGGGCTCCTTAACGGCCTGTATGGATACGCGGTTGACGCGTTATCGCCCCGACAAACCTTTCCTCGGGCTTCATCAATTCCATCCACATTGGCTTCGTCAATTCCGACCACATCATGGATTGTCTTTGTTGTGGAATCCGTTCTAGCAGGGTTTCTCATAGTCCTCGCTGTTCTGGGAATTGCCAAAGTGTATGCTCGGACACGGAAAGGTGAAGACGTCGAAGAACTCTCGAACCTGACCTCGGAAGAAGAATCGGCGCTTACGCCAGGCTAACTCGATGTCGCCTCGGTCTTGATTCCTCAAGACCTCTGGGCGGATGTAAGATGAGCTCGTTCAAGCGATTCTCTCGCCTAGTAGTGGTGCTGGTTGTGATCGGCCTTGTCACAACCGGGCAGTTTTCCCAGCTTGCCTCAGCAATTCAAGGCGATGTGGTCAAGATGTCGCCTGGAACATACGCTCACTACCTAGGCAATTCCACCAGCATAGTAAAGTTGGACTACCCAAAGAGCTCTATATTGCAGAACTCAATAGGCGACATTTCTCTAAACATCACGTTAACCAGCGAGCGCCATTCGATAGCAATCTACATTCCGCCCGAGTTCACTTTCCCTCAACGGAATACGACGAACATATGGACGAGCATAACTAATGATTACAATGACATCACGATCACTAGGCTGCAGTCAAGGGATCCTATCGCCCCTTCGTGGTCGAGAATAGGAATTTCAAATGCAACCATCCCAAAGGGTAGCTACGTCGTAAGGATGTTCAGTGTCGGCGCTCCTAGCGTGTGTGGCAGATATTTCTTCAAGGTCTTCATAGACGGACAATCGATCGGTTCTGAGAATTTCCCAACGATCGTTGTGAAAGGGGGCTTGGATCCCGCATACGTATCCGGTCATGTCCTGAATGCCAGCCAAGGAAAATACGGCGTACCCGTCAATGTGCCAGGCAAGGTCATCGCCGAGGGAAGGACTGCGCTGGGGAGAACCGTCACGGCACAGGCTTACTTCAACGCTTCCGCGAACGGTGCCTACGTCCTCTACGGTCTCCCCGCAGGAACATACAACTTGACAGCTTCAGCAGCCGGGTTTGCTCCAGCAACTGTGAACGAAGCTTTTTCCGTCCATGCGGGACAATCGTTGGAGGGTGTCGACATCTACGTATATCCGAGTGCGAAGATATCCGGAACGATCTTTTCCAAATGCGGCCCCGGACCGGTCCCATGGGACAAGGTGTACAACTGGACCATGGGAACAACCCCTATCCCTCGTCCGATCAGCGTGGAGATACTGGACTTGATTGGGCAGTCAAGAGCACTCGTGACTGGCTACACTGATCCATTATTGACTTACTACTCCTACTCATTCAATGAATTGATAGACTTAGATGGCCATGTCCCACAAGACTACGCCGGGTACGTTTCCGGCCTAGAGTCAGGCGACTACTATCTTAGAGCATATGTCAACGGATACGAGCAGAGAGACGTAATCGCTATTCACGTACAAAACTCCACACGTGGCATCTCAGTTCCTTTTGATTTGTGGAGAACCGCCGTGCTCGAGGTTACGGTGTTCTTCAGAGATTCAGAGGGGGGCCCCCCCAGCAATGTAACCCAAGGCGGCCTGCTGAGACTGGAAGCCTTTGCACTTGATGGGACATACGAGGGTTGGAACAGCACGCTCGTATATGCAGGAAACTACAGTTTGATGGTGGAGCTTACCGGGATTCTTGGTTCAAGTAGAGATTACGGACTTCCCAGCGGAACGTACACAATACAAGCCCATTTTTCCCAATACTTGCAACCCGACATTTCAATAGCGATACTAGGAGAGGGCTGCTCCAAGACTAGGCTAAGCCTCGATATGGTGAGGGGTGGAATTGTGGAGTTCACCTTGCGATCGATCGATTGGCAGATTCCACCCCTGGAAGTGCCGTGGGAGTATCCCAACGCACCCATAAGGCTTGAATTCATAGGCTCCCTGGGGCAAGTATATCTCGCTCTCGGAACACCGAGACAACCGGCAAACAGCAGCACAAAGGTCGTTAACGTAGCTGGTCTACCTCCAGACACGTACCTCGTGAGAGCATACACGGTTGGCTACATTCAGATGAGGTACTACCCTGTGTCGGTATCGATTGGAGGCATAAGCGATATCACGATAGACCTCGTGAAGGCCGCAAGGATACAAATTACATTGATATTTAGGAAAGAGGGCCTGATCGCGCCTATCGACACATATCGGTACAATTCCAAAGTGCCCGTAAGAATCGAGGTCTACGACACCCATGGATTATTTGTAGGAGCAAATACTACCTACATTCCGGCTAACGAGTCTAGTCCTCGTGAACCCTTGGTAGTAGTCGGTTTCAGGAATTATGCAGGAGATCCCTGCGCGAGGTGGGTAAACTACTACGACACTACAGATGGTTTAAAGCAGGATGACTACGGGCTTCCTCCAGGCGAATACCTAGTACGGGTGTGGGTGCCTGGTTACATCCAATCCGACACGACGACGACCGTTTCGATAGGTCTGGGAGGTGTCGTGGGCATAAATCTCTGGCTAGACAGACTCGCCCACATATACGGCAATATCCGTGGACTCAACATGTACGATGACCTAATTCCGCTCTCTTGGGCCAACGCAACTGCGTATGGCCCCATACTGACAGCAACGACCTCCTTGGATGGCTTCTATGAGATGTGGGTAGTCAACGGAACCTACATGCTGGCAGCAGCATCCCCTGGGTACGAGACGCAGGGAGCCGAAATCCATGTGTCCATGGCGTGGGAAATGGCGGCAGACTTTGACCTGAAACCCCTGGGTGGTACAATTCCAGAGCTATCAGTAGCTGAACTCACATTACCTGCTATCCTGACTATGGTTTGCGCGTTGTTGTACCGAAAGAAATCTCTGTGACCCTTCGCTTAGAAGGCTACCCGTGGCGAAGAGCAAACCAGAACGCGCTACACGGGCATAGAAAGAGCCAGTTTTGCAACGCTGGCCAGCGCCGAGCTTGTCGCGAAAGTTAGCATTCCCAAATTGAACATCTTCGTCCTCCCTCTAATGTCTCCGAGCCTGCCCACCTGAGTGGCGAGGATTGTGACGACAAGAATGTAGATCAGGATAGCCCAAACAACGGCCGATAAGTCAGTGTTGAGCCCTGCCATCATCGTAGGCATAGCCAAGACTACGATTGTGGTGTCGATCCCACCCATCATCACGCCCAGTACAAGCAAGCCCAAGGCGATCGATTCGTGCTTCATTCCAATAGCCTGAGAGAGCCCATAGGGCCGGAATTCCGGATATTACGCCTTCTTGTAGAGATTCGGATCCATGCACAAAATCTGAGGTATTCTGATCGTTTCACGATGACCGCTGCGGAAAGACTTCACCCGAATCTCAAGCACTTGTGCAAGAGCTCGGATCAAGCGTCGCTCAGAAGACCAGCACATTGTACAAGCAAAGTAGGCTAGGAGCCTGCAGCGATCTTGGCAACCTGCTCAAGGAGGCCTGTCTTCTTGGCATCTCAGATCTAAGCCCCATGATCTCTTTCTTCTCATCGAGCTCCAGTATGACGTTGCGAGCGGACTCGATGATCTCGTGGCTTGGTCCATCTTTGAAGGCCAGGTATAAGATGTCATGCTCCTTGTCGTAGTGAACCTTCATCGAATTCTCCTCCAGGCACCTCTCTTGGACAGGTTGCATCTCCTGTAACAGAAACGTGTCGAGGACTTGCTCCGCTGAACTGTGACTGACAAACTATCATGGAATGCCTCGATTCTCTAAGCAAGTCTTATTATCTGTCAGCAGGCACTTGCTCGGCCGAGGTGCAGCGTTGTCCACTCCTGCTTACCGCACATCAAGAACAGCCACTTCCGAAACGACAACGCACAGCACTAGCTGAGCCGAACAGCACGGTGCTCCTGAACTTCTCGGAGTTCCTCGCTCGCTGGTCGGCTTCTGCGTGAATTGGTTTGTGACTGAACATGTACTTTAATCACCCCCAATATCCAACGAAAGTCCGCCTGTGCGTCGACGACAGTTTCTTGAACGCGCGGCCGACGCGCCCTGTTCAGGATTCAAAAGTAGCAAGGATCGACTCCGTCACTGTGACGGCGCCTTGCACAACGGCGAACCTAGGGCCTGGCTTTGACGTGTTTGCTTTGGCTCTGGAAGCTTTCCACGACACAGCTTACGTGGAGGCTTCGCCCGGAGCCGTAACGCTGGAGATTACTGGGCCAGATTCAGCTGGTGTGCCAGCCGACCCGGAATTGAACAGTGCAGGACTCGTGGCAAAAGAACTACTCAACCGGCGGGCGGTGGGTATCGGAGTCAAGATTCGAATCGAGAAAGGGATTCCGGTCGGTAAGGGCCTAGGAAGCAGCGCCGCTAGTGCAGCTGCGACCGCGGTTGCATTGAACCATATGCTAGGACTGCAGTTGACGACAAATGAGATCGTCCAAGTCGCAGCACAGGGTGAAATAGCGTCTTCGGGTGTTCCGCACGCTGACAATGTGGCAGCCGCCATTTTGGGCGGATTCACTTTCGTCCGGTCCTGCTCCCCGTTTTCGGCTGTCGGGTTATCTCCTCCACTGGGGCTAGAGATCGCGATTGCCATCCCTGAAGTACCCACTCCATCCAACAAGACCGGAGTCGCCCGCGCCCTTCTTCCCGATACGGTTCCACTTGGGAAGGTTGCTCAGAATGTGGGAGGCGCAGCCAGCATCGTAGCAGGAATAGTTACCGGCGATATCGGCCTAATCGGTAAGGGAATGATTGACGCGATTGTCGAACCTGCACGAGCACACTTGGTACCGGGCTACGCTGAGGTAAGAGAGGCAGCCTTGGAGGCCGGGGCCGAAGGCGTGGCTATCAGTGGAGCCGGTCCAAGCATGATCGCGATCGTCGACAACGCAAAGGTGCGAGCTTCTTCTGTAGCCGAAGCCATGAGGAACGCTTTCAAGTCGGCCGGTGTCGAATCCCGCGCCATCACGTCCAAGCCGGCTCGTGGAGCCGTCATCATCAAGGAGTAGGTGGTCAATGCGGTACACCCTTGAATGCATCGAATGTGGAACCTGTCACAATCTGGGCGAACGAGCATACGTCTGCGAGAAGTGCGGCGGCCTGCTTGAAATCAAGCTCAGTGACATGGTAGATCTCGACATCAGCGATTGGAGCGCTAGACCGCTCGGTGTGTGGCGATACCGCGAGCTCTTGCCAATTGAAGCGGGTGCCAATATCATCTCCCTTGGAGAAGGCGGGACTGGACTTCATGAATGCCGACGTCTTGCGAGCGTTCTTGGCTTGAAGCGTCTTCATGTGAAGAACGAGGGCGAGAACCCCACTGGCTCGTTCAAGGATAGAGGTATGACTGTCGGCGTGACGAAAGCGCTCCGACTCGGCGCAGGCTCGGTGATGTGTGCGTCAACGGGCAACACTTCGGCGTCCCTTGCCGCGTACTCGGCAAGAGCTGGTTTGAGATGTTTCGTCATGATTCCCGCCGGCAAGATCGCAGCCGGGAAGCTCGCTCAGGCTGTTGTGTATGGCGCGCAGATAATCGAGATTGATGGCAACTTCGATGATGCCATGCGCCTCGTCGTCGATGCAGCTCGGAGGGATGGAAGCCCGTATCTCCTGAACTCTGTCAACCCATTTAGAATCGAAGGCCAGAAGACAGTCACGTTCGAGATCAATGATCAGCTCCGCCGACTCCCGCGGGTGATAGTCCTACCGGTCGGCAATGCAGGCAATATCACTGCAGTCTGGAAGGGCCTCCTCGAGCTAAGAGCGTTAGGATTGGCGAATGAACTCCCACGCCTGATAGGTATCCAAGCAGAAATAGCATCGCCGATTGCGAACGCATTCAAACAGGGACTCGATCATATCGAACCGGCTGCAAAGCCGGAGACCATCGCCACTGCCATCAGAATAGGTTCACCCGTAAACTGGAAGAGAGCCCTCGCAGCAGCCAGAGACTCAGGCGGCTTGATTGAAACCGTCGCTGACACAGAGATACTTCAGGCCCAAAAGATGCTCGCCAGCCAAGAAGGCATCTTCGTCGAGCCTGCGAGCGCTTCTACCATCGCCGGCGTCAGAAAGCTTGTGGACGAAGACCTCATTGACCCAGATGAGGAAACTGTCTGCATCACGACCGGCAACGGCTTGAAGGATCAGGAAGCAGTAGCCTTCTCGACGGAGCGGACGACTAAGGCGAAACCGACTCGGGAATCGGTAATGGCGGTGCTTGCGCAGAGTTGCTCGATCTAAGGTGAATGACTATGAGGCCTTGTCCATGAAATTCCGACTCGCCCTAGTCGGCTTCGGCAGAGTTGCACAGAGCCTTGCGAAGACCTTGGTCGAAAAACGCGCACACTTGAAGCGCCAGTTTGACTTTGACTACAAGGTCGTGGCTGTCGCGGATACCATCAAGGGCTCCGTGATGGATCAGAGAGGTCTTCGTCTTGAGAGATTACTCTCACTTGTACAAGAGAAGGGTTCCATCAAAGACTACAAAGAAGGAACAAAGGGCCTTTCGGCCATTGAGACGATCGCAAGAGCAGACGCAAACGTCCTGGTGGAAGCAACTTGGACTAACCTCCAAGATGGAGAACCGGGGTTAAGTCACATCAGGAAGGCCCTCAGGAAAGGCCTGAATGTTGTAACTACTAACAAAGGCCCTATCGCGCTGGCTTATCATGAACTTGCTGCCTTGGCTCGTCGAAGAGGATGTCATCTTAGATTCGAGGGAACTGTGCTGAGCGGAACCCCTGCGATAAGCCTGACAACGGAAGCCTTGGCCGGCTCGACAATAAACTCAATCCGAGGCATATTGAATGGAACCACAAACTACGTACTCGATGAGATGGCAGCCGGCAGAACCTTCGCGCAAGCTCTGAAAACGGCTCAAGAACTGGGCTACGCGGAAGCCGATCCAAGCAGTGACGTGGAAGCTTGGGATTCCGCTGCAAAAATCACCATCCTTGCGAACGTGGTAATGGGAGGCAGGATCAGGCCCGCCGACGTGACAAGACAGGGAATCACAGGAATTACACCCGAGGATATCGGTGACGCTCGAGCCAAAGGGAAAAGGATCAAGCTCGTTGCAAAGGCGTACAGGGATGAAGGCCGGATTAGGGCGCAAGTGATGCCTGAGAGGTTGGAGGAGAGCGATCTACTCTCTCACGTCTCAGGTGTGCTCAACGCCATGATCCTGTCAACTGACGTGCAACCTGAAGTCGCGGTGGTGGGCCCTGGGGCGGGAGGAGATTCGGCCGGATACGCGCTGCTGAGTGACTTGCTTGCCATCAATCGAATCTTGAATGACGAGGAGTCCTAGTATCGGAGAGATGTTGCATTGCCCTCAGACTTCGGATTGGTGCAAATCGATGAATGTGAAGCGTCGACGGTGAAAAGCAACCGCAATTCACGCACTCGGATGTTCCCCTATGCTCGGATGCCAAGTCTTGATAGCATCTACATGACGAGATGGGCGTTCCACTCACGGAGGCGTGCATGATGAACGGTTCGATGCTTGACGTAGCAATAGTAGGTGCAACTGGCATAGTCGGCCAGCAGTTCGTCGCAGCCTTGGACCGGCATCCATGGTTCAGGATCTCATGTCTTGCAGCGTCCGAAAAATCCGTCGGCAAGACGTACGAGGAAGCTCTGAGAGATCCAGACACGGGCGCGCTGCGATGGTACTGCAGCGAAAACCGCCCGGATTCGGTTCTCCATATGACCATGCAGGACGCATCTGCCTTGGATCTCTCCGAAGTTGACGTAGTTTTCACAGCTCTGGATTCCGGTATCGCACGCACGCTCGAACCCAGATATGCAAGAACCAAGCCGGTTGTCAGCACTGCGTCCGCATTTCGATACGATGATGATGTCCCCATCCTAGTGCCAGGAGTCAATCTTGAGCACGCTCAACTCATTCACACGCAAAGGAAGAAACGACAATGGAACGGGTTCATCACCCCGATCCCGAACTGCACGACAATGGGCCTAGTCGTCTCGCTGAAGCCGATACACTCCGACTTTGGAATAGAAAACGTGACGATGACCTCCCTGCAGGCCGTATCCGGCGCTGGCAGATCTCCGGGTGTTCTCTCGCTTGATGTTACCGACAACGTGATCCCCTTTATCCCAGGCGAGGAAGAGAAAGTGCAAACAGAGACCCTGAAGATTCTGGGCTCTGAGACCGACGGACGTGTCTCGCCAGCAGATTTCAAAGTGAGCTGCACCTGCACAAGAGTCGATGTCCTCGAAGGCCACACCGAAGCCGTCTATGTCTCAACCCGTAGACGATGCGACCCGGGTGAAATCTCCGATTCGATGAGGAGATTTGGAAGGCGTACGCTCGATCTGCCTTCAGCCCCAAAGGAACTGTTAGTGGTAAATGATGACCCGTTCAGACCGCAACCGAGGATGGACCGCGGTCTCTATGGCGGGATGGCTGTGACTGTTGGTCGAATTCGCCAAGACCCGGTCCGCGAATACGGTGTCAAGTACGTGTTAGTTAGCCACAACACTAGGCTAGGCGCTGCCAAAGGCGCTGTTTTAGTTACGGAACACCTGGTCAAGTCAGGCTACATATCAACTCAGTGAGGTCCATGCAGTCGCGCTTTCGATTGTTGCTGCAAGGATGACAGGGAGAATTCTTCTTGCTAATTGTGATGAAGTTCGGTGGAAGCTCCGTCGGAGGGGTTGAACCACTCAGGAATGTTGTAGCACTGACCAGCGACTACGCGAGTGCAAATGATGTTGTGGTGGTCGCATCAGCAATGAACGGCGTCACAAACAGCCTTGTCCAGGCTGCGACTCGCGCCAGTCAACGAGACGAGAAACACGTCACCGAAGTCACCGAGCACCTCCGCGCCATGCATGAGAACGTGTGTGAACAAGTCATCACAAAGACAGACGAGTTCAAGAAGCAGACGATGGCACGACTGGATCTGGAACTAAGAGAACTTCAGAAAGCTCTTACCGGGATTAGCTACCTTGGCGAGTTGACGCCTAGATCACGAGACTACGTGCTCTCATTCGGCGAGAAACTCTCAACGTTGATTCTGGCTGGAGCCCTTCATGATTCCGGAATTAGCGTGCAACGCCTCACAGGGGAAGAAGCTGGGATAGTGACTGACGCATCGTTCGGTGAGGCAACACCATTGATGCACATCACGCAGCAGAAGGTAAAGGAGAAGCTTTGTCCACTCATCAAGAACCGAAAGATCCCGGTCGTCACAGGGTATATCGCGGTTACGGAGGATGGGGTCCCGACAACTCTCGGGAGAGGCGGATCTGATTACACGGCGACGATAATTGGGTCAGCGCTAGACGCAGATGAGGTATGGATATGGACAGATGTGGACGGAATAATGACAGCGGACCCAAAGATCGAGCACACCGCGCAGACAATCAGAGAAATCTCTTTCATGGAAGCCATGGAGATGTCTCACTTCGGAGCGAAAGCCATGCACCCAAGAGCCTTGGAGCCGGCGGCGAAGATCGGCCTTCCGGTTCGCGTAAAGAATACCTTCAATCCGAACGGCCCTGATACTCTGATCCTTCAGGATCAGCGCATCAAGTCTGTGAACATTGTCAAGGCAGTCGCTTCCGTCAGAGAAGCGTCGATGGTCACAGTGAGCGGCGAGGGAATGCACGGCGCACCCGGAACAGCAGCAACGGTCTTGGATGCACTAGGAAAGGATGACGTAAATGTTCTCATGATCTCTCAGAGCTCATCTGAAGCCAACATCTCACTAGTAATAGCCCGGTCAAACCTTGAAAGGGCAATCAGCGCCCTGAGAGAATTGTCACTGAAGGAGAGCTTGTTCAAGGAGATCACTTCTGAAGCTGATGTTAGCATTGTGGCAGCTGTCGGGACGGGAATGAGAGGCACGCCAGGTATTGCTGCAAGACTATTTCGAGCCGTGGCAGACGAAGGTGTAAACGTCAAGATGATCGCCCAAGGATCGTCTGAACTGAACGTCTCCTTCGTGGTTCGAGAAGATGACGTTCTGAAATCAGTCCACGCCCTTCATGAAGAGTTCCGACTCGGAGATTGAACATCGCAAGTCATACGAGTCAAC
>Ga0315279_10004582_pt1 | contig 18490 bp, 11 predicted proteins | sample YL17G06_20_MG_FD_203694 | JGI IMG/M metagenome (GOLD analysis project Ga0315279, IMG submission 203694) | Sediment microbial communities from Yellowstone Lake, YNP, Wyoming, USA - YL17G06_20 | ecosystem: Environmental > Aquatic > Freshwater > Lake > Sediment | place: USA: Wyoming | collected... | reverse complement strand
CAGTCGCGCGTCCACCCAAGGTGACGATCCATCGACCCGAAGGCCAAGCGGGGCAACGATCCGCTCGATCACGTGGAGGACGGCCTCCTCCCCCTCGAATAGACCGCCCGCCACCCTCTCGATCCGCGGATAACGCTCCCTATGCGTAGACCCTGCAACCTCGTCTGGAGCGGGAAACTGGCGGCCCCCATTTCCCCTCCCGGACAACGTAGGACGGGGACAGGAGATAGGGCGCCTCGAAACGGCACCCCCTCGCCTCCCGTCACTCACGATTCTCCGGCGCCTCGAAACGGCACCCCTGCCGTCCGAGATCGTCGACGCCATCGCTGCGCAGAAGATCAGGCGGTACGCGCTCAGATACGCGAACGACCGGCGATTCGCGTAACTGTACGAGTACCTCTTCGCCGCGCAGTACGGGCCAATCCGGCGGGTCGCCTGACCCAGCGCCGGAAGGACTGTCCGGGTACCGTGCTACCATCCCCGATGAGGGCAGGTGAGTAGGCGTGAGCGAGATTGACCAACTGGTCGAAGTCACTCAGCCAAAGTCTGCCCCGAAGGAGCCTTCCTCGGGTCCGGACAAGGAATACTGCGCCACGATTTTCCCCGGACCTGAAGTGTCGATTTCGCGCCCGTTGGGAGCCGCTCTCCAGCTCTTCGAGGAGAGCCTTGCGATGCCTCTATGGGTGTTGATTCAGGATGAACACTCAGGACTAATGAAGCACCTTGCAGCCCCGGTCTTCGAGGCGTTCCACGGAGCGAAGGATGACCTTCAGATTGGCCAGCCTATCGCGCTCCTGGTTCAGTCGCCGGGCGGAATAGGAAGTGCCTCCTATCAGATCGCCCGATTCCTGCAACGACGCTGTGGGGAGTTCACTGCCGTTGTCGCCAAGGAGGCGTGGAGTGCAGCAACGCTTCTTGTCCTTGGAGCGAGTCGCTTGGTGATGGGTTCTGACGCATGTCTCGGCCCGCTTGATGCTCAGTTGTTTGACCCGGATTCGGAAACACTCGAGTCGGCGTTGGACGAAGTTCAAGCGTTGGAGCGGCTCCACTCGCACGCTCTCGATTACTTCGACGAGTTCATGATGCTGCTACTTGAACGAACTGGGAAGAGAATCGGAACGCTCGTCCCTCAAGCGGTCGAGTACGCGACTGGCATGATGCGTCCCCTGCTCGACCAAATCGATGTGGTTCACTACAACGAGCGATCGAGGATACTGAAGGTCGCCGAGGAATACGCGAGACGCCTGCTCGAACCCCGGTATGGCGATGAGGAGGCGCGGAAGATTGCCGCCCGACTTGTGTCCGCCTATCCCGAGCACACGTTCCCAATCGACATCGAGGAGGTCAGGGACATGGGGCTCGTTGTTGAGGAGCCTACCGATGAGCAGTGTCCGCTTCTGGAGGGCCTGTGGCCGCTGATGAGCGGGCAGACCCTCGTCGGACAAGTGAAGGAGATGTCCTGAGGGATGGCGACGCGGAGGCAGACACCGATGGCAAGCAGCAGTGGGCTTGATAACAGCCGCTCTGATAGGCGTGCGAATGTCGAGCGGGCGATCGAGCGGGCACGCGAGACCAGAGGCAAGTCCTGGGAGGCTTTGTTCCCGTCGACGACAAGCCGACGCGCCGCCTCATCGCCGAAACAAGAGCGGAAACGAGGCTGCTAGCGAGCATCCCCGGCGCCACGGGTCTAGTGGACGTTGGGCCTACCGACGAACCCGATAGTGAGTGGCTGTTTACCGTCGATGTAGTTCGTCTAATCGCCAGTGGCACAGAGGTCTAGGCCTCGATCAATCAGAGGCCCGATGTCCACCTTGAGCTTGCCACTGTCGGCCCAAATGGGGTCAATCTCTGGGTAGGGCGTGGCAGACTGAGCGAGTCCGTTGACCGCGTAGGTTGTTCCGTCCGAGGCGGTGAACGTGACGGCGCCAGCTCCCTGGCAGGCAAGGACGCCCGAGTCGACCGTCAACGGCCAGTCCGCCCCGAAGTCACCTCGGGAGACTTCCTCGGCTCCGATGGACCCGGCCGGAGCTTCGAGGCTGGAAGCGCTCGGCGTGGTTGTCGTCGGGTTCGAACACGCGGCCATAGCGAGTGCGGCCAGAACGACGAGTCCCTTTCTGAGCATCGTTGCCCCCTAGAGTTGCGGAAGCTCCACTCCGTCGTGCCAGTCCTTCGCCACCACCTCGACCTCGTCCTCTGGGAACTTGTTGGGATGGGCAAGCTTCATGCCGCACCCGATGCGGTCCTGTCCCTCGAAGTAGGCGTTGTTCGCCCACATGTGTCCTTCTCCGTACAGGTAGTCCTTCAACGAAGCTACCGATTCCTCGCCAAATGCCACTCGACCGGCCTCGTACTGAAGACGCTCGAAGTAGAGGTCATACTCGTTGATGAGACGGGCGCAGGCGAAGCCCATCAGCTTGAAGCGCTTCTCCCGGTCGGTGATCAGGGCGTGAAGATCCCCAACCTCGCTCTCGGCGGATGCTGCCCGTGACTCTGTGTCCCGCAATTGACTCCGGAGATTTCCGTTTGCTGAGTTCGCTGAGCTTGCCGAGAGACTGAACAGCACTGCCGCGACAGCGAACAACACCAGGACAAGGATTCCTCCCACGGCAATTCGTTTCCAGAACCGCACGGCGGCATCTGCGAGATCGCTCATTGCCGATCCTCCCCGCACCACTCTGTTGAGGGCCGAGACATCGGTGTAGCACTCGGACGTTTCCGCGTCTAGGCCCGCAACGGATCGAACCCGAGCACTTGCCAGCTCGTCGCGATCAGGCAAGTGCTCGGGTTCGACCCGCTGCGACCGTGAACGCACTCTCAGGCCGTCCGTCGAGCCGCCCGAGCGAGCCTCTAGGGACATTGCCGCACGCTGGCGTGTGCGATTGTCAGGCTATGTCACCCGGGGGGACCGGGGCAGGGTGACGTGGGATCCGCTGGAGGGTCGATCACTGGAGTGTCGTACCGGCAAGCGATGGCGGCAAGATCCAACTTGTTGCTGACGAAAAGCGCAGATGGGCGGGCGTACTCGACGCGCCAGCCTCGGTCCGGAAACTCAACCCAGGACTTGTGCCTCTGGAGGCTGGGGAGGATGTGACCCCCCCCGCTGGCGCATCCGAAGATGGGAGTTGCAGGTTTGATGGTTGGGAGGAAGGCCTCCAGGTCGGCATAGGTACGGGCGAGATGGATGCCGCAGTCGCAGCAGTCATCGGGGGCCAGGTGGTGCTGGCACTCCCTGCTCGCATCCGGCCAACAGGAGGCGTGTAGCCACTCCTTGGGCGGCCAGCAGACGTCCGTCTGAGCGGAATAGAGCAGGCTGTCGATGACGCGCCAGACGCGGAAACCATGGACCGAGGGTGTGATCTCCACGATGGGTCAGCATAGCCGCCCCGCTCGGTCCTCTTTACTTGCGGACAACGCTCCTTCCGCGTAGACAAGCGGCCCTCAGCGCCAGCCCTTTCGAGGGAAGAGCACGCTCGGACACCCCAGCGTGCGTGAATGTCGCTTGAGGGGGTTCAGGTCGGAGGGCCGAGCGGCATGGACAGCACTGTCTGGCGCCTGGTGGGGTGGGGTCAGGCGTGTTCTCGAAACTCTCTGCCCATCGACCAACCTCGAAGGTTGGCCGGCGTGCATTACTCCGTCAATCTCCAATCGATCTCTTCCCGCCCTCCCGCGACAAGCGCGTGGTTCGCCCGGCTGAACGGCCTGCTACCGAAGAAGCCCTTGTGGGCGGATTGGGGCGAAGGGTGCGGCGACTCGATGACCGTGTGCCGGGACGTGTCGATAAGCTCCTTCTTTCGCCGGGCGTCCTCGCCCCAGAGGATGAACACGGCGGGATCGGTCTTCGCGGCGACGACCCGGATCACCTCGTCGGTGAACGTCTCCCACCCCTTGTGCCGGTGCGAGCCCGACGCCCCTGCGCGCACCGTCAACGTCGCGTTCAGCAGCAGCACCCCTCGGCGTGCCCACGGTTCGAGGTTCCCGTGGTCGGGAATCGCTGCGTCCACGTCATCCTGCAGCTCCCGATAGATGTTCCTGAGCGTCGGTGGCACCTTTACGCCGCGGCGGACAGAGAAGCACAAGCCGTGCGCCTGGCCGTCGCCGTGGTACGGGTCCTGGCCGAGGATCACCACCTTCGTCTCGGCGCACGGCGTGAGGTGCAGCGCGGCGAAGACCTCGTCGTGGGGTGGGTACACGTCGTAGCACGAACGTTCTTCCTCGACGAACGCCTGGAGCTCGGCCCAGTACGGCTTCTTGAACTCCTGCCTGAGCAGTCGATCCCAATCGGTCCCGCGCAGCGGATTCCAGTCGGCCACGGTCATCGCTCTCTTCTCCTAACATGCCCGGAGTCTTCAATCATCTCGACCGGGCTGCGCTCGGCGCGCCTGCGACCGCGCTCGAGGGCGTCGCGAACGACTTGGTTGGGGTCAATCTCCACGGGAGTATGGTCGGCACAACGGCCTGGGCGCCTAATCGCCGAGGCTAGGTGTGCGCTCAGAGCCTATCCGCCGAGCCAGTGTAGGTCTCGCGGGGCGGATGAGCGGACGCGCAACTATCCAGCTGCGGCGAACCGTTCTTGGAGAATCTGCTTCATCTTGTCCAAGCCATCATCATCCAGGACGTTCACACTCACCCATTTCGCCTTGACGTTCGGTGTTCCGATCGAACGGAGCAGACCGACATCGGAAGCCGTGGGTTGGATCAGACGTACGTGGATGTGCTCCAGCCCGTAGTAGTAGAACAGCGTGTGCTGCTTGCCCAGATATAGGTTTCGCCCCTTCCGTGGAACCAGCGTGAGGTTAGCGGCGGGCCCGCCTTCCTTCTCGATCCACTCCTCGAGAGCCCCAACGGTTCGCTTGACGAAGTGGCTCGACGCCCAGGTACGGATCTCGTCATCCGACCACATCCGTCTTCCCTCGTCCTTCTCACTTGATTCGGTGAGGTCGTGGAAACCGCTGCCGTCAGGCGCGTTGGTGGTCGGAACCGGCGCTGGCGTTGGCGCTGGCGCTGGCGCTGCCGGACGGGAGATCGCTCCGGCGTCCCCTCGGCGTTCGAGATACTCGAGGAGCTCTGCTCCATGCACCTCTTGCGTTGCGTTGTTCACCCTGACGAAGAATCGGCGCTCGTCCACGAAGACGGGCTTGGCACTGGGCTCCGCATCGAACCTGCAGATGGTCAGCCCGTCGATATCGACGAAGCTCATCACGACGCCAACGAAGGCCGCCACGCCCAGCCGCTGTCTCAGCACCCCCGTCAGCCAGTTCGCCCAACCATCCTTGTCCGGTCTCTTCTGGATGCTCTTGAAGTCGCGGGCCAGTCCGACCGGCTCGCCGTCATCGCGCACCCCCACCAGGAGCGTTCCGCCCTTGGCGTTCATGAAGCCCGCCAGCGATCTCAGAATCTCCAGCTCGCTTGCCTTCTCCTTGTCCCCCTGGATGTGACTCCAGCGCGCCGACTCCTTGAACTCAACGAAGAGGTCTTCGCCCCGCGCGATGAGTTCGAGGGCGTTCTTGGCGCGCGACTCGCTGGCCAGCGATAGGAGGTCGCGCTCCTGCTGCTCTGCTTCGAGGTCTCTGCTTGCGCGAAGCGTGGCGAAGGCATCGCGCACAACGTCCGCCATCAGCTTCCGCCGGGCTGCCAGGAACTCCTTGTACTCCAGCCGATCCCAGTTCTGCGGAAGGGCGTGCCAGTACGCCATCTCGGCGAGCTCAGGCGCGTCCATCCCGGCGGCCATCTCGGGCCAATAGTCCGAGGGCGACTGATCGGAGATCTTCAGGTTGTCCGGCCACTCGAGGAGCGCGAGGTTGGCGAGCTGGTTGACCGTCCGACTGTCCTTCATCCCCAGGCGGGCCAGGTAAGCCTTCGGGAACAGGTGGTGTGCCTCCAGAGCGGTCTTGTTCCCCGTCAGCGTCGGGTCGAGCAACTCCGAAACCTTGAGCTTCGAGAAGAGCACCTTGGCGCCGAGCAGGTTGAGGGCGGCCCAGTACGCGAACCTGTATGGAGTCCGAGCGGCCGCCGTCTCAAGCTGCCCGGGCAGGGAGATGCGCCAGTAGTCGGAGGTAAAGGTCTCCTCGATGATCGTGTCGAGGACGCGGACGAAACCGGCCGAGTCGCCGGCATCGATATCGCGCAGCCTGGCGAGGTCGCGTTCCATCGAACTCTCGTAGGAGCCGGTGTAGCGCCCCGTAAGCGCCGTCATGAAGAACCATCGCGCGATCACGCCGCGCAAGGTGGCCAGGTCGACCCCGAAATCCCGCCGGCCGATCAGGAACCAGCAGTAGCCGTAGAGCAGCCCTACATCCGAGCTGATCATGTCGCCGCTGCGGTATCCGGCCTGCATGACGCACTTGAGGTACTCCTGCCAGTTCTGATGGTTCAGGGCGAAGTCCTGCGCCTTCTCCATCTCGACGAACTGCGCCTCGCGATGCTCGGTGCTGAACTCGCCAGTCTCGAGGTCTTTGCCACGCAGGATCGAGTAGACGTGCCGGAGCGCCGCCCGGCGGAAGGCAAGAGCGACGATCGGCCGGAGCATCTGGTCGGGCTTCGGGTGGATGAAGTGATTGAACGGACCCGTACCCTGCTCCCGGGACTGCCTGGCAAAGTCTTCGAGCTGACGGCGGCCCTTGTCCCAGAACACTGACATCAGCGTGAGGATGAAGTCCGCCTGGTCCAACGTCGTGCCCTCGGCGTTGATGCGAACGAAGACCTCCGCGACGTCCTCCTCGCTTACGGTGCTCTCAAGCTCCAGAACCGTGAACGGGTAGTTGTGGAGGTCGTAGAGAGCGTCGAGTGCTGCGGCAATCTCTGCCTCCTCATCGCTGCTCACCTCGCGGCGAGAGCGAAGGCGCTCGATGAACTTCCCGATGAACTGATACGGAGCACCCGCCCAGATCTCGCTGATGTCCTGAACGAACTCCGGATCCTTGCCGGTGGCGGCGCTCGCCACCTCGAAGGCACGGTCACGCGGTCGGAACGCGATTCGGATCCGCTCTTGCTTGTAGTCCTCGCGGATGACGGGGGTCCCCGTCAGAACCGCATAGAGGGAGGTCAAGCGTTGCTGGCCGTCCACTATCAGGAGGTCGGGTATCTGCTGCTTCTGGTCCGCCCCGATCTGCTTGTGGCCGTCGGGAACCGCGTTCTTCCAGAAGAGCAGGTAGCCGACCGGGAACCCGCGGATCATCGAGTCGAAGAGGTTGCGGACCTTCACATTCGGCCAGACGAACGGTCGCTGGATGTCGGGGAGGGCGAGTGAGCCGAGGCGGATGCTCTCGACCAACCCATTCAGGTTGTGGTCGACCTTGCGGAAGTTCGTAGTGCTCAACGGTCCCCTTGAAACCTCCTCGGCGAGTGACTCTACCCCGAGGGTGGGACACCATTGCAAGCCAGCGTGTGGACAAGGGCGGAGGCCGGTGCTGCTGCGCCAGCGACATCCGGGCGCAGTCGATTGCCGAATAGCTCATCAGGCGTGAACCCACTCGTACTGAGGAACGGGCGGGCAGGGGTCAGCGCGCTGGATCTGGCGACCGAACCACTCGCGGAGTTCGGCTCGCTGCAGGCGATCGCGTCGGCCAGGCTGGAAGGACTAACCCACTGGCCCGGTGTCGGCCAGGCAAAGGCGGCCGGACTCATCGCAGCCTTCAGGCTGGGTCGTCGCTCCGAGCACGTGGATGGCGTTGGAGCAACTGCGGGATCCCGAAGATGTCGCCCGGATTGCCTGTCAAGAGCAGGGACAAGAGGTTGGAGTACCCCAGCGTGTGAACCGCCCCGGGTTTACCGGAGGCTCGGTTGCCTGGGTCGCTCGATGATGCTGGGATCCTCCTTTCCCCGGCAGGCGGCCTTGAACTCCGCCGGCGGGACGTGGCCGATCGGCTCGAGCGTTGACGGAGGCCTCATAGAGAACGGGGAGTTGCGTGCACGTCGCGGTTCTCCTGAGCCAGCTGCCGCTAGGCATGAGCATCGCGGCGAGACCGATCCACTGGAACACCGCGGACCCTACTTGCGCCACATAAGCGCCGAGCGCGCATACGCGTCATGAGCGGAGACCTGTACCCATGATGAGCCCGGTCAAGAACGCCGCATCTGTAGCGTCCTCCCGGAGCACGTCGCGGGCGAGCCGCTCCTGCAGATCCCTGTGCCCGGTCGCACCGAGGGTGACGAAGATCCCCGTCGTCAGGCCGCGGTGGTATTCGGCGAGTAGACGATCCTTCTTCCTTCGCGTGTCCCCGTGCTGCCCCCAGATGGCCATCGAGGTCCTGAGTTGGCGTTCGACCGCGTCCAGGGTCCACATGCGATCCTCCTCGTGGAGCCGCTCTCCGGGCAGCGTACCGCCTGTCACCGACGGGCTAGGCTGCCCAACGGAAGGACGCCCAGCAGGCCGAGGACGGGCATGATGGCCGCATTTGGGGTGGCGACGGGCACGGCCGTGAGCCGATCCAGTCGACCGCGGAGCGCGTCATGAGGGTCGGACTTGTCAGCTGCTCGAAATCGAAGCTGGACCACCCGGCTCCGGCCCGCGAGTTGTACTCGCCCTCCCATCTCTTCAGTGGAGCGCGCTGCTACGTCGAGCGGACGTGCGACCGCTGGTTCGTACTCTCTGCCAAGCACCACCTCGTGTGGCCCGAGCAAGTGCTCGAGCCCTACGACCAGACGCTGGACAAGGTCTCTCGCGCCGAGCGCCGTAGGTGGAGCCAAGAGGTACTCGCGGCGCTGGAGACCGAGGTCGGTGACCTCCGTGGGATCACGTTCGAGATGCACGCTGGTGCCGTCTACCTGAACTTCGGGCTGGTCGACGGCCTTCTCGCGCGCGGGGCCCAGGTGGACAACCCGGTCGAGGGCCTTCGCCAGGGGGAACGGCGCCACTTCTACAAGGAACACGGATGCCTCTGAGCTTCGAGCTGCGCGATCTGAAGTTCACGGGGCCCTCCGACTTCCGGTGGTGGGACCCGCAGATCGGCACGGAGCACTTCGAGCGGACATGGGAGGGCACCGCGCTCGCCCATGGGCGCAGCGTGCGCATCCGACACGGCATCGGCCGGCGCCATGCGTACGGGCGGGAGCGCGTGCACTCGGTCACCTGGTTGGAGGGGCAGCCCACCGTCGAGGGTGTCGCATCCGATGACTACGCCGAGTCACGGGCGCTCATCAGCGCGGTGAAACGCCCCGACAAGAAGCTTGCCCGAGCGCACTCGGAGCTCCCGGAGGGCTATGAGACCTTCGACATCGTGAACCACCGCGACGAGATCGACGCCCCCTACAGCCGGTTCGGCCTCGCGGTCAAGATCCCCGAGGACGACGTGGCATCGTGGGTCCGCCTCGCACTGCTCCGCGCCCGCGACCTCGGTCGACTCCTAGCGGGCAGCCCCCCAGCAAAGCCGCGCCCGCCGCAGGGACCTCGACACGAACCGGCGCCGCCGAGAGCCTTCGATCCCATCGATAGGGAGCGGAAGCTGGCCGTCGTTCGGCAACTCATCGCCTTCGAGATCGAGGAGCGCGGACCGCTCCGGCGGGGCACGCAACCGCTCATCGGCGGCGACGACGAGGCGGATCGCTTCGTGCACCAGGACGACTTCGCGTTCCTCCTGGCGGTGATCTTCGACCAGGGTATCCCCGCCGAGCGGGCGTGGCGGGCCCCGTTGGATCTTCGAGACCGCCTCGGGCATCTGGACCCTGCGCACATCGCCGCGGAACCGAAAGTGGTCGCAGAGGCGATCCATCGGCCGAGAGCCTTGCACCGTTTCGTGAACAAGACGCCTCGCTGGGTCGTGTCCGCCGCCGGCCGGGTCCTGAGCGAGTACGAGGGGGACGCCGGGAACATCTGGCGCGGTTCCCCGACGGCCGTCCAGGTTCGCGATCGGCTCGATGCGTTCCCCGGAATCAGCCAGAAGAAGGCGGCCATGGCAGTGATGTTGCTCTGGCGGAATCGCGATGTGCCGATCGACGGGATGGAGGAGTGCGATGTCGCCGTGGACATCCACCTGCGGCGGGTGTTCCTGCGCACCGGCCTCGCGGAGCGCGACCAGCCCTCGCACCTGATTCGAGCGGCGCGCGATCTGTACCCCACTCTGCCCGGGGCACTGGACCCGCCCGCGTGGGCTATCGGTCGGGAGTGGTGCCACGCGAGGGTGCCAGAGTGCCCGGAGTGCCCGCTCACCGAGGTGTGCCCGAAGCTCGTCCCCTGTGCCGCGACGGTCAGCGGGCCATGAGCGCTCGTTCCCCTGGGCCGGTGCAGCGAGCGATCCGAGCTTCGGTCGCCCCCAGGGACATGCTTGCGACGCCTGCTCGCGGAGCGAACCGCTAGCAATCCTGCAACCCGGTCCCCCGCATCTCATGCGCCCATGAGGGGTCGTTGGCTGAGGCGATCCATCCGCTACAGTCGCGCCAGACGCTTGAGCGTCTTCCGATATTTGGCGATGAACGCGGACGGCGAAGGGCCACCCCGCTGGTAGAAGTCCAAGGAATCGATGCCATGCTCCTCGTCCAACCAGAGGTCGCGACGGATCTTCTTGACCGTGCCCACCATCGCCTCGCGCCCGTCATCTGTGTATGCGACCTGCGTGGACAGCCCCCGTTTGCGGATTCGACCGAAGCGGCCTCGTTCTTCGACGATCCGCCGGATGTTCATCCGGTTGCCGACACCCGAGGGCTGCGAGAGCTCGCAATCGAAGCCCCTCACAATCTGACGAAGCTTCCGCCACTGGATCGGCCGCTCACCCTTCTCGACGTTGCGGCTCTTCGCGTGAAGCGATTCCGCGACGTGGATCAGCTCGCGGTCGGCCAGATCCCTTCCCGGCGTGACGAGCCGGTGCTGCGCGAGACGTAGAACAAGCTGGAAGAGCTCGTCCTCGGCACACGTCGGCATGATCCCGTTCTCGTCCAGCAGGACGAGCATCGAAACCAGAGCTGTGCGCTTGTTCCCATTGAAGAACGCGTGGTCGTGCACGATGGCATGGAAGAGCGCGGCGGCAGCCATCTCAACCGTCGGATACTTCGCCTCTTCACCCAGGGCTGTGTGCTGCCGAAACACTGCCGACGCGAGCAGGTCGGAGCTCCGCACGCCCGGTGGCTCGATCGGGTCAGCATCCTGAGCGAAATCGCGCACGAGCTCCCAGTGGATCGCCTCAACCTCCTCCTCCGAGAGCAGCCGGGCCTTCCTCTCGTGACCGACCATCCGCCACTCGAATGGCTCCTCGATCGGCTCCGGCTCTCTCGCCTGCCGGATCTCCTCCGGTGAGGTCAAGGCTTCCGCGTTCGCGTACCGCCTCAGCTTCGCCACAGCGCCCTTCGGGAGGGTGCGCGCGCCTCTCGCCATCGGCGTCCCAAGCCCAACCAGCAGTTGACGCAACGGTCCGTCATCGAGCTTCAGCTGCTTCATCCAGTAGCCCGGGTCCGTAAGGTCCCTCCCGGTCGGCAACCCAACCGCGTGCAACGCGGCATCGACGTCGCGGCGACGGAGTCGGTCCTCGGGATCTTTGTAGCGGTCCAGACCGGCTTCCCAGAGGTCGATGAGGGCCTCGTCGGTGTCGAGCTCAGCAGCCCTGGCGAGCTCGGCGATGGTCATCACCCTCCGTGCCATGACCGCGCCGCCTCCCAAGCGCGCCTAGACGACCGCGGTCTCGACCGACGGCGCTGGCGGAGGCGCGGACGCCAGCTCGCGCACCTGCTCCGCCTCGATGATCTGCCGAACGAGTCGATCGGCCTCCACCTTGATCGCCTGCCACAGGCCCTCGAGCTGCTTGGCGTTCTTCGAGGAGATCCCCTGCCACTCGGGGTCTTCGGGGCCAACCTCGGGGAGGCTCTCGACCTTCACCGACAGCGGCCCGAAGGGATAGCCGACCGTCTGCACCATCGCCTCAACCGTGGTCGACGTCACCGACCCCACACCGCTCCCCTCCGCCCCGAGCTTCGAGGCCCAGACGTAGGTCGCCCGGGCGAGCGCACGCCGGCCCCGCTCCCGCAGCGCGGACAGCAGCTCCTCGGCGCGCCCCACCTGGAGCGCTTGTTCGGCCTCCAGCCGCCGCGTGAGCGCGAGCGCGAAGTCCTCTTCGCCGTCTACCTCCGCCGCCTCGTCCAGCCGATCCCCCTCCCGGAGCGCCGGCTCCAGATCCGCCAGTCGATCGACCCGCACGACGCCGTCGGGCCCCTTCCGGTACCAGGCGACCCACCGGCGCGGGGCATCCGTCGTCGCAACCCGAACGAGCTTGCCCGTCGTCCCGGCTGGCGGCTTGACCGAGCCGAGCAGCTCCTCCAGCACGTGGTCCCCGAACGTCAGCAGCCGGACCGTGTCGGGGTGCTCGTCGGCGAGCTCGGGGCTGAAGGTCACCTCGATGTCCTCGCCTCCGACGGTAACCTCGAACGCACCCTCGATCCCCGCAACGTCCCGGAACCGTGGCCCGAGTGACCTCGATGTCACAACGAAGTCCTGAAGTTCCTTCCAACCCACCGGCCGCTCAGTCTCGGGGAGCGGCTCGACGTGCTCCTCCAGGTAGGCGTCGAGATCGAAGCCCTCCTGGCGTGCCCGGTCAATCTCCTCCTCGAGCGAACGGAGCTCGCCCTGCAACCGGGCAGCACGCCGCTCCGGGTTCTCAAGAGCCAGCTCGCGGATGGTGCGCTCCACGCGATGCAGGATCGGCTGGAGTGGCCCGATCACGCCCTTGAACCAGTCGATCCGCTTGCCCAGCCGTTCGTACACCTGCGCCTCGACCGTGTCCTGGTAGAAGTAGGTCCAGATCCACACGATGTCGTGCCGCTGTCCGATCCGGTCGATGCGCCCGATCCGCTGCTCCAGGCGCATCGGGTTCCACGGCGCGTCGTAGTTGATCTCGACGCCGCAGGTCTGAAGGTTCAGGCCCTCGGCCAGCGCGTCGGTGCCGAGCAGGATCTGCACGTCCCCGTCGCGGAACGCGCGCTTGATCTCCTCTTTCGTGGCCGGCGCCCATGCCACGCCCGCCCACCTCTCGACGACCCGCCCCGTGTAGCAGGCGACCCGATGGCCGTAGACCTCGCGCAGCTTCTCCTTCAGGTGGTCCACGGTGTCGGTGTACTGCGTGAAGACCACCACCGAGTCGCGCTTCGCGAGCGCGGCATCCAGGTCCTTCGTGAGCTGGTCGAACTTCGTGTCGGTGCCGAGGTTGCGGAGGTCGTGGAGGAAGTCCTCGACGTAGCCGATCTCCTCGGCGTGGATCGACTCAAGGCCTCTGCTCCGGCCCTCAGTCTGCAGTTCCTCTGTTACGTCTGCGGACAGGTCCTCTTCCTCGAGGTCCTCGTCGGTGAGACCGAGGTCGGTGGTTCGGCCGCGAAGGAAATCCAGGCGCTTCTCCAGGCTGCGCTGCAGCGCGTAGAAGGAGCTCGTCAGCCGCCGTCGGTAGACCGTCATCACGAAGCCGAGGCCCTTTCGCTCCCCCTCATACTTCTTGTAGAAGCTCGAGATGTACTCGTCGACCCGCCGGTACAGCTGCGCCTCCTCGGGCTCGAACTCGATCCAGCGGGGCTCCGGCTCGCGGTCGGCGATCTTCCCGGGCAACAGCCCGCGGTCGCGGTACTGGCGCAGGAGGTTCCGGGTGTGGCGGAACATCCGGCGGCGAAGCGGCGTCAGGTGCCGGAGCAGCGCGAGCAGGGCAGCGCGCTCCTTGTCGGGCATCGCGCGCGCCTCGTGCACGGGGTCGGAGGCGTACGGGAATCCCCGCAGCCGCGTCCACCCCGCGAAACCCATCCGGTCTTCGAACAGGCCGGCGACCTCGTCGTCGACCTCGCCTCCGTGGTCGAGTTCGTCCCGGGCCATCCCGGCCAGGAACCGCCAGTCCGCGTCACCGGGCGATGTCGCTGCCACGCGGAGCTCCTCGAAGTAGCGGAGGAAGTTCCCCTCCCACGCCCCCCACTTGCCGGCGAGCCCGAGCTGCGCGAGCAGGTCCCAGACCTCGACCGGATGGACCTGCATCGGCGTCGCCGTGAGCAGCAGCAGCCCGCGGGTCTTGCGCGCGAGCCCCTTGAGGCCGTCGGTCCCCTCCAGCAGCTCCAGCAGGCGGTTCGGACGACGGAGCGACAGATCAAGGAAGTCTTTCCGGCGCGCGTGGTGCGCCTCGTCGACGACCACGAGATCCCAGTCCGGACCGGACAGCAGCTCGGCCCGGCGGTCCTTCCGCTTGACGAGCTGGCTCGAGGCCAGTACGAGCGCGACCTCGTCCCACGGGTTCGACCCCGAGAGCGGACGGGTGAGCCGGTCCGGGCCCGGCCCCACGAGCTGGCCGCCGTCGTAGATCGGCACCTCGAGCGCGAACTTCTCTCGGAGCTCGTCCTGCCACTGCCGGAGCACGCTCGCCGGGGCGAGAATCAGGCACCGTTCGACGGCACCGGAGACGAGAAGATCGCGGAGGATCAGCCCCGCCTCGATCGTCTTTCCGAGACCGACCTCGTCGGCCAACAGGAACCGCTCTGGGAAGCGGCCGACGACGCTGCCCGCGATCCGACGCTGGTGCGGCCACGGTTCGATCGCGGCCGTCGTCCGGCCGACGCGATCTCCCACGTCGAGCAAGCGGGGCACGTCCCGCAGGAACCACGCGATGATCGCCTCCTCATCGCTCGGCCCCGCTGCCGGAGGCACCACGACCGGCGACTCCAGCGGATCGTGCTCGGGCGGCTCCTCGGGGCAGAACCGGAGCAACCCTTCACGCACCGCCTCTGGGACCGGGATCGAGATCCAGTCCGGGTCGGCGTTGCTCCAGACCCGGGAGAAGTAAGACTCGACCTGGCTGAGGTGCGAGCGCTCACCCTGCTCCCACGAGCGGTAGACGTGGAACTCCTCGAAGTGCCGCTTCCAGGCGTTGATCGACTCGTTGATCGACCCCGAGAACCCGACCCGGTCCCCAGCCGGATCGGTGAACAGCCCCTTCTTCGGGTGGTAGTAGCCCTCAGCCTCGGCGGCGGCGAGCGGGTGCCCGTCCGGCCCCCGCGGCAGGACGACCTTGATCTCCAGCGTCCCGGCGGCCACCATCCACGCGAGCACCGCCAGGCGCTTGCGCGCCAGCTCGTCTTCCGGCTCGGAGAGGAGCGCCACCAACCGCTCCCGGGTCACGTCCCCCAGGTTCGCGTCGCCCCTGCGGATGGCGTCGACGTCGGGCTCCGACAGCTCCGCGCCGGCGAGCAGTCGCATCGTGCCGCCGTTCGCGATCAGGTTCGCCAGCCCCTGGCCCGCCACCACCAGCGCGCCGCTCGAGAAGTAGCCAGCGCTGCGGTCGTAGTGCACCGCCCGGGAGAGCACCGGGAGGTAGAAGGAATGGAGCGGTTCGTCGCCCGGGCCGTAGGCGACCCGCAGCACGAGCTCGCGGAAGCCGCCCTCCGCCATGCGCCTACCCTTCCTCGGGCGCGTCGCCGGCGACCTCGAACGCCTGCTGCTCCGGCACGAGCTCCGGCTCGGGCTCCTCGGGAACGACCAGATCGGGGAACAGCACGCGGAGCCCGTCAAGGGCCCGCGCCTCGGCTCGGACGAACTCCCCCTTGACCTTGGTCCTGGGGATCGCGTTCACGAGCGCCTGAAGCAGTCCCTGGAACCGCGCGTCGTTGCCGAGGCCGGTGCGCTTGAGCCACCGCTCGGCCCCGCGCACGCCGTCCTCGGTGAACACGATCATCAGCGCGTGGGCCGAGTCGATCAGGCGCCCGTAGCCCTCGCCGTCGGGATCGGCCAGGCCGGGGTGCCGGCGCTTGGGGGGCTCCTGAAGCACGACGGTACCGCTCTTCTTCGCGACGATGCGGCTCTTGACCAGGTCCTCCTGAACATCGACGCCGAGGGCGAGGCCCAGCTTCCGAGCTTCGTCGAAGGGCGCCTCGACCCCGAAGGCGTCCCACGCCAGCACGTACCAGTCGGTGACCGGATCGAACTCGATCGAGCGTCCGAGGAGCAGGCCGCGACGCCGCAGCGAGGCCACCTCCTCCCGCGCGAGCTCCAGCGCCTCCTCGGGTCGCAGCGGCCGAGGCTCGCCCGTCTTCTCGTCGACCTCGGACGTCAGAACCGGCCACTGCCTCGAGATCACCGAGAGGGTCGGACCGAAGGTCGCGATGTAGAGGTCGACCCCGGAGATGCCGGCCTCCTGGAAGTCCTGGGCTCGCGCCCGGGCGGTGCGGCGGACCTCGCCCTTCAGGTCGTCCCACCACTCGGACTCGCCGCCTACCTCGCGCTTACGGCAGGCGAGCAGGATCGTGGAGGCCGCTGCGGCCTTGCCCGCCTGGTGGAGCGAGTGCTCAGACTCGGTGTGCACGGGCCAGGAGGACTCGATGACGAAGCCCGCCTCGATGAGCGACCGCCCGAGCGTGTCCCAGGCCTCGACCTCCTTGTGGGTAAACATGACGGTGAGCACCCCGTCGTGCCGCAGGACCCGGTGCATCTCCCGGAAGCAGGCGGTCATCTTGCGCTCGTAGTCGGCGCGAGCGAGGTCCTTGGCCTTCTTCTTGTCCAGCTGCTCGAAGCGGACCGGATTCGCGACCGCTTCGGGGGCCTTGTCGGTGAGCTCGGTCGCGAAGAGAGCGGGGTAGAGGTGGCCGAGCGACCGCTTCTCCCAGACGTAGAAGAAGTCCGAGAGCTCGGCGTACTGAACGTTGGCGTAATAGGGCGGGTCGACGACCACCGCGTGGAGGGAGCCGTCAGCCAGGCGCAGGTCCGCCGCGTTCCCCTGCCGGACCTCGACGAGGTCGGCGGCGGCTTCCGGCCGATCCGGGAAGAGGGCACCTCGCGAAGGCTCGACGAGGTCGGACAGGCCCCGGTACGCGTCCACAACCTGGTCGACGGCCCATGGAAGCAGACTGTGGGCAGCGTCGAACTCAGCGAAGGTTGCCTTGAACGCGTAGTTGTGCTGGTCGAACACGCTCCGAACAACCCCGCGCGGAGCGTGCCAACTCGCCAGCCGCGCGTTGTAGTTGACGACCTTGCTGACTGCGAGTGCCAAGTAGGTTTGCACCGCTGCCGCGACTACGTTCCCGGCTGCATCGTTGCACTCCGGGCCGAGCCGACGGAGCTCTTCTACGGCAGTCACGACTGCGACGAGCTGTCGCGGCGAGAACAGATCGCACCACCGGGTCATGCCCATGTTCCGAGGCTCGCGGGTCTTGCTGCCCTCGAGGATCGCTTCCGTCGGGATGAGATCGGCCCGCTCCCACTCGTCCCATCGGGCCCACAGCTCCCGCTCGGCGGTCTCCAGGGCGACCACGTCCTCTTCGGTTGGGGCGCGGAAGTCTCGCCTCTTCCCCTCCTTCACCGCGACGGCGTAGAGCACCTGCCCCATCCGGCCGGCCTGGGCCTCGGCCTTGATGTAGTCGGAGGGGATCGGCGCGCCCGTCCAGGGCGAGCGGCCATCGCCGCCCGCGGCCGTCCCGGCGTCCGGATCGAGCTCTTTCACCTTGCGGCCGCGGACGATCTCGAAGCGCGGCTCGTTCATGTCGGGCTCGGCGATGAGTCGCACACCCACTGGGTCCGAGCCTCTCCGGAGCCACCAGTTCGGCGAGAGGGGCACCGGCTTGCCCGTCTCTGGACAGGCCACGGTCCGCGCGAAGATGTACGCCTGGATAGATTCGCCTTGACGAACCGGGAAGAACGGCTCGAGGCGCTTCCGCACCCGCTCGGCCCACACGTTCCCCCACTTCTTGATCTCGTCCGCGAGCCCCGGCCCGAACCTCGCCGGGTACTCCAGCGTCGCGAGGAGGATGACGGCGGCGACCGGGTTCAACTCCCCGGCGAACGCCCGGTAGCCGAACCGGAGCGCCTCGAGCGGGATGGACCCCCCGCCCGCCATTGGGTCCGCCACGGCGACCTCCTCGGTCCCCCAGGCGTGGCGGAGCAGCCGCCGCTGCAGCTCGAGATTCTCCCGGTCGGGCGTGAGCATGAACGCCCGAGGCCCGTCGTAGGTCTTCTTGAGCGTGATGCCCGCTGCAGCTGCGGCCCGCACTCGCAGCCTGGCCGCCACTGGATCGCCTCGCACTCCCAGCTGATGAATCAGCCACCCCCGGTATTCCTTCTCTGTCGGGAACTCGGCCCTCAGGTGCGACGGCCATTCCGGCGACCAAGCAGGGAGCGTGGATGCGAGAACGGCCGCACGGCACGCCATGAGCGGACGCCGCGCCCACCAAACGTGTAGACGCACCGGAGCTGGGAATGGCGTCATGAAGCCGTGCTCACGCTGGCTCTCGACGCCGACCTCCGCGATGGGCAACCACTCCTCGATCAGCACGCGCGGCCTGTTCCCGTTCACGGCGACCTCAGCGATGTGTAGGCCTTGCGCATCGTCTTCGACGCATCGATTAACCCATCGACAAACTCCACCAATCTTGGATCCCGACCCGTCTTGACTCTAGCCTTGAGGAACGGCCCGGGCGATCGATTCGCTCCAACTTTGTCCTCGTATCGCTTCTGGGCCTGCCGCGACCGTGGATGCGCGACGGCGTTCCTCGTCGCGTGCAGCTGGCCCAACAACTTCCAGTGCTTGCCTCGTAGCCTTCCGAAGGGGTTCGTCGCAAG
>Ga0315279_10004581_pt1 | contig 18492 bp, 35 predicted proteins | sample YL17G06_20_MG_FD_203694 | JGI IMG/M metagenome (GOLD analysis project Ga0315279, IMG submission 203694) | Sediment microbial communities from Yellowstone Lake, YNP, Wyoming, USA - YL17G06_20 | ecosystem: Environmental > Aquatic > Freshwater > Lake > Sediment | place: USA: Wyoming | collected... | reverse complement strand
CAAACCCTTTGCACCTCGCCCCCCTCTTGCAACATCTTTTTCTAATCAAACTCTAATCTCCCTTTAATGTGGCGTTAATGTTGGCGGAGTATGATAGAGCTTGTAAGGCTCGATCGGGAATCGAGTTTACTATCAGTTGGAGGTGTCAAGATGCCAGGCAAGGTAACAGTCACAGTCGTGTACGTGCCGACCAGGAGTGCAGCCTGGGCTATAGACTGCAAGAAACCCACGATTCCCTATGAAGTCCGCCAGCCAGTCCTGGATGAGGTTGTTTCTACTCTTACTGAACTGTTTGGTGGTTGTACAATTGGGGAGCATCCGATCTATGGTGCATGGAAGGATGCAACAGGAATCGTGAAAGAGCGAGTCACCCTCGTTTGGGCGGTGGGTGAACTCGACCCACAAAAGCGTGAAGCTGTATTCGGCCTTGCTTTGCATATCAAGCGAGTGTTGAAACAGGATTCCGTGCTGGTCGAGTTCTTGGAACTACCAGGAGAAGTAATCTTCGTCTAGGGAGCGATTCTCCCTATACTGGTAATCGAGGGGGAGCATGGCGTTATAGATCGGCAGTCTAGCCCATTGCTACCACTTGTTCCATAAGGTTCGATAGGCACTATAAGGAGATTCGATGCTTACAGCAGCACAGACGGAGATCGTCGTGTACGTAACGAGAGACGGGCAGATGATATGTGTCAACTGCCATTCGACCTTCCATGATAGCGAGCGTTTTTACAACCTCGACTTCTGCGATTGTCCTGCATCGATCTGCGAATACAGTGCTTGCGAGTCGGGAGAGAATCCCGACGGGCTGTATTGCGATATATGTGGCAAAGAGATTGCAGCGCCAGACGAGGACGAGGACGATCAGGAATCGAGTGAGGATGGTCTATCAGTCGGTGAGCGTGCATTCTACGACGGATGGGCTGATGATCTTGACGTGCAGTACTTCTCGAAAAGCCTACGAGCGTTGGAGAACATCCGTCTAGTAGGAATCGAGAATCCGCTGCCAGAATCCGAGCAGGCGATCCGAGAACGTCAAGAAGCAATCGAAGGTTGTGGTGCGCAGGCTGCGGTCGAGCGTGACTGCCAGTTGATAGATGCTCTGGGTGAGCTTGATTCTGAAGCGATTCCGACCGCCGACGAATTGCACGCAGAATTGGCTCGCCAGTTCAACTACAGCACCTAGAATCGAGTGTAGGGGGTGTTTTATTTATCGAACACCCCCTACCATATGTAGGGGAGGAATTGAGATGAACTGTATTCAGTGCGGAAAGAAGCTCGACCCTGTATCGGCAGTCTTGGGTGCCACGTGCGGCCCTTGTTGCAAGAAGAATCACGATCGGGTGTGTAATGTTAAAGCCCCGCTTTCGATTCCCATATCCTACGATCTCGTTGGCCATATCACAGAATATGAGAGCGGCAAAATGACAGATGAGCAAGAGCTAATCGGATTGTTTCAACACCTAATCGATACCGGCCTTGCTTGGACGTTGCAAGGACATTACGGTAGAATGGCGACCAGGCTCATTCAGACTAGAGTATGTCACGCTTGATAATCGAGCCTGACTCTATCTGTACCAGATCGGCAATCGAGCGCCTCCGCAGGACGTTTCACGTGGGGGCGCTTTTGCTTTGCTCCAGGAGTGAAATATGAGTAGATTGATTCTATCTTCCTGGCTCGATCCAGGATCGAGCTACCCAGGTGAAGAGTAGAACAGATGTTCTATACCTGGTTCCGAACAGACGTTCTATCGAACAGATGTTCTATAGAACAGGCGTTCTATATCCTGGGACTAGAACAAATGTTCTAGTGCCTGGCATTAGAACACCTGTTCTATATACGTTATGTCAATCAGAACAAATGTTCTATAGAACAGGCGTTCTACACATATGTGCGATTACGACCGGATCGCATACTCATAGGCGGCCAGCATGAAAGCCGCCGTGACACAACTGGCTACCAGGGGCCAATAGGAGCCAACGACCTCGCTCACGAGCCAACCAACACATATGGCGAATCCTGTCGCCGGGACGTACCCGGCCCGCAAGTTCGACATATGTGTATCCTGCTCGCCGTCCTGGGTGAGCGCAAACGTCCTGATCGTGTAGACGGACGGCATGAAAGCGCTATAGGCGTGCGCCGACTCTAGCGCAACGAACACTGTGAGCAAGAGCTTGTCTTGATCCATTGCCATGCTATGCCCCTATGGTAAGTCCAGGCAGTAGTCCGGTGAACTGTAGCGATAGAACGTTTGTCCAGTAAAGACGTGTTGCGTCCAGTCTGGTGCCTGGTTCAAGGAGATGGTATGAGTTGCAAACACGTACGTCCAGCATTCGGGATGGACGAATGTATCGATTGGGGGCAAGGCAGTCTGTATCGTCCACGTTCCGGCAGCATCATACTCCTCACATACTGTGTAGTCAGACTCGTTCCAGATATCACCACTGCACATGTGCTCTGAGCCGCTGCTTGGCGTGAAAAGCCATAGTGTGTCAACAGTGGTTGGGTAATAGTCTCCACCCCATCCAACCTGATGCCATCGTGACGTTGTGTAGACGTAGCCTGTCGAACAGGTGTAGCTGAAGGTGATGTATCTGTTTTCTGTGCCAATCACTATGTTGTCATAGTGATAGTAGGAGGGGGTGCAGCCAAAGAACCAGGTGTTTGCTCCACCCCCACCAAGCATGGTTACGTTGGCTGTACTGTTGATGGGAACGGCTGTCGTGGAGCTAGGAACCAGGGACTTGTAGGTATCCACAGAGATGTCAGTAATATGCACGACAGGAGTATTTGACCATACATTGTCACAGTCTCGCCAAACACCGGGATTCTGTGAGAGTTGATATCTACAATTGACGATCAGGTTGACAGTGGTAGCTGCTACCGGTGCGATCGTACCCACCAGGCCCACGACGACCAGGGCCAGAACCAGGATCAATGCTGAGAGCTTGCGGATCATTTTGGAGCCTCCTTTTGTGAAACCTATATGAGTACTGCGTACCACGTTACGGACTTGATGGACGTAGCGTTAGCCGGATCGCCATTTACTACGTCCACCTGGAGACTGGCCTTGAAGTGGCTCTCCATCTGAAAGCCACCCGTAAAGATAAAGTTCGCTAGATCGTACTGCCCGCCCCAACCGACCGGTGACGTGTTTGTGTTTGCTGCACCTGGGGCTGCGGCATACGTCCACCCTGGGAGGTCGTTCGTATAAGAGTTACATCTGACCGAGATCGAGGGTGCACCTTCGCCATCGATGTAGACGTTGCAGCGAGTGTTAGCGCATCCGACGGCTGCCCCATCTATGTACATGCTATGGCCCAGGAAGAACCCGTTGCCAGCGATATTGACCTCGGTGCGGGTAGCCCCGGCAGCGACGGCAGCCAGGGCGACCGTAACCGTGACAACCTTGAACCGGCGTCCTGCCTGAATAGATGTGTTCTCTATTACCTGGTTTGCTGCCGTTGACACACCCGCCTGGAGAGCCGATGTAGCTGCCCCCGCAGGTAACGGTAGAGCCGCCGCCTCGATCTCCACTTTGTCAGTGTTGACTGACTTGAGAGCTTTCTGGAGATCGTCTATCAACTGGAGCGCAGTGATCTCGGTGGCTTGGTTTGCCGACGTTGACACACCCGCCTGGAGAGCCGACGTAGCCGCTCCCGCAGGTAAAGGTAAAGCTGCTGCCTCGATCTCCACTTTGTCCGTATTGACAGACTTCAGGGCTGCATTGAGAGCCGTCTGCAAGGCGCTCGTGCTGGCTCCTGTCGGCAGCACCGAGTTTATGACCTTGACCAGGAGCGAGTCGGTGCCAGAACTGTTCAGGGCTGCAACCAAAGCAGTTAAGATAGTCAATTCTATCTTAGCCGCCAAAAGCGTTGCCTCGGTCGCCGCTCCCGCAGGGAGAGCACTGTCAATGACTGAGACTCGGAGCTTGTCCACAGCTACCGAGGCCAGAGCATTGCCAAGAGCCAGGACATAGCCATTGATCGAGTCCAGCCAGTTGCTTTGTATCTGCTGCTCAGCGAGCGTAGCTGCCCCCGCAGGTAACGGCAAAGCCGGGACGTTGACAATGATCTTGCCTGTGGCGTCCACCAGGATTGCTCGAATGAGAGTCCCATCATGGCCCAGGATCAGTGATGGGTTTTGAGGTGGAAACGGCCCCGGTAATGGCATCTATCTTTCTTCTCCTATCTCAACAGTTCCTTCTACGTATGCTTCATTTCCGGCCCACACCCCAGGCCCGGCTACCATAATCTGAACGTCCAGGCTTATCGCTGCGTAGATGTCCAGATCGACCTGCCACCACATCTCCTGTACCGTTCCTGCAAGATCGAGGCTCCAGGAAGCTGGCGGCAGGCGCAGCATGTCTACCACATAGGTAATATCTGTCTGAATCAGTGCTTGAACGGTCAGCGGCAACGTGTAGTTGGGGCTGGCCGGGTTTACGTCAAATGGCCCCTGCGCCATGATCCGAAGCTTCTTGAGATGTCCGCTGAACCGAAGATAGGTTACAATAGGCAGCCAGACTCCGGCGACAAGCGGAGAGGCAAACTGTGTTACCGTATAGGAGACCTCGTTGCGGAAGCTCCCGACAGGAGGGACGACGTGTAGAAGGTTGTAGATCAAAATAACTGATATGATCCAGCCAATACCTCCATCGTTGAAAAGTGAGACCCGGAACCAGCCATAGGGGTTTGGCAGGAAGGTATCGAGCGTCGTAGCGGCAACCCCCGGACTGACCCGGAAGCACTTGAGGGGAGACCATCCTGTTACCCCGGCATCGGGCGAGACTTCTACTGTGATGCCTAATGTCTGAAGGCCTGGCACCAGGCAGGTCAGGCTGATCGCTGCGAATCCCCGTGCGTCAATCGTATATCGTTGCCAGGCCCCGGCTCCTAATAGTGGCGATCTAAATACCTGGCCGTTCTGAATCGAGAGCGTCAGTTGGCTCAGGTTTGGAACCAGCTCGTTTGCGGTGAAAATAAAGTCGGCCCGTTGCGCCAGAACAGTTGTGAACCCGACCGACCCACCGACCGCCAGGGCTGCGGAAAAGTTCTTGGCATAACACGGGATTGTGGCTGCCGTTGCCGGGGGGATCAGTGAATGATAGCTATCCGCCCCGGCAGTGATATTATCCCCGATCCTCAGATAGAGAACGTAGGGAGTGAAATTGATAACCTGAAGGGTATCAGCGTAGAAAGCGATGTTGAAGACATCTGCCTGTTTGATTGGCGTTAGTGTGTACTGAGTTCTCACTCGTTCACTCCCCTAAGGACATCATCAGGAAGTACAACCCGATCAAGGTAATCAGGGTGCCCAGGATCATAAGCACGGCTCGAACGATACCCCGTGCCAGATTGATCTCCAGATAGGCCAGAAGGTCTGAGGCCCGCTTGAAAAATTCCCCGATCTGAGTCAGGACGCCCTGTTGAGACGTAGCGCCCACAGCCAGGGGGGTGCCTGGCATTCCAATCGTTCCGGTGCCGCCTCCGCCCCCGCTGATCCCCGGTGCAGTCGGCTCGCCCGGCGGGGCGTACTGTATCGGTGCGCCACCCCAGGGCTGCCAGCCATGACCCTGGAAAATAATGCTTGCCGCTTGAATGTTGGCGAACGGATCGAGCAGGTTTAACTGGCTGGCAAGGTCTGGCCAGGCCAGAGTGTTAATCTGAAACAGTCCCATCGAATATTCAGGCTGATCGTTCTCTCCCGGCTCGTGATAGCCCGGCAAGTCTGGCCTGGCAGTGTTGTTGATAGCGTCAGAATTGAACCCGCTCTCCCGACTGATGATCGAGAGAGCGTTGCTCCACTCCAGTTGAGGGAACATATCATGGACATATTGCGTGATCTCCGCTACAGTAGCCACAAAGTCTCCTTCTATGCTGGCTCAGGTCGTGATCGGCAAGGAGACAAGCTCCTTATACTCCGGGTGTGCTGTGACAAAAGCCGGGTTAGCACGTAAGACCCCAACCAGTACTGGCAGCGTTACATATTGGAAGTACCCCTGAGTTGTCTCCTTTACGAGAGTATTCTTGGCGCTCTCGTAGAGATTAGAGATGTGAACGATCCAGGTGTAGTATCCTGCTGGTATCTGTGTGAAGGTGTAGCGAATCGCGTTCCCGGCCTCAGCAAAGACGGAGGGGTTTGCAATTAGCCACTGAGCGATGCCCACCCACGAGGCCCCTAACCGATTCTTCTTCTTTTGTACGTCGTCAGTGAGATCGGCAAGCTGTTCCTGAGCTTTTACCCAGGCATCGATAATACTGGCCTGGGTGAAGGTTCCTGGCGGTGGTGTGCCTGGCGGCACTACCGGCGGCTCAGGCGGTTTGACCGTTGGCGTCGTGGGGGTTGGAGTCGGAATCTGTGTCGTGATGATCGATGGGGTAGCAGCAATCCCGCCCCCTGTACGAGAGCGCAGGTATAGAATCACGGCCACGATCGCTCCGGCACCAAGCACGAAGACGACGATGGGAATGCCAAATATCTTGTCTGGGATGCCCCCGCCGATAGGCGCTGAGGCCCCGGCGGGGGGAATTTCAACGGACATAGGCTCAACTGGCATCTATACCCTCCCGGTCACAATGATCGTTGGCAAGATGCCCCGGCCTGCACCGAGCTTTTGCTGAGTCGCCAAAGCACGGGCCATGTACGCCTGTGGGATGGCAATCGGCGGCGTGGCGACAATGTGCATCATCTCACCGGGATTGTCGTTCTGGCCCCGGTTTGAGCAATTGAACTGATAGCCGGACAGCCCATGAATTTCTGCCGGTACAGCGGTCATATCCGGAGGCGTGTAGCCCGGCCCGCCTCCGGGAACAAAGATCATATAGAACATGGCAAGCCTCCTGACCCGAAATCCTACTTCGGGTAGTTCTTGGCCGCACTGATGACGGAAGCAAAGTTGCTCCCGAAAGCGCTGATGACTTTGGCCGCCTGACTGTCAGGAGCCACGATCAAGGAAAGGGCGGCGATGATGAGGACTGCCATCAGCACGTTCCCAACAATATCGCTAGGTGTCATGACGTTCTCCTTATGGTGCTGCTACCGGCGCAGGGGCCGGTGCAGAGATAGCTAGCAGGGAATCGGTAATGTCATTGAGCAGACTCACCGATCCCATCAGGTACGTAAAGGAAATGATCCCACCCAAGAGGGCAGCAACTTCTCCGGCTCCTAGATCGGCTATTAGAAGCAGCCAGAAGGTCAGGATACCGGTTGGAATGATAGTACGCACACCGATTGCGGCAACGGTATCGGCCAGGTTGTTTTTGTAGTCTTTCTTGTAGTGATTGATCGTGCCGAGCCATAGGATCAGCATCTCAACCACGATGATCGTTTTCATCTGCTTCATCAACTGGCCCCACTACTTCCACCACCGCTGGCGCTACCCACAGCAGTTCCCACCGTTGGTTGGGCCTTGAGGCTTTGTCCGCCGGTGAGACCCAGGGAGATCAAGAATGCTCCCAGGATAACGATAAGCATGGAGATAGAGGACGGCAAACGAGCCTTCTGAGCCGCCTGTACAACAGTCGTTGCCGCCTCTATTGTCATACGTCCTTCTTGTCCTTTACACCGAGCAAGCGAGCCATGTGACTTTGGGCCAGGGTGTTCTTGGCCCCGAAGAAGTAGCCCAGGATCAGCGCCATCAGGGTGATTAGCTCCTGTGGCACCGCCTTGCCGGTTACATACATACCACAGACCGTCCCGCCGAAGCCGAGGGCCAGGAGGCCCTGTACGATGACGGACTGCTCAAGCAGGCTCCAGAACTTGTCCATAGCAAGCCTCCTAGTACGCCTTGCCGGTAGCCGTCCAGTTCGACAGAGCGTAGTAGCCCAAGAGGAAGGCCAGGACAAACAGGATCAGTTCCAGCAGCGAGTACGTCATGGCGTCGCCGCCTGTCGCTTATAAACGTAAGCGACCAACGCCCCGATCGTGAAGCCGAGAACGATCAGGCCCCAATCCAAGCCACGCATGTGGTACCTCCTCCCCTTGCGGGGTGAATTTTGGGGCGATGGGAAGCCTGGTTATGCCAGGCCGCCCATCGTCTTTGCGATCACAACAACAGCGAGCAGAGCGGCCAGAAGCAGAACCCCCGTCACCTGCACGCTACCGGAGACATTAACCCCCGCTCCAACGCTATTTGGTGTTACAACGTCAAGAGCCGGGATCGAGCCGCCCACCGCATAGGGAGCGACTCCGTACCGTGTCACACTCATTGGCATAGCGTACCTCCCTATACGAAGCTCTGAACATCAACGGTCGGCGGGATCACGAGCATGTCGCTAATGATCTGTAGTGAGGCTGGCCCGCCCGCAAAGGCGGGATAAGCGATCTCGAACTGAGCGTTGGGGATATTGGCCAGGTTCAGCCAATCGTCACCCAACTCGTATCCTGGCCGGTCAACGAAGTCGCTGATCCAGTCATAGACCAGGACGCCCGTTGGCGCATCGAAATGGTAACGATTCCACATGATATTCCGGCGATGGGCTGCCGTCTCGCTGATAATCACATCGTCACCGATCCGCATGGTGATCCTGGCGTCCGTTTGAGTGGCCAGGGTGAACAACGGTAGATCAGAGCGCAGCCCGCTGGCAAGACGGAACACCAGGATGAGCAGACGAGTCGTATTGCCAAGCTGCCGCAGGTAGTGCTGAACACCTGTTCCACTCAACACTGCCGCCTCGGAGCGCAGGCTATTCACCATGTGCAGCACGCCGTAGGCCGGAGGCACTTGCGCCTGGGGCCGGTTCAAGCTGTCAACAGGAGCCGGAACAGACGCATAGTTGTAATACTTGGTGATGGTAAACGTTGGAGCATTGGTTGGCTGCACCGACCAGATAGCAGTGTTCGGGGCCAGGGTGGTTGACAATTGATACTTGGTTCCCTGGCTCTGGTTACCCATGATCCCCAACAGGCTCCGGGGGTTGATCGCACACGGCAAGCGCAAGGTGTAACGAATGCTGCCACCCGTAGCGCCAGCACCGATGACCGCCAGATAGTTCATCGGATCGCCGGTCACGAAGATTGCCGGGCCTCGTGCCGTCAGTTGGCCAAACCCACCGTACAGGTTCAGCAGGTACAGATCATAGCCTGACAGGGTGAACAGATCAGGCCCCACCGCCCGGAAAGCGATGTCTTGCAGGGCGCTCCAGGGACTATCGGTAGCAGCGCCGCCAGGATAGGCAACCGCAGCAGCATTACCGGCAGAGACAGCTACCACTTCAAGATCAATGCTCTCCAGGTAGCCGGTACCTTCCACGACTCCAGAAATTGGCTGCGGGAGAGCCGTCACAACACGCTGATCTTGCAGCCCGATCTCGATCTTACGGGTGGTTGCCTTGCGGAACGGAACCGGACTGCCTCCACCCGGCTGTGTCGTGGGAGTAGCTTGCAGCGTGACACCCGCTGCGGGGGTGATACCTGTTACCTTAGCCATGTCAGCCCTCCCTTACACGAACGACTTGACATCGAGCGTCGAGGGGATCACGAGTTGATCGGTCACGATGGTTAGACTGCCCGGCGTATTGCCGATCACCGGGTATGTGCACTCGAACTGAGCGTTGGGGATGTTGTTGCTGTTGAACCAGTCATCCCCGATCTCGAAGCCAGCGCCCACGTTCCCGGCGAAGTCCGAGATGAAGTCGTAGACCAGGATGCCAGCCGGGGCATCGAAGCCGTAGCGGTCGTACATGACCTTGCGCCGGTGAGCAGAGCTTTCGCTGTACTTCACATCAGCGCCGACCCGCAGGGTGATCCGGGTTGGCAGGCACAGATCGGAACGAGCGCCGGTCGAGTCACGGAAGACAAGGATGAACACCCGATCGGTGTTCCCCAGGCTGCGGATGAAGTGGTTGACGGTGGCCGCCGAAACGACAGCCGCCTCGGAGCGAAGCTCGTTGGCCATGTGCAGCACGCCGTAGGAAGGCGGAACCTGCTGTTGCTGCATACCCTGAGCATCAAGCGCCGCAGGAACCGAGCAGTAGTCCAGGAAGCGTTGAATGGTGACAACGGGCGCATTGGTTGGAACGTTAGCGCCATAGACGGCAGCCAGGGTGCCCAGGTCGGTTGTCAACTGGTACTTGGTACCAGCGTCCTGGTTGCCCATCAGCCCGATCAGGTTACGAGGGTTGATGGCGCAAGGCAGCTTAAGCGTGAAGTGGACAACAGTGCCGTTGTTTGCGCCTGCGGTCAGAACGTACACGTTTGGATCAGCCGAGACGAAGCCGGGGCCAACGTCACCAGGGCGTACACCGAACCCACCGTACTTATTGAGCAAGTACAGCGAGTAGCCCGTGATAGTCTGGAGATCAGGGCCAATGGCCTTGAAGCTGACGTTTTGCAGCACGTTCCAGGGAGCATCAGCCGTATAGGCCGTAGCAGCATTGACGTTACCAGCGGTCACGAACGACACATCAATGTCAACACTGGCCAGGTAGCCGGTGCCTTCAAGAACACGAGTCAGCAATTGCTGTGCAGCAGCCAGGGTTAACACATCCTGAGACCCCATCTCGTACTTGCGATCAGTGGCCGTGCGGAAATGCACCATGCCGCCCCTACCGGGCTGCGTGGTTGGTGTAGCTTGCAGCGTGACACCCGCTGCCGGGGTAATACGAGATACTTGAGCCACGTTATTTCTCCTTTGGTTGGTTTCAATCCTCGCCCGACCTTAGGGCCAGGCGCTGCCAGGCTATCCAACGATCGCACCCAGGCCACGACCTACTGCCTGAGCCGCTGAATTGTCAGACGCCGATAGAAGCCCTGCCGCTGTGCGGTAGAACGCCATGATGATGAGCACGAGCAGAGCAAACCAGACAACCTCAACAACATCAAACTCCATGATGCTACCCTCCTGTGAAGGCCTTGACGATCGTAGTCTTGTCTACGATCGTTTGCTCGGCAGTGATCTTATTCAGATAGACAAACTTATGCCAGGCGACTGTCTGCACTGCCTCAAGATACTCGCTCCCGATGATAGATTTGATAACCTGAGCGTCCCGTTGATCTCCTAGCCTGGCGCAAAAGATGTGCGTCGGCTCTGATAAGGCAAAGCGTGTCACCCAGGCAGGTCGCTGCATCCCGACGACAACCGTGATATTCAAGCTCCGCCCCTGTGTCAGCAATTGAATAACCTGTTCTTCCAGACGCAACTGCTGTTCCAGATAGTAAAGCTCGTCTATGTAGATCGTCCAGCCGCCTTGCCCCCAGGCGCTCAGGAGAGCACGTCCGATCTCCTCCTGCTGGCGCTCATAGGGAGGCCGCAGAATGAAGTGCGTCCCATTGGCCAGATCAATCTGCTTCACCTGGCTGACTCTGATCCAGCGGTTTGGCCACAGCACTATGTCCGGCTTGGTTATCAGACACAGAACGTAGCCCCGCTGTTTCAGAAGCTCCCTCGCCAGTGTCGTCTTGCCGCTCCCCGTCTGCCCGATCAGGGCGACGTGTTGGCCCTGCTGCCATGCCACCTTTGCCTCTCCTTGCTGCGACCGACTCCAAGATCACGTTCGTGGCGATCCCCGTCATCTCCGGGACTTTCTTAGCGACGATCAGCTTATTGACAGCAATCGCTCCTACAACCATAGGTACTTCTGCCAGTCTATTCGCCGTCACCAGGCTATAGATGATGTTGTTCACCCAGACATTCTGAGCCGCCAGGTCAGTTATGGCAACCACGAGGGCTGCGCTCTCGGTCTCGGTCAGAGCATAATCCGAGGCCATGAAGCTGACCGGCAGATTGATAAGCTGAACAAGAGCATCAATCATGTCCTGGGTAATCTTGTGCGTCTTCGCTTTATGCGAGACCTTTGGCGCTGTGTCGCCGCTCGCACCTTCCACGCTCACGTTCACTTTCTTCGGCTTCCAGGGGCCTTTGCTCATGCCAGTCTCCTTACCTGCTAGCTACCGATCTTACGCCGGAACCAGGGCTTCGGCTTCATCGGGGCTGCTTCCTCCTCGGTGACATCTTTGATCGCATCTACCAAAGGGCTGAGCATCTCGCCCAAACCAGAGAGGCCGGGAATACGATCAAGCAGGCCCTTCAACTGTACCTGGCTGGCGTCCCATTCCTCTTTACTCAGCCTCCACTCCGGGACTGCGGTTGGCGGCGGTGGCGACGCTTGTGGTGTCGTCGCAGGTGCCGGTGCCGATGCAGCCGCTTCCACCTTCGCTGGCGCTTCCACCTTCGCTGGCTCCACTGCCTTTTCTTCTCCAGGCATATTTCACCCTCCTTAATCCTTGTGGCCCCCACCGATCGCAACGGCGATCCAGGGAGTTAAGCCAATCTGTCGTAGTGCTCATGTTGCCTGCTTCCAGGATTGGCCAGCGGTGCCTCCGCTGCCAGTCTTGCGCTTGCGTTTCATTATAGCGTTCATGCCGCCATAGACATAGCGGTTGTAACGGTCGCTGCCCGGTGCAAACCCCTGGGCTGCTGCGCTCCGCTTGAGCGCCTTTTGCAGCTTGGTTTCCTTCTTGGTTCTCGGCACGGCCCCCTCCCTTCCCTACGTGGGGAATGCAATCAGCTTACAATGGAAGTCCGGCCCCTGCTGTGGCTCCTCGATCCAGACCCGGACGCCCCGGCCTACGACCAACGGATACTCATCATCTGCCGGGAGGATGTTGAAAACCCCGCCACCGACCGGCAGCCAGAAGTTATAGAACACTCCGGCCTCACCGATGTGCAGGGTAAAGAGTGTAGCGGCTACAGTGACAGGAGAGGAAAACCAGGCTCGAATGAAACGGAGGGTTTCCCCGGTCACGAGGGATGGGTTTGCCTGCGTCAGATCAAGATACTGCGGTAGGGGCTTAATCTTAGGCTGCGATCCTTCAGTAAGCTCCTCCAGATGCTCCAGCAGCTTCGTCTGTTTAGCCAGGTCAGACTGCATGGCGGAGAGCACGCCAGGAAAGCCAGCCGCCTGCTTGGAAAGTTCATTAAGCTGAGTTGGACTCAACATACCAAAAGCCCTCCTGTAGGTATAGAACGACTGTTCTACTATACCACACAGGAGAGCAATTGTCAAGTGTTTTCTTAACCAAAAACAAAACTCATGGTTTCCAGCGCCAGGTTACGTAGTAGTTGACATGCTGCGAGAACGGGAGACCCATCCCCTTAAGCACGTCCGTCAAGGCCCCAGACACAAAGGCGCTATAGGGGCCTGGGCCATTGGCAGGGTTCCAGGAGCCTCCATAGAGCGGGTAATCAGCATTGTAGCCCTGCGGATAGTATTGATCGTGAATCTCAATCGGGTGGCTACAGTCGTCGCCAGAGGGCCAGGCCAGGCAAACGTGCTGACCATAAGCCACCGCCCCGTTCTGATCTTCTAGCCGGTAATAGACATCGTGCCGTCCACCGGCTTGTGCCGTATCCTCAAAGCGCACAGCCACAATCGCCCAATGAGCGCCTCCGGTTGACTCAGTTACGATATAGATCGGGATCGTAGCTGGAACCTGCCAGGAGACTACCGGCGTAGGAGTCGGCAGAACCGGTGTAAAAGTCGGCCTGGGCGTCCAGGTCGGCTGCACAACTGGAGTGCCAGTCGGCACGGTCTGAGCACAGGCACAGCCACAATCGCAGGTACACTGGCAGGTCGGATCGAGCGAAGCAACCGCCAACGGCTGAGTCCGAAAGTATTCGAGCCAAGCAATCGTAGTAACCAACACTACGATATAGAGAACGATCCCCCAGGGGATAACGTTAGACCTGATCCGAGACAACATCTCTCACCCCTCCTGTAGACTGCTTCCAGGTGATCAACTGCTCTTGCCACCACTGATCCACCAGGTTGTTCCCACACTTACACACCCTGATGTTCTTGCCCCCATAAGGGAATGTCACGTCCCGATCCCTGCCACCACCGATCACGAGATAGGTGTACAGCACGCCACAACCTGCACACCGTAAGAAAAGCTGATCGTTCCACTCCTTGCTCGTACTCATACTTTCCTCCCCTTATACATCTTCCTCATTAAGCCGTAAAGCTCACCGGCAGTCAGGTACTCCAGCCCAAACAGCATATCCTTCACGTCTTGGCTAACCTTGCCTTCCTTCTGCACCTCATCAGCCGCCATGCGAAGCCAACCGTTAATCTGACGCAACTCTCGATCTGATAGATCAGGATTATAATCCCTCGCCGCTTTCGCCAGGTCTGCATACAGCTTAAATTGCTCTTTGGCGCTCGCATACCCTTTCTCCTGGGCTGCTCGATCGCCAACTGGCTCCTTAGGAGGAACAGCCGTAGGAGGAGCCTCTTTCCTACCCTCAATGACAGCCCGCTGCTCCCCATAGCTCTTATAGCCCCGCTCCCTGGCCAACTCCTGCCGTCGCTCATACTCAGCATGGTAGTCACGACTTCTAGGCATCCTCGTCTACCTCCGGCTGCTCCAGGTATAACTCCTCGTCGGCCCGGTAGGAATCCTTGAACTCAGTGGGATCATGGAAAATCAAGTCCCAAACAGAACAGATAGCCTTCTTCGGCGCTCGGCTCCATTGAACCGCTCCGCTCCGCTTTTTCATCTCTCGACGTGGAGCCAGGGTAAACTCGATCCGCTTTTCCTGGCTGGCCCAGGTGCGCCAGGTCTCTGGCCCTTGCCGTAACGCCGTTCTGTACCCCAGGAAGCGATCCTGATGTACCGTAAACGTCGCTTCGCCCCGCTCCCAGGCAGCCATGACCGCTGCCGGATCAACTGTGATACGACTGATCCCTCGTGTGCGTACCTCATCGGGAGTGAAATAATAGCCAGACTGCACCAGGAAGACCCAATCGAGCTTCTCAACCCCCCAGGCTCCCAGGTCGTCAGATAGCTTAACTGGCAACGGTCGGCGGGAGAGCACGCCGTCAGTGGCAAAGGATAGGATGTTGCCGTAGCTGGCCGTCTCCAAAAGCCTGGCTCTAGTTATGGCCGTTATCATCCCGGCCCAAAGCAGGTGCCGATAGCGAGGCTGTTTCTCATCGATCGGATGTTGAGCCAGCTTGCCATAGGTAGAGTTCATCAGCAGCTTGTAAACGATCTCCCGGCCATCGTAGTGCTCAGGCTCCTTCATAGAGGCCCGAAGCCGGTACATCTCAGCAAGATAGGCGAACGGCTTGACATCGGTCGCTGGATGAAACACCCAGGCATCATGCACCCTGATGTCGGTTATGCCCTCGGCTGCTACAACCTCGCTGCTCCAGTACCATTCAGGCCCTCCCTCATAGGGATAGCGTTTGCTGCCACAAGCGATCCTGACCGGGAAGGGGCCAAAGTCACGAGATGCCCGGCGAGTCTTGGCCCCATCTGGAGGCCGCTGCCAACTGACTTGACAGAGCGCCACCAGGTCAGGATCGTCCAGATCAAGACCCATCGTTACCCCGCCCGGCGCTCCATATCTCTCCCAGGAGCCACCCGCAAACGAAGGAAGGGTAATGGCTGCCGCAGGATAGGCAGAGTGTATGTCGTAGTCATAGATCGGGCCTTCCACTTTGCCAATGCAGGCGATCTCGGCCCGCCCTCCATGATAGGCAGCCTCAGCGATCGCCATAACCTCGTCAGGAATGTCACCATGATGGGACAAAACCCCATGTTTTTCCATTGCAACCGCCGCTATCGAGCCTGGAGAGTACCAAACATCAGGCAGGTAGCCGGTCGCCTCGGTTAGAGAGATCAACTTCTGCACGGCACGTTGCAGATACTTGACTTCAAGTAAACTATATTGCCGCATAACCGGGATGTCGGCTGCTGTAAAGTTAGATCGCTGCTCCTTCATGCGAGCGATCTCGTTTATCTCAGCTTCCTCGGTAGGGTTTTCGGCCAGGTGCCACTTCTGAATCATGGAGACAAATGACATCTGCACGTAACTGAGCATATCCCAAACTCGGATCGTGCTTAACTGGCCAGGAACCTTTGGCCTGCTTACTTGCAACATCTTGCCATAGATATGCTTGATCGTATAGGTCGGGTTAAAACCCCACTTGGTTATACAGTGGTTAGAACTATCTCTTAACCGCTCTAACTGGTTAGGTTTCAAGTCTCTTAACCACTGGTTAATGTCATAAGTTCCTCCAAACACCCATAAGCTACGCTTCCCCAGGCCAAAGAGCCACTCAAAGACCTGGCCAGTGGAGAGACCCTGGGTACTGGAGATCGAGTCGCCAGTCGAGGAGACCATGAGCACATAGGGCTGAGCCTGATCCGGAGCCGCAGCGAGGCCCTCACCGTCTACACAGACGAAGTCATAGGGATCAACCCCAGGACGACGATTACCCTTGACAAGATGACGATCACGCTTATCAAGGTGCCGGTCAAGCCGACGATCCTTACTCGGAAGACCGTTGTTACCACGACCACGAGGGCGACCCATGAGACCTCCAGAAGGAAACCCGGTCGGGGAAGAAGAGGTTGGACGTGACCTCCAGGACGACCGGGCCTCCTAAGCACATTATAGCACCGTTGTCAAGTGAGACAAACGTTCTATCGAACGTTTGTTCTAGTGCCCATCCTTCTGAGCACGAGCCTCAGCGTCCTCCCTCATCACCCGCTCGGAGGGCCTCTCCGGGGCCTGAGCACGAGCCTCAGCTTCCGCTAATGCGCCTGCCATAACCCGCTGGCGCACCCTCTCCTTGATGGCCGCTGGCTCATCACACGTTGACAGAAATTCACAAGGCTGACACATGGAAGGCTGATAGCCATCCATGACCTGCCCGGAGCCATCACAGATCGCCTTCGTGACAGCTTTGACCTTCTCAACCAGGACCATGACATCCTGATAAACTTCCTTGAGAAGCTTATCTATGTCAGCCTCGCTCAGGCCCTCATTCAACGAGGCCAACATAGCCGCCGATGTCAGGACTCGAACTGGAATGTCCCCTGACAGCGCCACGATCAAAACCTGCGCCGCTGTGAAATCTGGTTCCTTGATAACTTTCACGAGAGCCTCCTTAGAAGTGAATATCGTTATCCGCTGACGTACTCACCTCGCCCGCTGCCGCCAGCCTTGCAGCCTTCGCAGCCGCAGCCTTACGGAAGGCTGCTATCTTCGGGTTCAAAGGCGCTGGAGCACGCTTTGAAGCTACTGCCTTTGGTGCTGGAACTACCTTCTTTAGTGCCGGGGCGCGCTCAGGCTCAGCCTCTTGCTCCTCAACGTCAGGCTCAGGAACAGTGAAGCTTGACATATTGACTTCAAGAGAGATATGAGACGCACCGGCATCGTCGTCCCAGGGCCGGGCGTGCAGATTACCCTCCACCTGGAGATACATACCCTTGACGACAGAATCCGCAAGCAGGGTACCAAGCTCCTCTCCCCAAGCCGCCACCCGGAACCAGGTTGGGGGCTTGTCTTTAGCGTGATTGATCGCTATCGAGAAGTTTGTCACTGCTGTACCACTCGGTGTGTACCTCAGTTCAGGATCGCTCCCCACGTACCCGGAGATCAAAACCTTACAACTCGTGCGTGGCATGTTCACTTTCTCCTCTGCCCCATCGGGCAAGTTCTAATGCTGCGATCTCGTTCTCAACTTGCAATCGGCGCTGCTCCTGGCGCACAGCCAAGAGGTGCGCTACGGTTGGCGCATCTACAACCCGTGCTCCGGTCATCATCACCCATTCTTTCACGATCCGGTGAATGGCAACCGTCCATGAGTCGGTCGGGATCATCACCTGAACCACCAGATTCAAGGTCTCAACGTCCAGGTGTACGTTGTGCCCCGTAAGATAGGGGAATCCAGCCCGCTGCTTACCCATGAAGCCCCTCCTTGTATAGGCGACGAGCTTCTTTCGCCTGAGCTTTCTGATCTGCGATCGGCTTCGTTCCGCCATAGACCGGGCCAGACATCACGACATTGTTGAGATACAGCCCACACATCTCGCAGAACAGCAGGCAATCCCCTCCTTCATGAATTGGCATACACTGGCAGAGACCGTAAGGGTATCGAACACCATGCTCTAGCCGATGACAGTCCAAACAAACGACTATGCCATTAGGAGAGGTATAACCGACGATCAAAGGTACTGCTTCCATTCTTCCTCACCTCCCTCCTTTCGCTGATTGGCCCTGATGGAATCCAATCAGATAGCCAACGAGAACACCAATAAACACCCAGAGCATGTCAACACCTCCTATTGACAAACTCATCATAGCACATCCTACATAATTTGTCAATAGGGGAACAGATGTTCTATTCAGGCAGACTTTCCTTTGAGATAATATACGCAGCCCGCCAATGTCCAGCGGTTACTTCATACTTGCGTCCGTCCTCCCGAAACCGAAGAACGGGTGTCTCATCTGCTACCTCATCTATGTGCGGGCACAAGATGGTCACGGTCGCCTGCCCACTAAACCCATGCGACAGCGCAAGCCTCCGCAAGGGCCAGTTGCCCTGCGAAACCACAAACCGCTTCTTACCCATATAACCCTCCTCTGCAAAGAATCCTATCACGCCAACATTAACGCCACATTAAAGGGAGATTAGAGTTTGATTAGAAAAAGATGTTGCAAGAGGGGGGCGAGGTGCAAAGGGTTTGTGGGGGGG
>Ga0315279_10004580_pt1 | contig 18495 bp, 13 predicted proteins | sample YL17G06_20_MG_FD_203694 | JGI IMG/M metagenome (GOLD analysis project Ga0315279, IMG submission 203694) | Sediment microbial communities from Yellowstone Lake, YNP, Wyoming, USA - YL17G06_20 | ecosystem: Environmental > Aquatic > Freshwater > Lake > Sediment | place: USA: Wyoming | collected... | reverse complement strand
TCTTAAACCAGGATGGATCAGCAGGTGTACTTTCGTATTGGATGATTTTATCAACCATGATTTTTACTTCAATCTTATTTGTGCAAGCAAGTCTGCCAATGTAGACATCGGGATAAAGATCTACGATGTCCTTTTTGTTTTGCGTCCATTCCGCAAAGATGCCGTTATGGTTTGAATCCCAGCTTGAAAAATTTCCATGGCTATCATAGATATCTGCATAGTAAAGATCAGTAATGTATCCTGTCTCATAGCCGTCGTTAAGATTGCTGTACCTCACAGGGACATACCAACTTTTTGATCCTTGATTGGCATCATCTTGTGCTGTACCGAATATATATGATTTCATGCCGCCTACAAGTAAGACATACGTAATATTCCAAGTGTCCAATGCGTATTTAATGAAATATTTTATCTGCTCAGGTTTATCTGTACCATTGTACTCTTTATAGATGTCCTCGGTTGTCTTCAGCGTGGTTTTTATACCATGGTTATTCTTATGATCAATGAGTTTTTGTAGAGTACTAGAAAATATTGAAGGTGCTATAATCACCATGTCATAGGTGCCATTGCTTTGTGTTTGAACATTTTTTTCATTGATGGTTTTATTCAGGGTTCCTACTGCAGGTATTGCAGTTGCTATCATCAGCATACAAACAAATATTCCTACGATTTTCGTTCTCATGTTTTTCTTTCCTCCATTTATTTGATTATTTTTTTTTCTTCTGATTGTCTTGAGAGAGGAAGTGGCGGAGCTACCATAATTGAGGGATACATTGAAGACAAAGAAATCCTGCCAACTTCCCTTCCTTTTCAGGTTTTATTCCTCCTCTCAAAGACATTTTGTTCAAGATTAGAAGACTTGAACACTTAAGGTACCTCCTATTTCACCTTCGAGAAGATGATGATCTGCGTTCCTTTTGCTGTCTTTTCTTCGACAGCTACGGTTGCAGTGATAGAGAGAGCACCAAGTCCAAAGAGGATCCCTGTCCCCACAGTTTTCGATCCTCCTGCTGGGATGTCGATGGTACCATTCACTGTTTTGTTGATGCGTCCGAGAATGCCGCCTTTCACATGGAGCTGCCAGGTGACATTAGTAACATTTGTTATTCCGTGGTTTGTGATGACTGCATTGACCCCAAGGCCACCGGTAATGTCTATTTCTATACCGCCTTTCATGAACACATACACAGAACCAGAATTGAGTCCGTTGTCACCATCAGCAGGTGCTCCGATGAGGACGGTGTCACCATCAAGAGAAACATCACAACCAAATAGGTCCCCTCGAGCGCCATCTGAGGCAAGGAGTTTTTGTTGCTGTGTCCAGGTGGTGCCACTGCGGGTGAACACATACGCGGAACCAGATTGGAATCCGTTGTCATCATCCTGTACTGCTCCGATGAGAGCAGTGTCACCATCAAGAGAAACATCATTGCCAAAAATGTCCATTCGTGCGCCGTCTGAAGCGAGGAGCTTTGCCTGTTGAGTCCAGGTGGTTCCGTTGCGGGTGAAGACATATGCTGACCCGGAATCCTTTCCATTGTCATCATCCTGTAGTGCTCCGATGAGGGCGGTATCACCATCAAGAGAAATAAAATAACCAAACCAGTCCCCTGCAACACCATCTGAGGCTAGCAGCTTCGCCTGTTGTGTCCAAGTGGTGCCGGTGCGAGTGAACACATACGCGGAACCGGAATCGACTCCCTTGTCATCTTCATAAACGGCTCCAATGAGAGCGGTGTCACCATCAAGAGAGGCACCATAGAAGCTAAATTGGTCCCCTGCTGAGCCGTCTGAGGCGAGCAGCTTCGCCTGTTGTGTCCATGTGGTGCCAGTGCGGGTAAACACGTACGCCGACCCGGAATCGACTCCGTTGTCATCAGTGCAGTTTGCTCCGATGAGGGCAGTGTCTCCGTCAAGGGAAATGGAACAGCCAAACTGATCATCTGCTGCGCCGTCTGAGGCGAGCAGCTTCGCCTGTTGTGTCCAGGTGGTGCCGGTGCGAGTGAACACATACGCGGAACCGGAATCAACTCCGTTGTCATCATCCAAAGATGCTGCGATGAGGGCAGTGTCACCATCAAGAGAAACAAAATAACCAAACATATCCCCTGCTGAGCCGTCTGAGGCAAGGAGCTTCGCCTGTTGTGTCCAGGTGGTGCCAGTGCGGGTGAACACATATACAGAACCCTTATAACCATCATCATAAGGCGCTCCGATGAGGACGGTGTCGCCATCAAGAGAAACAAAGTAGCCGAAATAATCCCCTTTTGCGCCATCTGAGGCGAGAAGCTTTTGGGTCTCACCCCAACTTGCTGCGATGCTTGTCAGAGGACAGCTTGGAGCAGTTGTGTTAATCGCACTATTTTTTACAGATGTGACTGCGGGAACCGCAGTAGCTATCAACAGCATGCAAACAAATAGTCCTACGATTTTCGTTCTCATGTTTTTATTTCCTCCGTTTATTAATACATTTTTTTCTGATTGTCTTGAGAGGGGTGGCAGAGTTACGATTCATAAGAGGCAATACGAATTCGCATACGTCCTGCCACACTTCCTTCCTTATCAGGTTTTATTTCCTCCTCTCAAAGACACGATATTCAAGGTTTGAAGACTTGAACCCTGACGGTACCTCCTATTTCTTTACTATCGAGAAGATGATGATCTGTGTTCCTGTCGCTGTTTTTTCTTCGTCAGCTACTTTTGCGGTGATAGAGAGAGTACCAAATCCGAAGAGCATTCCTGTCCCTACGGTTTTCGTTCCTCCTGCTGGAATGTCGATAGTCCCATTCACTGTTTTATTGATAAGCCCGAGAATACCGCCTTGCACGTGAAGCTGCCATGGAACACCACTGGCATTTGCTGTTCCGTTGTTCGTGATCTTCAGATTTACTCCAAGACCTCCTGTGATGCTGAATGTTAAACTTAAACTAGTTTTTGTGAACACGTACACAGAACCAGAATTTACTCCCATGTCATCATCATTCTCTGCTGTAATAAGAGCAGTATCACCAGAGAGGGAAACTGGATAACCAAACAAGTCCCCTGCTGCGCCGTCTGAGGCGAGCAGTTTCTTCTGTTGTGTCCAGTTGGTGCTAGTTCGTGTGAATATATATGCTGATCCAGAATTTGTTCCCATGTCATCATCATTCCATGCTCCGATGAGGGCGGTATCACCAGAGAGTGAAATAGAATTGCCAAACAAGTCCTCTGCTGTGCCGTCTGAGGCAAGGAGCTTTGCTTGCTGCGTCCAGGTGGTGCCGGTGCGGGTGAACACGTACGCAGAACCTCTATTACTATCATCACCAAGTGCTCCGATGAGTGCGGTGTCGCCATCAAGTGAGACAGCCCAGCGGCTAAACTGGTCATTTGCTGCGCCGTCTGAGGCAAGGAGCTTTGCTTGCTGCGTCCAGGTGGTGCCGGTGCGGATAAATACGTATGCCGACCCGGAATCGACTCCGTTGTCATCATCAAGCGCTGATCCGATGAGAGCGGTGTTGTCAGAAAGTGAAACATCGCCAAAATCGTCCCCTGCTTGTCCGTCTGAGGCGAGAAGTTTCTGCTGTTGTGTCCAGGTGGTGCCAGTGCGGGTGAACACGTACGCAGAACCAGAACCGTTTCCATTGTCATTATCATACCATGCGCTGATAATGGCGGTATCTCCATCAAGGGAAACAGAACCGCCAAACCTGTCCTCTGCTGCGGCATCGGAGGGAAGGAGCTTCGTCTGCTGGGTCCAGGTGGTGCCGGTGCGGGTGAACACGTATGCCGACCCAGCCTTGTTTCCGTTGTCATCATCCCACCTTGCTCCGATGAGGGCGGTGTCTCCACTGAGGGAAACAGAACTGCCGAAAATGTCTCCTGCTTGTCCGTCTGAGGCGAGAAGCTTCGCCTGTTGGCTCCAGGTGGTGCCAGTGCGGGTGAATACATACGCTGCCCCGGAATCGGCTCCGTTGTCATCATCATTAGGTGCTCCGATGAGGGCGGTATCTCCATTAAAAGTAACCCAATTTCCAAAATTATCTCCTGCTACGCCATCTAGAGCAAGAAGCTTTTGTGTCTCAGTCCAGCTTCCAGCCAGGCTTGGCTGGGGAGTGCTTGGGATTGTCGCGTGGATTGCACTTAATTTTATTGATGTGACTGCGGGAATCGCAGTAGCTATCATCAGCATGCAGACAAATATTCCTACGATTTTTTCTTTCATTTCTTCTTTCCTCCACTTATTTCATTATTTTTTTTCTCCTGATTGTCTTGAGAAAGGAAGTGGCGAATCTGCAATAATACAGGGATAATTTGAAGACAAAGAAATCCTGCCAACCTCCCTTCCTTTTCAGGTTTAATTCCTCCTCTCAAAGACATTTTGTTCAAGATGCGAAGACTTGAACATCGAAATCATGGTGTGTAGGTGGTGGAAACTAACTCACATTCGAAACCAAAACCGGGTTTTCCATTTTCATCCTCGGAATAAATGTGCTGTTTCACAAACCAACCTGCCTCAGGCGCATAGTAGGACCAACTGGAAGAATGCCCAAGACCATTTGTTGACTCTATTGAGACGTTGTAGGCATTATAGGTTCCTGCGGGAACCGATATATTTGCCATCTCACACGTGTAATTCTGTTCGCCGGAATACCCCGAATAGTCCGAGTCAATGATCTTGATGAGTCCCCAGTAGAGCGAAGATTTTTCATGACCCACCCAAGAATCATTAGCGAGTATGCCGCTGGTTCCAGCGGTCAATGGGAACGGGAAAACAATTCCAGCAGGGGTATAGCTATCTCCCCAAGTATCGCGAAATTGCGCGGGGAGAGGCAGACCGATTTTCCCAATCCGCCAGATCACAAACCCTTTTTCCGTATAAGATTCACGCATATATGCAAGGTCTGTTTTTCTGAATGTGAATTCGCCGGTTAACTTCGTGAAGGGAGTGTATTTCAATCGAAGCCATCCATTAATCTGGCTCCCCTCATTATTTGTCGAAGTCATCTTGACCGTATAGTTGTCACCAGTGGTATCGGTAACGGTATAGGTGCTCGTGCAATTATGATACCATAGCATCGCTAAGGTTCCATTCGCCGTGTATAAATGATTTATGTACTGCTCATTATATGTCCATGAATCCCCCACCTCCCACACTGGGACATCAACTGGTGGTTGATTTTCTTTTGTGAACACGTACGCAGAACCAGATTCGTATCCGTTGTCACCGTCAAATGGCGCTCCGATGAGGGCGGTGTCACCTGAAAGAGAAACCCAACAGCCAAACTCGTCATGTCCCACGCCGTCTGAGGCGAGCAACTTCGCCTCTTGAGTCCACGTGGTACCAGTGCGGGTGAACACATAGGCAGAACCAGACCAGTGTCCATGATCATTATCCAAAACGGCTCCGATGAGAGCAGTATCACCAGAAAGAGAAACACATGTACCAAACCAGTCCCCTGCTGCTCCGTCTGAGGCGGTAAGTTTGGCTTGCTGCGTCCAGGTGGTTCCGGTGCGGGTGAACACGTACGCCGATCCAGGATTACTGAAGTCAAACGCGCATGCTCCTATGAGGGCAGTGTCACCATACAGAGAAACAAAACAACCAAAATTATCTCCTGCTGAAGCATCTGTAGCGAGTAGCTTGGTCTGTTGTGTCCATGTGGTTCCGGTGCGGGTGAACACGTACGCAGAACCAGAATCGGTTCCGTTGTCGTCATTATAGCATGCCCCGATGATTGCGGTATCACCTTCAAGATCGACAGCATAATCGCTAAAACGGTCCCCTGCTGCTCCGTCTGAGGCGGTAAGTTTGGCTTGCTGCGTCCAGGTGGTTCCGGAGCGGGTGAATACGTACGCAGAACCAGAATTGTTTCCGTTGTCATCATTCTGTGGTGCTCCGACGAGTGCGGTATCACCGTCAAGGGAAACAACCCAGCCAAACCAATCTCCTGCTGCTCCGTCTGATGCAAGGAGCTTTTGCTGCTGTGTCCAGGTGGTGCCCGTGCGTGCGAATATATATGCTGACCCGGAATCGGCTCCGTTGTCATCATCCCAGTTTGCTCCGATAAGAGCGATGTCCCCGACAAGAGAAACACCAACGCCAAAAGAATCATCTGCTGCACCGTCTGAGGCAGTCAGCTTTTGCTGCATTGTCCAGGTAGTGCCAGTGCGTGTGAACACGTACGCCGCACCAGGATCGTGTCCATTGGACCCCTCCGGCGCTCCGATGAGGGCGGTGTTACCATCAAGGGAAACACAGTAACCAAAACAATCATTCGCTGCGCCGTCTGAGGCGAGAAGCTTCTGCGTCTGAGTCCAAATCGCTGCCGTGTTTGCCTGAGAAGTGTTTGGAATCGTTGCATTTATTCTACTATTTTTTATAGACGTGACTGCGGGAATCGCAGTAGCTATCAACAGCATACAGACAAATATTCCTACGATTTTGTTTTTCATGTTTTTATTTCCTCCATTTATTCAATTTTTTTTTCCCCTGATTGTCTTGAGAGCTGTGGGTTAGTATCCAAGTAGATCTCGAAGAATCGGGAATGCATGCGGGAACCGTTCAAACAACCATTCAAAGAATCGGAAATGCGGTGATTCATAAGACAGTGGCATGGTCACGCTGAGTGTGCCCCAGTCGCTTTCATTCCCATAAATGTCCTTTGCTTTTGCTTTAATTGTAAAGGTTCCCTTTTCGGACCAAGTGTGTGATTGAGTGATTTTTTCTCCGGATGAATAGGGGCCAATCCAGCTACTGTTTGTAGTATCCCCCCAGTCAATGAAGTAGTACACCTTATCACCATCAGGGTCTGTTGCCGTGAAATTATACTCCGTAGCAGTCCCTACTTTTCCCTTCGCGGGGCCAGTGATAGTTGGTGTGGCTGGTGGTTGATTTTCTCTTTTTGTGAACACATACGCAGATCCGGAATCGGCTCCATTGTCATCATCATATCTAGCCGAGATGATGGCAGTGTCACCATCAAGAGAAAAACCATAGCCGCCAAAATGGTCCCCTGCTGCGCCATCTGAAGCGAGGATCTTTTGCTGTTGCGTCCAGGTGGTGCCAGTGCGGGTATACACATACGCAGATCCGGAATCGGCTCCATTGTCATCGTCACCAAACGCTCCGATGATTGCGGTTTCACCAGAAAAAGAAGTAAAACAGCCAAAATGATCCCCTGCTGCGCCATCTGAGGCCAGGAGTTTTGCCTGTTGGGTCCAGGTAGTGCCAGTGCGGGTATACACATACGCAGAACCAGAATCGGTTCCCTTGTCATCATCATAACTTGCTCCAATGATGGCAGTGCCATCATAAAGAGAAAAAGAAATACCAAAGACATCACCTGCTGAGCCATCTGAAGCGAGGAGTTTAGCTTGCTGTGTCCAGGTGATGCCGGTCCTGGTGAACACGTATGTTGAACCAGAATCGGTTCCCATATCATCGTCAAAAGGTGCGCTGATGAGAGCGGTGTCACCAGAAAGTGAACAAGTGTAATAGCTGAACTGATCCCCTGCTGCACCATCGGATGCCAATAGCTTCGCCTGCTGTGTCCAGGTGATGCCAGTGCGGGTAAACACATATGCCGACCCGGCATCGACTCCGTTGTCATCATCAAACACTGCCCCGATGAGCGCTGTGTCCCCAGATAGAGCGACAGAAGCACCAAAACTATCCTTTGTTGCACCATCGGATGCTAGTAACTTCGCCTGCTGTGTCCAGGTGGTACCTGTGCGGATAAATACATATGTCGACCCGGCATCGACTCCATTTTCATTATCATCCCAACCTGATCCGATGAGTGCAGTGTCACCATCAAGAGAAACACATAGACCAAAAGTATCATCTCCTGCACTGTCTGAGGGGAGCAGTTTTTGCTGTTGTGTCCAGGTGGTACCAGTGCGGGTGAACACATACGCAGAACCGGTCCAGGCTCCGTTATCGGAATTAGCAGGTGCTCCGATGAGAACGGTATCACCATCAAGAGAAACAGAATGTCCAAATTCATCTAAGGTCCCCCCATCTGAAGCGAGAAGCTTCTGTCTTTCAGCCCAGACTAATCCCATACTTGTGGGGGCGATGCTTGGAACCGTTGCGTTTATGGTACTAATTTTTACAGATGTGACTGCGGGAATCGCAGTAGCTATCATCAGCATGCAGACAAATATTCCTACGATTTTCGTTCTCATGTTATTTTTCCTCCTTCCATTGATTCATTTTTTTTACTTCTGATTGCTTTGAGAGGGGAAGCGGCAGCCGTTCAATACCCTAGGAAGGTAACATACGGAGGACATTCTCTGCCAACCTCCCTTACTTTTTTTTGAATCCCCCTCTCAATGACAGTGTTGTTCAAGATGCGAAGACTTGAACTCTAACGGTACCTCCTATTTCTTCACCATGGAGAAGATGAGGATCTGTGTTCCTTTCGCCGTTTGTTCTTCGTCAGCGACCTTTGCGGTGATCGTGATCGCACCAAGGCCGAACACCTTTATTGTTCCCACAGGGATTGTCTTTCCAGCAGAGATGTTGACCGTACCACTCATTGTTTTATTGATACGTCCGAGAATGCCGCCTTGCACATGAATCGACCAGGGAATGTTCGTAGCATTGACTGCCCCGTTGTTCGTGATCTTCAGAGATACCCCAAGACCTCCAGCGATGCTGAATGTTAAACTAGTTTTTGTGAACACATACACTGAACCAGAATTTGACCCCATGTCATCATCCTGCCATGCTCCAATAAGGGCAGTGTCACCAGAAAGAGCAACACAACCTCCAAAATTATCCGTTGCTGCGCCGTCTGATGCAAGAAGCTTTTGTTGTTCTGTCCAGGTGGTACCGGTGCGGGTGAATACATACGTAGAACCAGAATTGGCTCCGTTGTCATCATCATAATATGCTCCGATGAGAGCGGTGTCACCATCAAGAGAAAGACTCCAGATGCCAAACAGGTCATTTGCTGCCCCGTCTGATGCAAGGAGTTTTGCTTGTTGTGTCCATGTGGTTCCGGTTCGGGTGAACACATACGCTGCCCCCGTATAACTGTCATCCCCACCTGCACCGATGAGGGCGGAATCACCAGAAATGGAAACAATACCGCCAAAAGTATCCCCTGCGGCGCCATCTGAAGAGAGGATCTTTTGTTGTTGTGTCCATGTGGTTCCGGTTCGGGTGAATATGTAAGCTGAGCCTGAGTCGACTCCGTTGTCATCATCATAATATGCTCCGATGAGAGCGATGTCACCAGAAACAGCAATAGAACCGCCAAACCGATCCCCAGCTTGGCCGTCTGATGCAAGGAGTTTTGCTTGTTGTGTCCATGTGGTTCCTGTACGGGTGAACACAAACGCCGATCCCGACTTGTTTCCATTATCATTATCCCAATTTGCTCCAATGATAGCGGTATTACCGTTCAGAGCAACAAAAAAACCAAAATGATCTCCTGCTGCCCCGTCTGATGCAAGGAGTTTTGCTTGTTGTGTCCATGCGGTTCCGGTTCGGGTGAATATGTAAGCTGAGCCTGAATCGACTCCGTTGTCATCATCAAGCAGTGCTCCGATAAGAGCAGTGTCACCATCAATGGAAGCACAATAGCCAAACTGGTCCTCTGCTGCACCATCAGAGGGAAGAAGCTTTGCCTGCTGGGTCCAGGTGGTGCCGGTGCGGGTGAACACATACGCAGAACCCGACCAGTGTCCGTTGTCATTATCCTGCGCTGATGTAATGAGGGCGGTATCACCAGAGAGAACAAGCCAACCACCAAACAAGTCATTTGTTGCGCCATCTGAGGCGAGTAGCTTCTGTGTCTCAGTCCAGCTCCCTGCCAGGCTTCCCTGAGGGGTACTTGGGATTGTTGCTTGGATCGTACTAATTTTTACAGATGTGACTGCGGGAACCGCAGTAGCTATTAACAGCATACATACAAATATTCCTACGATTTTTTCTTTCATTTCTTTCCTTCTCCGTTCATTCGATTTTTTTTGTTTTTTCTGATTGTTTTGAGAGGGAAAGCGGCAAGGTTATCTCACAATAGGGGGCAATACGACTACGTAAAATCCTGCCAACCTCCCTTCCCTTTCAGTTTTTATTCCTCCCTCTCAAAACCACAGTGTACATTATATAAATCCGGAATTTCCTCCGATGTTCCTTCGTATTGCCTCCCTAAATAAATAAATATTTAAGATTGAAACAAGTCTTTAGATATAAATGTATAACATTGGAAAATATCTGCAACAAAAGTAACACGATACTAGCTAGATGCCACTGATTGACAATACTCATAGAATAATAAATTTCAATACAAATAAAAAAAGAACAAGATTCTCTCCAATCAATAGTAACCAAATATCCCTAAAATCGAGTGATAAGATCAGTACACCATATCCTTGGAACCCTTTGTCTGAGAGAATCCCAAAAAAGAACAGTACCAGGGAAACAAGAACAACATTTAGAGAATCTCTCTCAATTTCGATTGATCCGGATTCAGAACATAGTGCGCCCGGCCCGTAAACAGTACCTCCATGAGGTTCACATCCTCAGCAATCCCGGGATAATGATCAAATAAGATCTTACTGAATTTTTTCGCCTGCATCAGGTCCGGGGCAGTAAAAATCACCACCCAATCGTACTCACCATGAATATAATAAGAACTCTCAATGCGAACCCCCAACGGTTCATACAGGTGTTCGAATTGTTTCGTTAGCATGTCATCCATCTTCGTATCATCAAATTTTTTCATGGTTCGCTTTAATAAAAGAATGAATTTCTTATACAGCAAGTCCTGCTCATCAACGATAGCGGTGTACCCCCAGATCTTATGGTTTTTTTCAAGATGTTTGATAATTCTTGTGAGTCTATCCTTTGACATATTGCACTGCTTTGCGATCGCCGTGATATTTTCCTTTGCATTCTCCTGAAGTGCAGCGAGCACGTTTCGTGTCTCCTCAGCAATCATTTCATTATTTCGTTTCGGCATAAGTATCATCCATTCGCACTATTTTGAAATAGAAATTTCCCTTAAAAACAATTCCTAAGATACGAATGTTTTTGTGCAAATCAAAGACAAAAACCTTCCAAATTAATGATTTCTTTTCTCTCTTTTTTTATAGATCTTTTAGTGATTCTTCACCTTGGAAACACATAAATCTTCATATCTGAAAAAAACAATATACAAAACACTCAGCATCATTTTATACAGATACCTTTATACTAGGTAGCCATATTCCGCGTGAGAATTGGGTGAAAAATCATGATAAGCGCCTACATCCTTATTACGATGCAGCCAGGGAAAAACGACAAAGCGATCAAAGAGATGAGAGCAATCAACAACATCGCGAAGATCTCCATCATCGCCGGTGAGTACGACATCGTCGTTCGCGCACAAGTCAAAAACCTTGAAGAGCTCCTCGACGTCACCGACAAGCTCCAAATGATCGAAGGCGTCGGGAAGACGACCACCCAGATTATTGAAAAGGAAATCTCTCTCCAATAATGAGACGAAACCATGATTATTCGCAAAAAATACCTGTTTTACATCCTTGCGATAACCTCGTCTTTTATCGCCGCTGCAGTCACCGGCATCGACAGTTACGTCGGCGGGCAACCCGCGTTTAAGTACGACCCCTGGGCGTTCGCGTTCTCACTTTTTTTCGTCGGTGCGATCATCACCCTTCTCATCACTCTTCTTCTCTCAGTGAAACTGAAGGGGAAAAGCCTTGGTGCGAAGGCCCTTGACCCTTCCTTTAAAAGGATCCGCCTCATCCAAAAAGATGAGCTCCCCAATCACCTGGTCGCCGGGCTCATGAACGCGATCAACACCGTTGGGTATGCGGCCATCGTTTCCACAGTCCAAGATCCGTCCGTGATCCTATCGTTCTCCCAGGTCGTCATCATCTATCTGCTCCTCATGGAGTCCATCACCGAGAAAGATGTCCCGACCCTCGTTGAAATCCAATCATCCGTGATTGTGACGTTCGGTGCGATCCTCGCCTCCATTAGTCTCACCGGGGAAATCCACGTGATGTCCCTTGCCATCGTCTTCCTTGTGATCAACCCCACCTGGGCGATCTTCTCGATCTACCAGAGGAAACTCAAGCTCATGAGGATCCACAGCAAACCGAATGATTCGATCAACATCCGCTTCTGGAACGTCCTGTTCTCCTGCTTCTTCACGGGAATCATCCTAGTCATCTATGATGTCTTCACCCAAGGCAGCCATTTCATGGCAGGAATCACTGCATCGACCACTCCATTTTTATTCGGCATCCTTGCCCTCACCATGGGGACGACGTTCTTTTCCTACGTCCTGTACATCCGCGCGCTAGGAATGGGGAAAGCAAGCGTCAATAATGCGCTTCGTGCCTCTACGATCATCTTTGCGGTCCCGTTCTCGATCCTCCTCTGGAAACTCGGGATCATCAGCCAGTTCTCCACGGACCCTGTGATGCTGATCATCAAGGTCATCGGCATCACGCTCATCGTCCTAGGCATCGTCTCGTTTGCCCTAACCGTGGTGAAAGCCTATATCTTCATCACCGTCAAAACCGGGCGGCCCTTGCGAGAGACGATGCAGAAGCTCTGGGACATCCGCGGGGTCTCCCATGTGACGATTACGAGTGGAAAATACGATTTCATCGTCAAGGTCTCGACGCGCACCCTCATGAAAGGGTACGAGCGCATCATCAAGAAGATAGAGGAGATCGACGAGATCAAGAAATACCACTGGGAGTCCGTCCTTAAAGACTGGGAGAACATCTAAGGCGCCTGCGGAAACTCTTTTTATCTTCTCACCGATTCATCTTCTGAGGAACCTGGTATGATCGACAGACGATTGGAGAGGCTTGCGTACATCCTTGTGCATCATTCTCTACGCATCAAGAAGCATGACTTGTTCGTGATCTCGGGAAGCCACCTTGCCGCACCCTTGATCAGAGAGGTGTACAAGCAGGCGCTCGAGGCTGGGGCACATCCATATACCAACATCGGCATCGACGGCCTCGCAGAGCTGTACTACAAACACTCCTCAGACGCACAGCTCAAATACGTCTCACCGATCGACAAATTCGAAATCGAGCGTATCGACGCCAGGCTTTCGATCATCAGCCCGGAGAACACGAGAAACCTCACCGGGGTCGACCCGAAGAAACAAGCACTGAGCAGCAAAGCCCACCATGAAATCATGGACATTTTCCTCAACCGGGCAGCAAAAAAGACGCTCCGATGGTGTGTCACCCAGTACCCAACGCAGGCGTCCGCGCAGGACGCTGAGATGTCGCTAGAGGGCTACGAGGATTTTGTGTTCGAGGCAGCGCACGCAAGCGCAAAAGACCCGCTCGCCTACTGGAAATCAGTCTACAAACAACAGGAGAAAATCAAGAAGTATCTTGAGACGAAAAAAAAGCTTCATGTCATTGCGAAGGACACGGACCTGACCGTGAATGTTGCTGGACGTAAATGGTTCAACTGTTTCGGCCAGGAGAACTTCCCTGACGGCGAGGTGTTCACCGGCCCAATGGAGAGTTCCACCGAAGGATACATCCGGTATACCTTCCCGCTCTCGTACGGAGGCAGAGAGGTTGAGGACGTACAGTTCTGGTTCGAAAAGGGCAAAGTCGTCAAAGCGACTGCGTCCAAAGCAGAGAAATTCCTTCAGACCATGCTTGCCACAGACCCAGGAGCTACACGACTCGGCGAGTTTTCCTTTGGGACGAACTACGGGGTCAAGAAATACACGAAGAACATGTTATTCGATGAGAAGATCGGTGGGACGATCCATCTTGCTGTCGGTGCCGGCTATCCAGAGACGGGGAGTAAGAACAAATCGAGCATCCACTGGGACATGGTGTGCGACCTGCGCAAAAACGGTGAGGTCTACGCCGACAACAAACTGATCTACAAAAACGGACGGTTTCTCGACTTCTGAGACGACAATCCTTTCATTTCTTCCTCTTTTTCGGGAAATATTTAAATAGAAAATTAATATAACTTTATATAAAATAATAAAGAAGGTATCCGCTACCTTCTGGGAATTGGAGGATTTTACCATGAAGAATGGGAATGAGTTGAGAACATTGTTACAAACACTTTGTGTCGTTGGAATCGCATGCCTCATGATTGTCCCAGTGTCTGCAAGTGAGCTTTCTGTGACGCATAAGAGCCTGAGTGCACCCTTGGATGGCGGCGAGCCCACAACGATATATGTCGACGGGAAGAACACCGCAGGCCCCTGGAATGGAAGCCTTGAACATCCATACCGATTCATCCAGGACGGGATCTACCACGCGGAAGAAGGAGACACCGTGTTCGTCTTCAACGCGACCTACTATGAGAACCCGGCCATCTATGAGACATTGAACCTTATCGGTGAGGACATGCAGACAACCATCATCGACGGCTCCGGTACAGGCTCAGTGGTCCAGATTCTAGCGGACTGCTGCACCCTCTCAGGATTCACGATCCGCAACAGTGGAACAGACCCGGTTGACGCAGGTGTGATGATTCAATCGTGGGATAATCTTGTTATGGAAAACACCCTACGACAAAACAGGCACGGCGGCGTGTATGTGGCAACCTGTGGAAACACGTTGTATCACAATAATTTCATTCAAAACTACTATTATCAAGCGTTCGACGCCACTGGGGAGAACACCTGGGATGACGGCTATCCCTGCGGGGGAAACTACTGGAGCGATTACGACGGTGTCGACGCTAATGAGGACGGCATTGGGGACACATCTTTTCTAATCAATGAAGGCACCTTTGATTATTATCCGCTGATCCATCCGTACGGCTCCGTCATCAACCAAAACACCAATGAAATCTTCCTCACGATCAAGGCTGCGATCGCTGCTGAGTGCACCCTTAACGGGCATCATATCTTTGTCAAAAACGGGCAGTACGACGAGCATGTCTGCATCTATAAAAGCCTGTTTGTACAGGGAGAGAATACTGAAGAAACTTCTATTGATGGGAGTAGTTGTGGCACCGTTGTGAAGATTATAGAGGACGATGTCACGCTCACCGGCTTCACCGTCAAGGGCAGCGGCAACGACACCCATGATGCTGGAGTAAAGGTCGAGGCCGCAGATGACCTGATCACGGGGAACGTCATCAAGGAGAACTACCAAGGAATCATCCTTACCTACTGCGCCGAGGATGCAACGATCTCCCATAACTCCATCACCGTGAACAACTGGAACGGGGTGATGATTAACCAAGGGTGCACCGGTGCGTTCATCTTCGAAAACGATATCACCGACAATTTCTTTGCAGGCATCGGCATCTCCCAGGCGACCGGGAACTTCCTGTTCCACAACAACTTCATGCGGAACCGTCATAACGCGTACGATGACGGGGCGAACGTCTGGGACGACGGGTACCCCTCCGGGGGGAACTACTGGGATGATTACAAAGGGGTTGACCAGATGCACGGGCTGCTGCAAAACCAGCTTGGCTCAGACGGCATCGGGGACACACCCTACATGATCCAGAGCGGCATCAACAAGGACCGGTACCCCTACATGGGCCCGTACACCGGCATTGACACTATCCCACCCTTCCTGCAAGTCATCTCGCCGACACACGGGTTGTACATTGGAGACAATCAGCACTTCGCACGGCTTCTGAAACACAAGATTATCATCCTCGGGCGCATCACCTTCGTCGCTGACGCATCGGACACATGGTCAGGCATGTCCCGGGTCGAAATCTATGTCGACAACATGCTAAATCCCGTAGCGGTGATACCCCAAGCGCCTTATCAGTGGGAATGGAAACAACATTCATTGATCAGACATAAACATACGATTGCTGTGGTCGCCTTCGATAACGCAGGGAACATCAACGACGTCATTTTCGACGTGTACAAACTCTTCTAATCCTTCCTTTTTTTTCAACATGAAAAGTGGGTACAGATAGAGTCTCCTATAAAAAAAAAGAAAAACCACTGTCGGTATTCCTCTCATAGAGACCATGAAAATCTTGTGCGATCAGATGCTGGGCTCGCTTGCGACATGGTTGCGTATCCTGGGGGTCGACACGTTGTACCCTGACAACCAGATGAGCGACGAGCAGCTTCTCCAGATAGCAGCAAAGGAGCAAAGACTCATCATCACTCGGGATAAACAGCTGATCGCCCAGGGAAAAAAAAGAAAGATCCCCGTGCTTGAGCTTGAAACCACGAACCTTGATGAGCAGTTGGAGATCGTCATAAAGACTGTCCCATTCGAGACAGACAAGATGCTTTCGCGATGCACGCTGTGCAACACCCCACTTCATTCAGTAGGGAAAAATGACGTCAAAGGTCAGGTACCACCAAAGGTCCTTGAGTCTCAGAAGGATTTTTGGTACTGCCCTCACTGCAAGAAGTACTACTGGATGGGGACGCACTACCAGAACATGATGCAAAAAATCAACAGGTTAACAAAACAGAAACACGCATGACCCTGCGTTAGGCCATCTGGACGATCTGCGCGTGGGGGATGCCCTTAATTTTCAGGATGCACTGCGGGTCGACGAGCCCGAGGTCGATAGCACATTTCACGCACTCATGTCCCACGAGGTTCGCGATGGTCGCATCAAGCAGGAACTTCTCCAGTTTCTTTTTATCGACGCGTTCTCCGTCGTAGAAGTTCTTTGCAACATCGATTTGAAGTTTTCCTTCCTTGAATTTCTTACCGAGAAGGTGCTCGTCGCATGCACCGATGAGGATGTCGTCGCCTCGCTTGTAGATTTTGATGCTGAACATGCCGCGTTCATTCCTTTTTTGTATCGTCTTTCTTTTATTATTACTCATTCCTGTTTTATATAAATTTCTAAAAAAGTGAGGGAAAACGGATATTTTTTTCCTTCCCTTCTCTGAAAGACGATGCTTCTTAGTGAAACGTGAAAATGATCCAGGCACCGATTATGAGCAGTCCCATAGCAATCATAAGTTCCACCCGTTTCACTGATGCTTCCGGTGATGTCTTCATCTTCCGACTCGGACAGCAGATGCTCGTCTGATCCTGTCGTTTCAAGATAATCGTCATAGAGTATCCTCTCTATGCACCGGTTGACTTCACCTTATAAAAGATTTGTTATCCAGATGGTACCGATTTCATAAAGCATGCTCGTTCGTAACTCTTACAAGAAAAAAGGAAGGTAATCCTGGGTGTTCCCAGGGGCTATGCGGACTGCCGTTTCACTTCGATTTCCTCGAGCTCCTTCGTCTTGGTCTCATACGGATGGAACAGCACCACCAGAAGGATCGGGATGATCATAAGCAGTCCTCCGACAAGCCAGAACAATTCCATACCCGGTGAGATCGTGAGCATAATGGCAGTTAGCGATGGCCCTATCACGTAGGAGATGCGTGCCACAGTAGTTGTCCACCCCATGCATGACCCGCGTCGCTCCGTCGGGAAGATCTCCGGGATGTAGACGATGATCCAGATATAGGAAAAGCCGAAGAAGAACCCAGCGATGGTAATCAAAATGATCGATACAACCACGGGGGTAAACCCTATGAGGCCTATGAACACCCCAAGCCCGGCACATCCGATGATGATGCCTGATTTCCTGCCCATCCTATCCATTGCCCAGCCACCGATCATCGCCCCGACCATCATCGAAAGCAGAATGCCCAATAAGACAAGCGACCATTGATCGAAGGTGAACCCTTTGATGGTCATGAAATACTGCCCTGCCCAAACCTCGAACATCGACACGATAAGCCAGCACATCCAGATAACCGCTGAGAAAAGGATGTACTTGACATCACAGCGGTTGATGACTCCTACACCATAGAAATGCTTTTTGCGAATCCCAAGCTTGCGCTCCTCTTTAATCACTTCGTAGCGCGTGGTCTCCTTCATGAACACCCACATGATAAGTACCGGGATCATGAAGAGGAACATGATGCCGTACATCCACCGCCAGTTCAGACCTAGTGCGAAGGTGATCCGTGGGAGGATCGCAATGAAGGGTAACAGGCTGATGCCGTATACCAGTGAGACGTACTTCGCCCGCTTCTCCGCTGGCGCCTCCTCCCCGATCGGGATTGTCCACATGTTCGACACCGTCGCAAACGTAATCATCGCGAAAAACAGCATGTACAGATGAAACGACGGCGTGAAGTACACCATCGCTATCGAAGGAATCCCGAACAAAAGAATCAGGATGAAAAGCGAGTATTTCCTGCCGATGATGTCGGTGAGCCCATTGAGCAGGAAGATGAAGAAGGTCGGGATGAAATACACCGCCTTCCACCACGAATAGTCAGCGCTGGACACAGCAAACTCTTTCGTCAAATACGGGATCGCGTTCGTCTCAATAAACGACAGGTACTGATCCATGATGGCGACCATGGCCATGAGAACAACAAGATAAAGGATGTACCGCCGTGTCCGTTCGTTCCTTACTCCACGCAGTGAGGTCTCACCAGGCGCCATCCCCTGCATCACTCCTGGAACTCGATGCCACTTTTCCCGGAGAGATCAATCGTCGGCGCCTTAGGCCCAAGCTTCTTGCGCGCAGCCGCG
>Ga0315279_10004579_pt1 | contig 18496 bp, 14 predicted proteins | sample YL17G06_20_MG_FD_203694 | JGI IMG/M metagenome (GOLD analysis project Ga0315279, IMG submission 203694) | Sediment microbial communities from Yellowstone Lake, YNP, Wyoming, USA - YL17G06_20 | ecosystem: Environmental > Aquatic > Freshwater > Lake > Sediment | place: USA: Wyoming | collected... | reverse complement strand
AGGTTTAATGGAATTTTAAAACAAGTTGCGGAACTGCTGAAAGCGAATTTGCTCAAAAATGCAAAAAAAATGATCTCCCTATAGGTTTAATGGAATTTTAAAACAAGTTGCGGAACTGCTGTGGCGCCCGCATTCAGGGGGCGCCGTTCCGTCCGTTGGACCGGCTGCCGCGGCCGGCAGGATGGTCCGCGGATTTCGGCGTTCCCGGGAGAGCATACCAGTCCGGGAGCGCAATCCCGGCGGATTTTTGCCATGCGTAAACATACAGGCGGGCGACGAAGCCGGCGGCGGAATTCCGGCGGTCGCGGGCAAAGCGCATGACCGCGGAATCGGCGATCGGCTGAGCGACCGAAGGGAGCCGCGATTCGAGCGCGTAGACGGCATCGATGAGCGCACGCGATGAATCAATCTGCCTGAGGACCAGGTCCATGAGCGGCGCCGCAGTGTCCGGCGGCGGCGCGATCGATGGTGCGGCTATCTTCGGCGCCTTGCCCGGCAGCGCGTCGACCTTTTCATGGATGCCGGTTTGCGGGGATGATCCGTCGGCGCGCGCGCGGCCGTCGTAGTGGACGGTCACATGCAGCGGCTGGCACAGATCGGCGGCATAATGGCTGAGCGATCCCGCGTACAGCAGGCACGCCTGCTGCGCCGCCGCATCGTTGGGCCAACGGCGGATGCGGGCGAACGCCATGGTCAGGCGCTGCGCCTGTTCCATGATCGCATAGGGGAGCATGCCGATACGCTCGGGACTGATGTTTTTCGCGCACAGCATCCGAAGATATTCATATCGCGCGCCGGGCAGGCGGGATGAATCGAGAAGTTCGAAATCGATATAATGCTCCGGTCCTTCACCATTGCGAACCTGGGGGAGCGCCTTGTCGCGCACGAGGTCCGGATCGCCGGAGAAGAGGACAACGGCTTTCGCTTGCGCGGCAAAGAACGGCGGCAGTTGCGGTCCGGCAATATCGATCGCATCCGCCGTGGCTCGGTAATGGCCGTCGGTGTGCCATGCGTTCGCGGTGCAGCAGATGACGCCGATGATCAATCCTGCGCTCCATCGTACGCTCGTATGTTCGTACGTTCGTAGGCTCGTGCGCTCGTATGCTCGTTTCATACAAGCCCGAGCTCTTTCCTGATCCGTTCTTCTTCCGCCTTATGCCGCGTTTTGGCGGCTTTCAGATATTCCATCATGTCGGCGGGAATGTTTTCATCGAATGCCGTTACCGATATGGCGGCGGCAACGCGGACCGGATCATGCCCTGATGAAAATTGCATCCGGCCGATGTGTTCGGCGATGCGTCCCTGGACCACCAGCGCGCCCTGGAGCGGCGTCATGGGCAGCAGAACAAAGGGGATGTGGACGTCCAGGGTGGTCAGCGATCCCACCAGGTCGAGTTCGCGCAGCATGGCCGTAAGCGTTGAAAATATTTCGGGCATCAGGACGGATGATTCCTGCGGCGTCAATTTATTCCAGGCATTCCGCGACTGCGCCGCCGGCACGGTGATCATGATGGTGGAAAACGGGGTGTGATACCGTTTGGCAAGGCCGATATTGTGCTTGAGGAAAAAGAGCGCATTATTGCTTGTCAATACTCCCTTGGGCAGCGCCGGCAGCCCCTGTTTGGGCGTCCGCTGGTATTTTTTCGTCTGCCGCAGCAGGTCCGCGATCTGTTCGTCGATGAACCCTTTTTGCAGCAATACCTGGCGCAGCGGTTCGCGCAGACGCTGCAGGTCGATGTCGTTTTCAACGACCGATTCCAGGATCCGCTGAATATCGGGCAGCGAAAGGTTCGGGTCGGTGGCGATGTATTCGACCAGCCAGTCGGATTTGAGCATGCCCACGGTCTGGTTGAGGCGGCCGCTCATGTGCTGCTGCACCCGGTCGATCATTCCAACGGGAACGCCCTGCCCCTTGAGTTTGTCAATCAATTGCCGCTGGATATTGCCCAGGATCTGGTCCATGGGCGCGTCTTCGTTCTTCCGGCCGCCGGTGTTCGCCTGCAAAAGCATCTGGCCGCTCACGCGCTCGATATAGGCGGTCAGAAGGCTCGATAGTTGCGCGTCGTTGGTTTTCGCGCCCTGGCGGATCTCCGAGGCCAGCACGATAAGCCGGGCGGCATCGGCGGGATTGTCCTTGATGCCCTTGATGATCTCCGCGGCGGTCACGCCCATGGCTTCACCCGCCTGGTCTAAAAGGCCCACGATGTTTTCGTTTTCGAGTTCCCTGTTGAGTTCCTTGACAAGAGAAAGGAAATCGGCCAGCGGCATGCCCTCGGCCGTCAGACCGTCCTTCAGCCGCGGCAGCAGGTGCCTGAGGTCTTTACTTTCGGGGACCATGCGTTTGATGAGCTGCGACAGCCGCTGCACCGACACCTGCCCGCGCCGGTATTCCTCCCGCGCCAGCCGGACGATGGTCTGGTAGGTGAGTTCCTGCAATTCATTGACAATCTGCGCTTCCTGGTCGCCGGCCTGGCCCATCTGGCGGCGCAAGTCCAGCTGCTGGCGCAGTTCGGACGTGAGCTGGAACACCACCTGCATCATTTCGTCGGCCGAGGCAAAGTGCGGCGCGTTCTGCGTGTCGCTTATCCTGCCGCTCAGGTCGCGCAAACGGTTGAGGGCCACGTGGCGGCCGGTTTTGGTATGCAGGTCCACGGTCCCGGGCGCCGGACCCTGCGGCGGCGGCGCCGTTGCCGGAGCGGCAAAGATGTCCTGCGCGGCCAGCAGGCTGCCCACGGCGTCAAGCGCCGCCATCTGGGCTTCCGACGGGGGCGCGGGATGCGAACCCGTCTGCGTAAGCACGTCCTTGCCTATCACTTCCTCGTCGGCAGTGACTTTTTTATACACCACATAGTTGACGCGCAGATTGTCGATATGGTTGTTTTTCAGCGCTTGATCAAGCTGCTCGCTGTCGTTGGGCTGGCCGGTCTTTTCGAGTACGGAAAGAAAAAAGTTGATGGTATCAAGCTGAATGCCGGGAAGAAAGGTGAGCGATTGCAGGCCGATCTTCTTGAAATGCGCGATCATCTTTTTGGCGTTGATGCGCGCGTCAACGTTCCATTCTTCCACATACAGGGATTCACGCTCCAGGAGAAGCGAAACCATGGGCGACTTGTCGAGGATGCGCTGAAGGTGAAACAGCAGCTCCGCCACACTGCGCTGTGTCGTAGGGTGTATGGCGCTGTAAAAATGGGTATTGGTAAAGACGGTGTTAAAAAGCCGTGCCAGCACCTCGGCCTGCTTCCGGTCGACCGAAGGCGTGCGTCGCGGCTGCTGCGGTTGCTGAGGAGGGTTTTGCATCATGCGTCTGTTCCGGCAAATTCATGAAGAACGGAAATGGATGCATCCAACGGACGATTTCGCATCGCTTGCATAATTATACCATAAAAATATAGAATCCGGGTAGTTCCGCAATGGGGGACCGATATCCGCCGCGGACAATCACCGCCACCGCTGAAAACGGATCGCTGCGCCGGTGATCTCCCGTACGAAGGCGGCCGGCTTGAGCGCGCGCCTGACGCCTTTTTCCGTGATGGTCACCTCGTCAAGCCGGCCCGGGGTGATCGGTTCGACGGCGACTGGACCGTATCCGTCGGCCAGCGATTCAATATCGATATGGATCCGGCGCGCTTCCCTGCGCGCGAGGATGCGGATGGTGGATCGCCTGCCCTTCCGATAATCGAATGACGCGCCGTCATCGCATGAATAGCTGCATTCGGCCGTTCCCTGATGATCCAGGGAGAGAAAGACCCCCAGGTCAATGGAACGAAGCTCCCCTGCGTTCGTCGTGGGCGTGCCGCGCTGCATGGGGACCAGGGAGCCGTCGCGGATATAGAGCGGCGTATTCCGCCCGGAGTTCCGGACGGTGATCCTGCGGTTGCCGTATGTCCAGTCTCCGGCGGAACAATCGAACCAGCGCGCATCGGGCAAGACCACGCCGCGCGTCGATTGATTCTCATGCGTAAATGGCGCCTGCATGATGGCCGGACCGACCATGAACTGGTCGTCCACAGTCAGGGGCAGCGTGCCGCGCTCTTCAAAATCATAAAAAAGCGGGCGGAGGACCGGTTCGCCCCGCTCCTCGTGCGCGGCGAACAGAGTATAGAGATAGGGGAGCAGCGTATACCGCAAGCGGATATAATGGCGGATTCGTTCGAGCGCGGTCCTGGAAAACGCCCAGGGTTCCTGGCGCCGCGTGTCGGCGGCCGTATGGTTGCGGAAGAACGGGAACAGGAAGCAGGCCTTGTACCAGTCGACTATCAGCCGTTCGTTGGTGTCGCCGCCGAACCCGCCCACATCCGTGCCGGTGAACGAAACGCCCGACAGTCCGAGGTTTATCGTTTTGGCAATCGCCACGTGCAGATGGAAATAATTCGACGAGCTATCGCCCTGCCAATGGCCGCAGTATTTGTGCGAGCCGGTTGACCCTGAGCGCGAAATCAGCAGGGGCCGCTCATCGGGCCGTGCCATGCGCCAGCCTTCGAGCGACGCTCTGGCCATGAGCATGGCAAAGCGGTTGTGGAATGCCTCGTGGGGCAGACGGCCGCTATCGAACAGCATTCCTGTACAGTCAATAGCGCCGGTCGCGGGGTCGTTCATATCGAGCCACGCGCCTGAAATACCGGTGCGCGCGAAGGCCGCGAACTGCCGCGCCCACCACCGGCGGCCTTTACGGGTAGAGAAATCGGGGAACACGGTCCGGCCCGGCCACACCAGACCGATGAAGTCCCGTCCGGCTGCGTTTTTGCAAAAGACGCCGGCTTTTTTTCCCGATTCATAGGCCGGATATCCCGGCTCGAACTTGATCCCGGGATCAATAATCGGCACTACATGGAAGCCCCGGTCACGGATGGCGCGAATGTCCGCATGGGGGGCGGGGAAGTTCTTTTTATCAAAAGTAAATACGCGAAACCCGCGCATATAGTCGATATCGAGCCATAATCCGTCGTTGGGAATGCGGTGCGTTTTGAAATTATCAGCGAGCGCCAGAAGGTCCCTGGCGCTTCGATATCCCCAGCGGCACTGATGATGGCCCAGCGCCCAGAGCGGCGGCAGCGGCGCCGTGCCGACCAGCGATGCCAGCTTGCGCGTGAGTTCGGCGAGGGTCGGACCATACAGCAGGTAGAGCGACGGCTCTCCGTTTTCGGAGCCGAAATACATATGCGGTCCGGTATCGATTGAAGGCCGGGCCGATCCCGCGGGCGCCGGAATGCCGATCACGGCCGCGTACGGGTTATCAATCAGCAGCCCGATATACTCGTTGCCGCGCTTGATCACGACATAGGGGATCGAAATGTAATCGGGATCATAATGGTCTTCCACCACCTGACGTGGATAGAAATCGGCGAAAGCGTCGGTGTTCCAGAAGCGATGTACGCGGCCGGATTTCTCGAACGGCGTGCTCTTTTCGCCCATGCCGAAGAATTGCATATCGGCATGCTGCTCGAACTGGAAAAGCCAGGCTGACCCGCACACGCCAAAGGAGGTTCCCGCCCGCGCGTGCAGCAGACATCTCCCCCGCGAGTCCGAAAGCAGGATCGATCCGTCGGCCTTAATGATCAGGCGCGATCGCGGGCCGCTGCGCGCCGGCCGCGCGCCGGTCGGCAACGTTATTTCGGATCCCCCCGGCGTCGGCCCCCACAGGCGCCGGTTGACAATGCAAATATGATGGATATCGTCGTTCGTCCCGCGCGCCGACAGCCGGAACGATTGCCGGCCGATGGAGAACCGGCCGGATTTCATCCGGCCGGCAAAGGCGACATTGGCGGGATGGATCGTTTTATTGGGGAAATACATGGATGCGCATTCCTTCTCTGAAAATGCAAAATCCTAAACCGTCCTTCGCGTCCGCAACACTTCTTTATACCATGCCGCCGACGCCTTCGGGATGCGCGCAAGCGTCCGCCGGTCAATGCCCACGATGCCGAAGGTCTTCTCATAGCCGTCGGCCCATTCGAAATTATCCATGATTGACCAGAGGAAATAGGCGTTCACGGGGTAACCCTCGCGCAGGAGTCGCTCCAGCCGCAGCAGATGGTTGCGCAGAAAATCGATGCGGTGCGTATCGATGATTTCGCCGTGTTCGTCGATCGCGTCGGGAAAGGAACACCCGTTTTCGCTGATCTGGATCATACCGGGTTTGTATATCTCATGAGCAAACCGCGGGGCCCAGTACATGATGTCGGGCGCCACGTTCAGCCAGGCCACGGTCCCGCGATGATGCCCTTTGGAAAACGGGAGCGGCTGAGGCGTTCCGTCGGCGCCGGCCCGCACGATCCTTCCGGTATAGACGTTCAGCCCGAAAAAATCGGCCCTTGCTCCGATAATGTCAAGGTCGCCCGGCTCGATGCGCGGCGCATCGACGCCCTGTTGCGAAAGCCACCACTCCGGATACCGGCCGTTGATCATGGGTCCCATCATGGGCGCCGTGTCGCGATAGGATTGTTCCTTTGCCGCCGCGATATGTTCCGGAGTCTCAATGATCGGCGCGGAAAACGTCGGATTGTGGACCACGCCGGCCTGCGACCCGCGGCGGCCGTATTCGCGCACCGCCTGAAGGGCGTAGCCGTGGGCCAGCATGCCGTGATGCAACACCTGATTGGCGTCCTGGCTGGTGCCTTTATGCCCGGGAGCGTGGTGTCCGGTATGGTATCCGAGCGTGAGGCACCACGGCTCGTTGATGGTGATCCAGCGGTTGACTTTATCGCTATATTCCTCCACCACGATTTCGCAGAAGCGCAGGAAGTCAAGGGGGATATCCCGGGACAACCACCCGCCTTTGCGGTCCTGGAGCGACTGCGGAAGATCATAGTGATAGAAATTGACCCACGGCCGTATTTTGTGCGACAGCAGGCAATCGATCACTTTATGATAAAAGGACAGGCCTTTTTTGTTCACCGGGCCGTCGCCGTCGGGAATGATCCGCGGCCAGGAAATTGATAAACGATAATTCCTGACGCCCAGGTCGGCCATGAGGCGGATGTCGTCCCGAAAACGGTGGTAGTGGTCACAGGCGACGTCCAGGATATCATTATTGGCGACCGCGCCGATGGTGCGGCAGAAGGTGTCCCAGATGGAGGGCCCTTTGCCGTCCGCGTCCCAGGCGCCTTCGATCTGCGGCGCGCTGGCCGCCACGCCGAAGGTGAAGGATTTGGGGAACCGGAACGGTTTCGTTGCGGCCCTTCGTTTGTTCATCATATTTCCGTGAATCCGATGATCCTGAAAGAATGGAAAATACAATCATGCCGGGAATTTCATGAAATTCATTTTCTTCCGCAAATTGCTGATGTTATATTTGCAATATGCCGTCACGCGGGTCGTGCGAGCCGATATCCTGCGATGACGGTCGAATCCGATACCCAACCCAAGGAGGACCCATGGCCCATATCATCACCGATGCCTGCGTTGCCTGCGGCACCTGCGTACCCGAGTGCCCGGTTGAAGCGATCAGCGAAGGCGATCCGATTTACAAAATCGATGCTTCCAAGTGCACCGATTGCGGCGCCTGCGCCAGCGCATGCCCCACCGAAGCGATCAAGGCCTGACGGCGCCGCTGCATCATATGGAAAAAGACGGGTCATTGTATATCATTGTCTTAGGGCCGGCGCCGGAGACCGATCGACGTATTATCCAAGCGGCGGCACAGGCGCTGGATATGGAGGTCTGCTTCCGGGACAACGTTCACGATCCGGCGTCGACGCCCGCCCTGGGAACGCCGGCCGGATACATCTCCTATCTTCCAAGTTCGCGGGCCGGCATCCTGGACGCCTTCTCTTCGTTTCCGGTGGGCGCCGGGCAGGACATACCGTTTTATCAGCATCTTGATGAAAAAGAGATACCGCCCGACATGGCGGCGCTGCCGGTGTCGGGCTTTTTCCATTCCCCGCTGTCGGCCGTGCAGGCCCACGGCATGGCGGGCTGCATGGCCCGGCTCTCCATCCTTTTATCGCAGAACCACAGCCTGGTCAAGGAAGTTGCGCGCTACCGCAAGGAGCGCAACCAGCTCATCGCCATCGGAACCTCGCTCTCGTCGGAAAAGTACCTCGATAAACTGCTGGCCCTTATCCTTTCGGAAACGCGCGATGTGGTGGGCGCGGACGCGGGCAGCATTTACGTGCGCCAACACGCCCCCTCGGGCGACATCTGGACCAACCGCCTTCTTTTCAAGGTGGCGCAGAACGATTCGGTCAACATGACCGAAAAGGCCAAGGAGATCCCGATCCCCATCACCGACAACACCATTTCGGGGTATGTCGCGCTCATGGGGGAACCGCTGCTCATCGACGACGTGTACAGGCTCGATGCCTCCGTGCCGTATAAATGGAGCAAAGGGTTTGACAAACGGTTCAATTACCGCACCAAGTCCATGCTCACCGTGCCGCTTAAAAACATGGCCCAGGAAGTGGTGGGCGTGCTGCAGCTCATGAACAAGAAAAAGGACCCGCGCCGCAAACTCGATTCACCCGCGATGAGCGAAAACGTGGTCCCCTTTTCGCATTCCGACGAGGATTTCGTGCGGTCCATCGGATCATTTGCCGCGGTCAGCATCGAGCGCGTGCAGCTGTATCAGGAGATCGAAGACATTTTCGAAGGGTTCCTGAGCTCGTCCGCCGCGGCGATCGACGAACGGGACCGGGTCACGTCGGGCCATTCCCTGCGCGTGGCCGAATATGCCATGGCGCTCGTCAATGCGATCAACGCCGAAACAGAAGGCCCTTTCGGCAGCATTAATTTTTCCGAAGAACGCAAGCGGCAGTTCAAGTTCGCCGCGTACCTGCACGATATCGGCAAGATCGGCGTGCCCGAGGCGCTATTGACAAAAGAATGCAAATTGTCCGATGCCTCGTTCGTGGCCCTCGAGTCCCGCGCCGATTATATCAAGACGATGATTTCCTGGAAAGGCGCGGGCGTCGATGCATCCTGGAAAACGGTGCAGGAGGTCGATGATGATCTGGCGTTCATCCGTTCCATCAGCAAGGCGGGATTCCTCCCCGACGACGGCGTCAAACGTCTCGAGGCGATCCGCGCCAAACGGTATCGGCCGGCGGGCGGCGAACCCCGCACGCTGTGCTCCGAAGCCGAGTGGGAGCAGCTTTCGATCCGTAAAGGCAACCTGACCGACAAGGAACGCGATCTCATCAATTCTCACGCCGTGGCAACGCGGCGCATCCTCACCAAAATTCCGTGGACGCGCGAACTGCGCGACATCCCCTATATCGCCAGCCATCATCATGAAAAACTTGACGGTTCGGGATACCCCGACAGGCTCAAGGAATCGGACATCAGCCTGGAATGCCGCATCCTGGCGGTCGTCGACATCTACGAAGCGCTGGTATCGCAGGACCGGCCATATAAGCCCCGCATGCCGGTCGCCAAGGCCGTGGAAATCCTCCGCAGCGAGGCCAAGGCCCACCGGCTGGACGCCGGGGTGGTGGAATTCTTCGTGGCCAAGGGGCTGCATCAGCTGTTCGTGAAGGAATGACCCCCCAACGTATTTTTCTCCTGCCCAGCCGGCATGACCGCGACGGCCGCATGCGCCGCCTTTGTTGCATGCATGCCGGCGATATAAAAGGAGCGTACCCCGGTGCCTATTGAGATTCGTCGGCTGGTCGTCGGCCCTTTGGAAAACAACACCTATGTCGTCTCGGATGAAAAGAAAGCCGCGCTGGTCATCGACCCCTCCATCGGTTGCGATGAAGTGCTGTCGTATATTGACAAGCAAAAGCTGACCGTTGCCGCGATACTGTTGACGCATTCGCATTTTGATCATATCATGGGGATCCCGGATATCCATACGGCATTCCCAGATGCGCCGGTGTACGTGCATCCGCTCGATAAGATGTTCCTGACAAAACCGCAATTCAACGGATCGCCCATGATGGGGAAGCCGTATGCGTATGCCGGGCCTACGCAGGACCTGACGGAAGGGCCCATGACCGTGGCCGGCTTTTCGTTCACGGTGGTCCTGGTTCACGGCCATACGCCCGGCGGATGCGCGCTGCTTTTTGGAAATCAGTGCTTCTGCGGCGATATCATTTTCGCCGGCTCCATCGGCCGCAGCGATTTTCCGGGCGGTGACGCCGATGCGTTGATCAACGGCATCCGGGAGAAGATATTCTCATTACCGGATGAGACGACACTCCTTTCCGGCCATGGCGGCCGCACCACGGTCGGAAGGGAGAAGAAATACAACCCGTTTTTCTAACCTGGATTATTCATGAATTCCCGCAAGACCCCAATGGAAATATTGGAGGATTCGATAATAGTAAGCCGGGTCACGTGACCCGGCCTTCGTATGGACGCGACTTCGAAGAATGCTTGCCATTTGATTATGGACAAACTGCCCTACGCCGACGCATTTTTTGCGCATCTCAAGCTTGAGCGCACGCTCAGCCCCAACACCGTCGATTCCTATGGCTTTGACCTGGAGCGATTGCGTTCGTGGCTTTGCCGGCGCGGCATTGCGGCGCTGGACGCGGTCTCCCGCGAAGTGCTTTCCGAATACGTCACCACCCTCTTCGACCTGGGATTTGCCGCAACGTCAATTCAGCGGACGCTGTCGGCGCTGCGCGGGTATTTCGCCTTTGTGATCGCCGAAGGCGGGCTTGCGGCCGACCCCACGGAATTGCTGGAGGGCCCCAAGACCGCGCGGTATCTGCCCGACGTCCTGTCGGTTGACGAAATAGAAAAGATCATCGAGGCCGCGGACACGACCGCACCGCTGGGCCCGCGCGACCGGGCCATGCTCGAAACGCTGTACGCCACGGGCATGCGTGTATCGGAGCTGGCCGCGTTCACGCTCGAACAGATGATGCTCGAAGACGGGTTCGTGCGCGTGTTCGGCAAGGGCTCCAAGGAACGGCTGGTGCCCATCGGCGCAACGGCCATGCGCCGCCTCAGGGAGTATCTTGACACGGAACGCATGAAGCTGTCGCGGCCGCATACCGACAGCACGGTGTTCCTCAATGCGCGCGGCCGCCGGCTTTCGCGCATGGGTATCTGGAAAATCATCCGCAAGTATGTGACCAGGGCGGGCATTAAAAAAGAGGTATCGCCGCATACGTTCCGGCATTCCTTTGCCACGCACCTTCTGGAGGGCGGCGCGGACCTGCGGAGCGTGCAGGAAATGCTGGGCCACGCCAATATCGTGACCACGGAGATTTACACGCACGTGGACAGGGAGTATCTTAAAGAGGTGCACCGGAGCTTTCATCCGAGATGCAAAAAGCAATGAATGTCGTCCCGCCAACGGCGGGATCGAATGTCCAAGGTCTGGAAAAGCCGGAAAATCGCATGATAAAGAAAATCCGAAGATTGCTGGACCGGATCCCGCCGCCGCCGGCATCCGTTGACGGTCGCCGGACCTATCGCGCTATCGCGGCGCTCATCGTGGTCGCGGGTCTGCTGCTGGCCTTTTGGGGATTGACGCTTGCGGGGGTCGGGCATGCCGGCGCGCATCGCTATGCGCAAACATCGGGCAGGCTGATGCGCATCTTTTCCGAGAGCGACCAGACCGCGTATCAGGCGTTGCGGACCGGCACGGTGTTGGGCTGGTGGTTTTTCGGATTTGGCATATTGATCGGCGCCGGCGGGTGCATCTGCTATTTGCGTCCTGGCGCCCTATTTGTCATTTTGCGAAAATCGGGAATAGAAGCATAAATACTTAAACAGGGATGAGCATCTTTCGGGCCGCCGGCATTTTTTCTATTATCGATAATAAGCGGCGAGCCGGTCCAATGGGTCGCGAACGTCCGCCTTCCCATCCTTGCACAGTACGAACACTCACTCCCAGACCGTCCGCCAGAACTTTCTGGGAAACATGCAGTATCTCTTCGCGGATTTTCTTGATGTGTTCTATATCGATGTCGGCTTGCGGCGGCTCAATAGAATATCTAGGAAAAGTGATTTTGCCCCTTTTAAGCAACGACAGATCTCTGATATTCCTTTTATTCTGATAATGAATCGAAGGTGGGTTTTTCATTGAGAGTACTCCTTGATATTTCGGATAACAACCGCAATCCCTTTTTTCTCTTTTTCTGACAGATCGCTTTTTTCTGATTTCGCGTATACATTAAGAAACCAAATGGCGTTGATAGTATCCTGTTAATAATAAATCACCCGAAGTCCGCCTCGCTTTCCAATCGCGCGATATCCGACTCGGATTTTGCGCGCGCCATGGGTTCCGGGAATGATCGCGCCTTTTTGTGGATTATTGATCAAATCGTTCTGCAACTCCCTGAATTCCTCTGACGCTAAAAACCGCAATACCAGTTTGGAGAAAAATGGGAGTTCAATGAATTCCATACTATACTTAAAATACGTATATTTCAACCATGGATCAATTATTCCTGATGAATTTCGATTGCGGCATGAATGGCATTTCCGTATATTAGGTTCATGCCTTTCAGGCCCCGCACCCTCATCCAGCTCCATTACCACAACCGCCCGGGCGGCGTGACGCGCGTGATAGGCGCGTATGCGCAGGCTTTTTCGCGAATTCTCGGCGTCGACCGGGCGCGAAACCTGCTGCTCTGCCACGATTCGCGCGACCGGTCGCTGCTCCCGCCGGACATGCGGGTTGTCAATATACCCGGATGCGAATACCGGGACTTCCGCGCGCGAAAAGAATTCCTTGACGCACGCGATAGGCTGACCGCGCGGCTCAGGCGCGCTCTGGACCCGCGCGCGGCGCTTCGGCCGGTCTGCGTGGTGGCGCATAATCTGACGCTGGGGAAAAATTGCGCCCTCTCGTCTGCGTTCGCCAACCTGGCGCGGGCATATCGCGACGATCCCGGAGTCCGGTTCTTTTCCGTTGTCCACGATTTCGCCGAAGAGGGCCGCGCCGATCGAATGCGGCAGGTGCGGCGGCTTGCGCGGCCGGGCGTTCCCATGGCGGGCGATCTGTATGCGGCCGGCGCGAAGGTGCGATTTGTATCCGTCAATCAGCGCAACGCAGGGCTTCTGCGCAAGGCGGGACTTTCGGCCTTCTGCCTTCCGAATCCGATTATTGCGGTCCGCGCGCCGGCAGTCGCACGCTCCCGCATTGCCCGCGCCTGCGCGGTTACGGCGCGCAGAGACGGCGCCGCGTTCGATCCGCGGCGGCCCACGATACTGTATCCTGGCCGATTGATAGCGCGGAAAAATGTCTGCGAGGCCGTGCTGGTCGCCTGCTTCCTGCTGCGAGCCAACCTGCTTTTAGGCCGGCCCGGCTTTTCGGCGGCGGACCGGAAATTCTGCGCGCGCCTGCGCCAGGTATGCGCGCGCCATCGATTGCCCGTGATCTTCGATGCGGAGCGTTTGGCCGCAAACGCAGGCATCAAGGGACCTGCATTCCCGGCATTGACCGCCTATGCGGACGCCGTCATCTCAACGTCCATCGCGGAGGGGTTCGGCTACGCGCTTTACGAACCGTGGATCATCGGCACGCCGGTGATCGGTCGCCGGCCATTGGGATTCGGCGGTATTCCCGGAGCGGATTATGCGCTCTATGATTCATTGCCGGTGCCCGCGCACATTGTTTCGGTCAGCCGGCTGCGCGAAAAATATTACCGGCACGGACGCCGCTGCTTCGGCAATCGCTGGTATCCGGACAAGCGGCGTTTTGCGCGCGAATTCATGCGCGTGATCGTGCATGCCGGCGCCGTGGATTTCGGCGCGCTTGATCAGGAGCAGCAGCTCGCGATCCTCACGCGTTTTGCCTCCCTGCATCCCGCGGACAGCAATTTGCGGATGCGAATGGGGAATGGCCGCATCGTACCGGATTCATGGGGAATTCCCGATGCCTGTCGAATCCGGAATGTCCGACACGCTGTGCTGCGCATATGCGGTCCGGCGGCATTTGAGCGCAATTTCCAGCGCGCCTTCCTGACCGGCCGTTCCGCATCAGCGCCCCAAAAATTCAACCATGCCGCAATTATCCGCTATTTCTCCGCGCTTGAGCACCTGCGCCTGCTGATGTCCCGCGATAAGGCCTGATGCGCGATGAATCCGCATCGTAAATATTTTCCTTGATTTTTTATTCCCGTCATGTGATATTTTAATATCCCACAAGAGGTTAGCGGGGTGCGCCTGCCAAAGCCGAACGGGGCTTTCCGGCGGCGGAGCTTGACCAAAGAAACAGGAGGACGCCGTGTCGAACACCACGAAGCACGATCTGATCGCCGAAGTCTCTACAGTGACGGGCCTGACGCAGGCCGATACCAAAATCGTTGTGGAGGAGCTATTGGAGACCATCGGCCAGATGCTCGAACAGGGACGCCATATCGAGCTTCGCGGGTTTGGCACGTTCTACACCAAAAAACGCAAGCCACGCCCTGCCCGCAATCCCAAGACCGGCGAAGTGGTGCCGCTGTTCGAACGCATGGTGCCGCTGTTCAAGTACTCAAGCGAGCTTAAAAAGAAGATAGCCGAAGGCATGAAGTCCGCCGGAGCGCCGGCCGCTTCGGCCGCTTGATTCGGACCGCACCGCGGAATAGTTGACAAAGGCGTGCACCTGCACGCCTTTGTCATATGCGGCCGGCATTCGTCCAATTGCCGGCCAGGCAAATCCATGGCCGCCGATATCGCAGTCACCCTCCCCTGATTTTTTTCCATTGACTTGGCATCGATTCAGCGGTATACTTTCTTAAAAGTTTTTTTCCCCCCATATTTTTCCTTCATCAGCGGATCGCAGAACAAAGGGTGGTAACTCATGAAAAAGCTGTTTCTCGCAACTGCAATCATCATGGGTGCGAGCGGGGCGCTTTGGGCGCAGGGCACCGGCGGAAATTCCAGCGACAGCGGCAGCGGCGGCATCAGCTTTCAGAATATGTCGCCCACGCTCGGTGGAACGAGCACGTTCGACGCCCGCTTCTCCATGGGGTTTAATTACGATCTTCTCCGCCCGCCCACCCAGGTATCATTTGATTATCCCCGCGGGTTCATCGGGTTTAATATTCCATTGGAAGGATCGATCAATCCCCGCAAAATCGATGCAGGCGTCGACTCTTCCATCAACAAGATTTTCCGCAACGGCGACGAAATAAAGCCCATTGCCAGCGCGCGCCAGAACCCCAGCACCACGATCCGCGTGGATGTGCCCATGCTGGGCGGCGTGGGCACCTTTGCCAATATGCAGAATGTGTATATCAGCTATATGAATACGCTGGGAATTCCCAGCCTGATGGCTTCGCAGCCCGAAAATAGCGGCATCTCCATGGCAATGCGCGGCGCCATCAACGTGCCGCTCGATATAAGCATGTCATGGGAAACCATGGTATTCGGCTATGCGTATAAAGTCAATAAGGACCTTACCCTGGCCATTAATCTGAACCGCCACGTGTTCCGCCTGGATGCGCGCGGTGATGTCAATGTCGATCTGCTGGGCTATGTAAAAATCAACCAGGATCTGCTCAATAAAAAGATCGGCTTCGATTATGCGGTGGCTGGCGTTGCCAACGCCAATTATTCGGCTGAACCATGGTCCGCGACCCTTGCCGCCAAATACTGGCGGGCCGCGCTTACCGCGCGTTTCGGCATGAAAACGCGCGCCCGCGGGTCCATGAACGTGGATTACACACTCCCGTTCTTTATTGACAAAGAGACATTCCAGATCAGCATGGACCAGAAAGACCTGATGGACATAGCGTACCTCAACCGGCTTGAAGCGAATGAAACAAGCACCTTTACCTATCATTCGAACAAGGACATGACGTGGGAAATGCCCAGCGCCTATACGCTTTCATTCGATATCGTCCGCGACAAAATGAATATCTCCTACACCAAGCTCACCGGCAAAATCAAAATGGGTCTGGACAACGTATGGGTTCTGCAGAGCAATCCCAAAGACACGGTCGGCCCGGCGACCTATGACACCTTCAACCTGCAACTCGGGCTTCCGGTCGATAATATCATTATGATCAGCGGCAATTTCAAAAACGCTTTCTTCAATCTGGGCGTTTTCGGGATCGATTGCGACGTGGGCGGCCGGAACAAAATTCTGTCCGCACCGCTTGCTAAAATGCAGTATCCCATGCTGGGCGGCATGCCGCTGTTCCCGGTGCTCAACTTTGGCTCGGCGCTGGGGACCAAGATGCAGCTTCTGCTGGAGATCGACGTGCTGCCGCTTATGGCGCTTAAATCGGGTATTGTCTACTATTTCTGATCGTATAAAGCTGGCATTCACCTGCTGTTGAAAGGAATACATCGATGTCTCCGCTTAAACACAGTATCCTGGCTCTCCTTGCGCTGACCGCCGTGCTGGCTGCGGAACAGGCCACGCCGTATGTGATCACCGATTTCCCGATTACCGCCATAAAGCCGGATTCGATCATCTCGGTAAAATGGGCGGGAATGAACCGGGCACTCAACGAAATACTGCCGCCGGACTCGGGGACCATCTATTACAGCCGGTCGCCAGGAGGATCCATCATCGCCAATTATGCAAACCATGTGGACGCGGCGCTGATTACCGGCATCATCACCGATAACCGGGTGATCAACGGCGAGCCGCCGCAGCGGGAAATCATGTTCCGGCCTTTGGAACAGAAGGACATGGGCGCGGGCGTATTCTATTGTATTGTTGCATTTCCGTATTCTATCCAGCAGGGACCTTTCACGGTGCGCGATACCTTCTATTCCAACGAGCTTCCCCTGATCGTGGAAACCACCAGGCCGACCGACCTGAAATCACCTTACGGGACGATCACCGACCTTACGCCGACATTCTCCTGGGACGTCAACCCGGGCGTTCCCTATTATCATGTGATTTTATCGGATGAAAAAATCGAAATCAACGATTCGAGCGGCAGCTTTTCCATAGCGGGACTGAGCATCATCTGGCAGGCCATCACGCCCAATACCCAGATCGTTTATGGCGCGCCCGACCCGTCGGGCACCATCACCGCGTCGCCGCCGCCCTTGTCGCCCGGCAAGACCTATTCGGCGATCGTGCTGAACAATTACGGCAACCATCCGGCCTATACATCAACGCGGGTCGGTTCGCCCAAGATCTTCACCATCGCCGGCGACACGCTCAAGGCGCCGGTCAACATCTCTCCCAACCACGACACGCTTGATAATGACGCCGATTCCGTCATCACGTTCAAATGGACCCATCTCGATACGAACGCCAATACCTATCGCGTCTACATCTATGTGGCGTCCAACATCGAGAACATCGGCGCGCAGCTTGTCGTATGGGAAAATGAAGTGACGGCGGGGAATTTCCGCGGCCGCGATACGGGTTTCATCAGCGTCAACGCCCGATCGGTGCTCACGCAGAACCATTATACCTGGAAGGTGATCGCCATCGACGCCAAGGGCGCGGGCCGCGCCGGCGACACCACCAGCTTCGATTACCAGTCGCCCACCGGCACCATTGTGCTGCAGACCCTTGAACATATCACCATAGGCAGCGCAACGCTGAACTCGAATGTCGCCGCGGTCGAAATTCAGGTGGAAGTGCTCGATGGTTCGCTCGAAAAACCGCTGCTCTTTTATACCGATAATACGGGGTATCTCGAACGGCAGCGCCCAAAAGGCACGTATCGCATCACCGCGCATAAAAGCGGGTTTGAAGATCTCACGACGACGATACGCGTCGGCAAAGACTCCACGACCAGCCAGACCCTTGTGCTCAAACGTCCCGACGCCACCATTTTCGGCAAAGTTATGGATGATCCGGCCGGGACCGGCATCAATCTGGCGACGGTCATCGCCGTGTCGGAAAACGGCGATACGGTACGCGCCGAAACCGACCGGTTCGGCAGCTTCATTCTCAGTTGCTCAAAGGCCGACTGGACCGTGTGGGCGCTCAAGACCGGATACATAACGGCATTATCGCGCGATACCACGGTCGCGTTCGGTCAGAGCATCAATTTCGGCACTATCAAACTGACGAAAGTGCCGTTCACGCTGTCCGGTGTTGTCAAAAACACCCTGGGACAGCCCATCATCGGCGCGCGGGTAAAACTCGAGCGCGACGGTTCGCTTGCGGACCAGGTGCCCTCCACCTCCCAGACCGGCGTTTTTGCGTTTTCCGCGGAAGCCGGCACCTATACGCTGTCGGCTGAAAAGACGGGATTTGAAGGCACGCCGCACACGATACTGCTATCGAGCTCCATGCAAATGAACCTGACCCTTGCGCCCGGCGCCGCTTCGGTGGAAGGATATGTGTATGGCGGCACCTGGGTGGGCACGCAGCGCACCGTGGCACCGCTGACCGGCGCGAAAATCCATTTCGTAAAGCTCCACGCGGCTTTGGCCGATACGCTTACCGCCGACGCTGATCCCACCTACGGTCATTTCAGTCGCAGCCTGGCGGGCAACGATACTTTCCTCGTCTGGTCCTCGGCGCTCGGTTTTACCGCGGATGTACGTATCGACACCCTCCGCACCCGGAGCGGCGTCACACAACCCTACAATGATACCCTTGACGCGCTGGGCATTATCCGGGGGTCCGCACAATTGGTCAATCAAAGCAACGTGCTCATGGGCGCCATTGACGCCGCTACCATCGTGG
>Ga0315279_10004578_pt1 | contig 18496 bp, 16 predicted proteins | sample YL17G06_20_MG_FD_203694 | JGI IMG/M metagenome (GOLD analysis project Ga0315279, IMG submission 203694) | Sediment microbial communities from Yellowstone Lake, YNP, Wyoming, USA - YL17G06_20 | ecosystem: Environmental > Aquatic > Freshwater > Lake > Sediment | place: USA: Wyoming | collected... | reverse complement strand
GCCCGTGGGGATGTCCTTGTTCACGGCCGAGCGGCGGCGGACGAGGCCGCGGACCCCGACGACGAACTCGTTGCGGAGTTTTTTAGCTTCCTCCACGAGCTCGGGGCGGTCGGACTGGAAGACGATCTGGGCCAAGCCCTCGCGGTCGCGGAGGTCGACGAAGACGAGATGTCCCATGTCGCGGGTCTTGTGGACCCAGCCGCAGAGCACGACCTCCCGGCCCTCGTGTGCCGCCCGCAACTCGCCGCAGTACACGGTTCTTTTCAACATGGCGCCTCTATTCCGCACTCGATCCCCGGGGGATCGAGGGCTATTTGTCTCGGAGGAACGCTAAGAGCTCCTCCCGTGTTCCTTCGACTTGGCGGCCGGTCGCCATTTCTTTGAGCCCGAACCGGCCTTTCTTCATCTCGTCTTCGCCGACGATGAGGACCCAGGCCGCCTCGAGCTTATTGGCCCGGCCGAAGTGGGCTTTCATCCCCCGGTTTTTGAACTCGACCAGGCATTCGACCCCGTTGGCCCGGAAATAGCGGGCCAGCTCCAGGCCCGTTCTCTTGGCCTCGTCTCCGAGGTAGGCGAGGTAAAGGGACTTCCTCTTTGGGACGGCGAGCTCGGCGACGGCGAGGACCCTCTCCATGCCCAGGGCGAAGCCGATGCCGCAGATGTTGGGCCCGCCGAAATCCTTCATCATGTCGTCGTAGCGGCCGCCGCCGAGCAGGGCGTTCTGGGCGCCGAGATGCGAGGAAACGATCTCGAAGGTCGTCTTGGTGTAATAGTCGAGGCCTCGGACGAGGCGGGGCTCCACCCGATAAGTGATCTGATATTGGTTGAGGAAGACGAGGAGCGCGTTGAAGTGGCTCAGGCATTCGCCGCAGAGAAAGTCCTGGATCACGGGGAACGAGCGGGCGACGATCTGGCAGGATTCCACCTTGCAGTCGAAGATGCGCAGGGGATTGGTCTCCGCTTTTCTCTGGCAGTCGGGGCAGAGGTCGGACTTGCGTCTCCCGGCCGCTTCGCGCAGGGCCTGGCTGTAGGCCGGCCGGCACTCCCGGCAGCCGACCGAGTTGACCAGGGTTTCCGTTCCGGCGACGCCGAGCTTGCGGAGGAGGGAGTCGGCCATTTCGATGATCTCGGCGTCGACGGCCGCGTCCTTCTCGCCGAAAACCTCGATATCGACCTGATGGAACTGGCGGTAGCGTCCCTTCTGGGGCTTGTCGTAACGGAACATGGGGCCCATGTAATAGTAGCGCATGGGCTCGACCTCCAGGTCGAGCCGGTGCTCGATGATGGCCCGGACGACCGAGGGAGTGTATTCGGGCCTCAGGGTCAGCGAGCGGCCGCCCTTGTCGGTGAATGTGTACATTTCCTTGGTGACGATGTCGGAGGTCGGACCGGTGCCCTTTACGAAAAGCTCCGTGGCCTCGAAAACCGGAGCCCTCAGCTCCCGGTAGCCGTAGAGCTCGAAGGTCTCCCGGGCCAGCCGCTCGAGGGCCCGCCAGCTCTCGACCTCTTTGGGGAGGATGTCCTTTGTGCCTTTGACGACGGCGAGATCTTTTTTGGCGGAGGCGTCTTCGGTCACCGTTCTTCGAAGACCCCCAGTTTGCGGATTTTCTTGTAGCGCTCGTCGAGGAGCTTGTCGACGGGCTTGCCCTCGAACTTCTTCAGCGCTTGGTAAAGGTGCTTGTCGACGTTCTTGAAGGTCTGCTCGGGGTCGATGTGGGCCCCGCCGGGCGGCTCGGGGATGATCTTGTCGACGATCCCGAACCCGAGGAGGGTCGCCGCCCGGAGGCCCAGGTTCTCGGCCGCCAGCCTAAAGGCGTTCTGGTCCTTCCAGAGGATGGCGGCGCAGCCTTCCGGCGAGATGACGGAGTAGAAGGAATGCTGGAGCATGAGGGTCTGGTCGCCGAAGCCGATGCCGAGAGCCCCGCCGCTCCCCCCTTCGCCGATGACGACGTTGATGATGGGGGTTTTCAGGGTGGAGATCGTCTTCAGGTTGAAGGCGATGGCTTCGGCCTGACCGCGTTCCTCGGCGCCGATGCCGGGATAGGCGCCGGGCGTGTCGATCAGGGTGATCACGGGAAAGCCGAATTTTTCGGCTTCCTGCATGACCCGGAGGGCCTTGCGGTAGCCCTCGGGATTGGCCTGGCCGAAGTTCCGGTCGATCCGGGCCCGGGTCGTCCGGCCCTTCTGGTGGCCGATGACGGCCACGGTCCGGCCCTTGTAGAAGGCCAGCCCGGCGACGATGGCCGGGTCGTCGGCGAAGCGGCGGTCGCCGTGCATCTCCATGAAATCCTGGAAGAGGAAGGCGATGTAGTCCAGGGTGTAGGGGCGCTTGGGGTGGCGGGCGATCTGGACGATGTGGACGGTCGTGAGCTCAGGGACGATCCGAACCCACTCTTTTTCGATTTCGCACCTGAGGGGGGCGATCGCGTCCTTCTTGCCGAGGTCGTCGGTCTCGGCCAGGGCGTCGATCTGGTCCTTGAGGGCCAGGATGCCCTTTTCCAAGGTATAAAATTCCACCGTTTTTTCCATACTCAACTCTTTCAGCAGGTTACGGTACGGGCCCATTCTAAGGGCAGGGGGGACGCGAAGTCAAGACGGGCTTCGGGGTCAGGTTGACAAAGGGTAGCCACGATCCCACATTCTACATTGAGATAAAGAGAAATAGGAAAGGCCATATGAGTATTAAAAAAAAGGGGCATGCCGATTATCATGACAGTCATCATCGGTAGAATATTGGATGAACATCTTGACCAAAGCCGAAATGAAGAGAGATCCTTTCGGCTTTCAGGGCGGCATGGGGATCGGATATCGTCTTACTCCAAAGATGGCTATCTTGCTCGAAGCCCAGGGACGGTGGGCTAAATTCCGAGGATTGGAGGGATCGAGCGCAGCGGTGGCCGCTGAAGGCGGCGATCCACGTTATACGCTTTTCTCAGAGGAGGGCAAACTGTATTTTGAAACATTCCCTCTGCTTGCTGATGCTCCCAGGCTGATCATGGTTCAGAGCGCGCCGCCCCTCGGACCCGAGGGGGAGGCCCGCGAGGCGGTCGTCGATTTCAGCGGATTTAGTCTGCAGGCCGGATTTCGTTTCTATTTTTGATTAAGAACGGGGACACGTACCGAAAGTACATGTCCCCTCCCGGATTAAGAACGGGGACACGTACCGAAGGCACATGTCCCCTCCCGGAGAAAAGGGACAGCCCCCTTTGGGGGCAGTCCCTATTTCGGAGTACCCCCGCGCTGGCGGACGACCTCGAAGAAGAAGACGGCCGCGGCGGCGGCGACGTTGAGGGAGCCGACCTTGCCGGCCAGGGGGATGGCCAGGACCTTGTCGCACGTCTTGCGGACGAGGGGTCTCAATCCCCGCGCTTCCGAGCCGAGGACGATGCCGACGGGGCCGGTGTAGTCGAACGAATACCAGGGCTCGTCCCCGGAGCTTTCGGCGCCGACGAGCCAGAGGCCCTTGTCCTTGAGCTCTTCCATGGTCCGGACGAGGTTCGTGACCCTGGCGACGAGGAGGTGTTCGAGGGCCCCGGCCGAGACCGTGTCGACGGTCTCGGTCAGGCCGGCCGAGCGCCGCTCGGGCAGGATGAGGCCGTCGGCCCCCGCCCCTTCGGCGCTACGGACGATAGCGCCCAGGTTCTGGGGGTCATCGACCTCGTCGAGAATGACGACGAAGGGCTTGGCCGAGCGAGCCAGGATGTCATCGAGAGAGGCATAACCCTTGGGGGAAACTTCGGCCATGACACCCTGGTGGCCTGGCGCGACCTGGTCGAGACGGCCGGCCGGGACGAAGACGCAGGGGACATGCCGGGCCTTGGCCTCGCGGATGACCTCTCCGATCCGGGCGTGGCCCTTCTCTTCCTGGATGAAGACCTTGTTGACCCTTCCGGACGCGGACTTGAGGGCCTCGAGGAGGGGGTTGATCCGGATGATCCTGTCCATGGCCGATTCCCCGGTCATTATAAGGCAATCGGACGGCGCGTGCCAGACCTGTTGTTTCATCCCGACGCATCAGGTAAAATGGCCTCCGTGAAACCCTTGGAGGCTGGCCATGCCGGATAGCATCAAAACCACTAGGATCTGTTTCGTCGTCGCCGCGGGCCTGGAGATCGCGACCGCGGCGCTCTTCCTCTTTATCTTCCTCTCCGGGGCCGTCCTCGTCGGCCGGGGCACGGAGCGCGCCGGGCTCCTCGGGAGCGCCCTGCTCGGGGCGACCGGGATCCTCCTGACTGTTCTTTTCGCCGCCTTCGGCGTCGCCGACCTCCTCATCGCCGCCGGGATCGCCAAGCGCAGGCCCTGGTCGAAGGACGCCGGGATGGTCATGTCCGTTCTCCTGCTCATCGCCGTTCCCGTGGGCACGATCCTCGGCATCTTCGCCCTCAAGGGGCTCCTGGGGCCGGACGCCCCGGCCTGGTTCGGGTCGCCGAACGGAACCCGGCCGGAGTCCTGCCCGCCTCCGACGGCCGCTTAGCCGTCCAGCTCCGATTTCCTCTTCCGAGTATAATGATGGGAAATTATCGAGAGGAGTCCATTCATGGCCAAAAGAAATATCATCGAGATCGACCGCGATAAGTGCGACGGCTGCGGGCTCTGCACGACGGCCTGCGCCGAGGGCGCCCTGGAGCTCGACGCCGAGAACAAGGCCGTCCTCGTACGGGAAATTTTCTGTGACGGGCTGGGGGCCTGTCTCGACGTCTGCCCTACGGACGCCCTGAAGGTCATCGAACGGGAGAGCGAAGAGTACGACTCCAAGGCCGCTTTCAGCCACGTGCTTAAGCAGCGCGGGGCCGAGGCGGCCTCCCGCGTGCACGGGATCGGCGGCGGCGACGCTCATGCCGGCCACTCCGGCTGTCCAGGCAGTCTGGCCCGGGACATCGCCTGCGCGCCCGAGGCCGACGAAGAGGGACCGGCCGCAGCGGTCAAGTCCCGCCTCAGCCAGTGGCCGATCCAGCTCCACCTTGTATCGCCTCTGGCCCCCTACTTCGAAGCGAGCGACCTCCTCGTCGCCGCCGACTGCACAGCCTTCGCCCTCGGCGGGTTCCACGACGGCCTTCTAAAGGGCAAGAAGCTTGTCATCGCCTGCCCCAAGCTCGACGACACCCAGGGCTATGCGGAGAAACTGGCCGAGCTCATCAAGCGGAACAGCCTTAAGTCGCTGACCGTGGCCATCATGACCGTTCCCTGCTGTTCCGGGCTCGAACGCATCGTCAGGCAGGCCGCGGTGCTTTCGGGCGAGGCGATCGAAGTCAAGAAGGTCGTCGTCGGGATTGACGGGAAGGTCATTCAGGCCGCCTGAGACCGGCTCAGATGGAAAGGGCGATCAGAAGCTGGGCCGGAAAATAGGTCCCGAGGATGATGGCCTGGGCGGGGCGGAGTTTTTTGGCGAAGCGGTCATAGGCCAGGACGGAGTCGGAAATAAGAAAAAGAACCGCCCCGGCAAAGGCCAGAAGCGGCCGCGTGCCGCCGCTATAAACAAACCGTCCCGCCGCGAGTCCGGCCATGGCCGTGATGGCCGCCATATATCCAAGGACGGGAAACTTTAGCGGGCCGAGCGACGGGGCCAGAATTCTGAACATCAGCAATCCGAAGATGATGAAGGGCACGAGCATGCCCGCGGAAATAGGACGCCCCGGGCCGGGCTTGAAGGCCAGGATGTAAAAGACGTGGGCGGCCAGGAATGAGACGAGGCCCGCCTTGAACCATTTCTCGGGGAACATCAGGGCGATGTCTCCGAGAAGCGAGCATAGAAGTCCGGCCAGGATAAGCGTCTTGTAGGCCGCCGGCACGGGGATCCGAGCGACGAGGGCCACCGTGATGACCAGGACCGTGGTCAGGGGCTTCAAAACGTGAAACGGCCGCCGGCGCCCTTTGGCGTCGGCCCAGATGGCCAGGACGGCCGAAAGGAGAACGCCGGCCGATAGGATGATGGCGGATACCGGAACGGCCATGGCTTATTTCCTTTCCTCTTTTTCCTTCCGGAGCCGCTCGCGGGCTTCCTCGAACATCGGCTCGGCGTAGGCGCTCGGCCAGGTGCGGTCCTCGAACGACCGCTTCCCGGCCATTTTCAAGAAGCCATCGAACTCGTGGAAATACGAGCCGTAGATGTGGAAACTGTCGACCAGGTCGGCGTAACGTCCGACGCGGACGGACCGCCCGGACTTCGCGGCCACCCGGCCGGCGATCGCCCGCTGGAGATCGGTCAGGGCGAAGACGTTCATGTAGGCGGCCTTGTAGGCGTCCCGCGAACGCCAGTGGGCGTTCATGTTCAGGACGAGCCCCCCCTTGTCGTCCTCGAGGAGGCGGCACCAGATCCGCTGGAGGCAGGGCGGGTCGTAGGTCGGCGGGTCGAGTTTGGGGTTCCAAGTGATGGCCTGGGCCCGGCGGGTGTGGCCCGCCTGGGCGAGCTTATCGACGAGGGCGCTTATCTGGTCGACGGTCTCGCCCTCGATCTCGTAGGCGAACAATCTCTTGTGGTAGGTGTAGGTCCATTTCCCTTCCTCGGGGCAGATCCAGTGGTCGTGGACGCCGTCGACGACCTCCTGGCGGTAGACCTCGAGGTCCTCGAGACCGCCCGGGAAGGCCCGGTGGATGCGCGGCTCGGCGAACGGGTCCTCGACCGTCCAAAGCATCGTGCAGTCCCGGCTCGGCGGGTCGCCCGGCTTGTCGTATTCTGTTTTGATGGCCACACCGTTCTGCCAGCAGGCCAGGACGGCCTTCTCCCAGGCCTCGGGAAGATTCTTGCCGGACACGCTGAGCGTCGGGATGTTTCCGTTCATGACGCCACCTCTCTCATTAGCCCAGCTTTTAGCACAGGGCGGGCGGTCCGTCAACGGCGGCCGGGGCGGGCGGGCCGCCGCGGTCCACTTCCGCCGCGATGGCTCGTCCCTTGATGCGGCATCCGCCACCGCCCCCGTCCGGGGTTCTTATGACGAAGGTTGAAGGACGGGCCGGAATGTATTAATGTGACGGGATGGAGGTCTCGATGTCCGAAATCCGCGTAACCTACTATGAATCCCCGATCGGGCTTCTGGAAGTCAGAGGCGGCGAGAGGGGCGTTTCCGCCGTCACTTTCGTCGATGCCATCGCGTCCCGTGCGCCTCGTGCGGGCCGCGGCGCACGGGGCGCGAAGGCTGCGCGGGGTGGGAAGGGGCCACTCCCGGCCGCGCTCGCCGATTGCCTGACCCAGCTCGACCAGTATTTTCGGGGCCGACGCCGGACGTTTTCCGTGAAGCTCGACCTCGGCGGCACGGCCTTCCAAAACAAGGTCTGGCGGGCGCTCCGGGCCGTCCGCTTCGGGAAGACGGCGTCCTATAAAGACATCGCCAGGAACGTCGGGAATCCCGCGGGAACGAGGGCCGTCGGCGGGGCCAACCACCGCAACCCCGTTTCGATCATCGTCCCCTGCCACCGCGTCGTCGGGAGCGACGGCCGGCTGACGGGCTACGGCGGCGGCCTGTGGCGGAAAGATTGGCTCCTCCGCCACGAAGGGAACGACCTGTCTTCGAGTTGACAACCCGGCCGAGAAACAGGATAAAATAAGGCATTCCGAATCCGGAGGAGGCTTCGCATGGTCGAAACACTCAGCCAGCTTTTTCTCAACACCGTGAAGACCTACATCAAGGACAGCCTGCTCACGGCCAAGGTCGAAGGCCGCTACGTCCCGCTTTCGACCGGCGAAGTCGCCCGACGGGTGAAGCATCTCTCCCTCGGCCTGGCCGACCTGGGTCTCGGGCCAGGGGACAAGCTGGTCATCTTCTCCGAGAACAGGCCGGAGTGGACGATGACGGACTTCGCCGTCCTCTGCGCCGGGGCGGTCACCGTCCCCATCTACACCTCGCTCATGCCCGAGCAGGTCAAGTACATCATCAACGATTCGGACGCCAAGATCGTCGTCTGTTCGAACCGGGACCTCTGGCTGAAGGTCGAAGCGGTCAAGCATGACCTCCCCTCGGTCCGTCGTTTCGTGCTCATCGACGAACAGGGACCGGAGGGAACGCTCAGCCTCTCGGAGGTCATGGGCCGGGGGACGTCGGTCGCGGCCGCGGACCCCGGGCTTTTCGAAAAAAGGGCCCTCGCCGTCAAGCCCGACGACATGGCCTCGATCATCTACACTTCGGGGACGACAGGCATCCCCAAGGGCGTCATGCTCAGCCACGGCAACTTCGTCTCCAATTCCAAGGCGCTCGACGCCGTCACCGAGTTCACGGACAAGGACACGATCCTCTCCTTCCTCCCGCTCTCCCATGTCCTGGAGAGGATGACGACCTTCTCCTTCCTCTACAAGGGGGCCACGATCGCCTACGCGGAGAGCATCGAGACCGTGGGCGAGAACCTCCTTGAAGTCCGGCCGACGATCATGATCAGCGTCCCCCGGCTCTTCGACAAGATCTACGCCAAGGTCATGGACAACATCCTGACCCAGTCGCCGCTCAAGAGGAAGATCTTTTTTTGGGCCTTGAAGGTCGGCAAGAAATACGGCGCCCGGAAGATCCGCCACCAATCCATTCCCTGGGGACTCGGCGTCCGGCGCAACCTGGCCGCCAAGCTCGTCTTCTCCAAGATCGTCGAAAAAACGGGCGGCCGGGTCCACTTTTTTGTCTCCGGCGGCGCTCCCCTGTCTAGCGACGTGGCCGAGTTCTTCTATGCTATCGGCATCACCATCCTCGAGGGCTACGGCCTGACCGAGACCTCGCCGGTTCTGACATGCAACACCTTCGACAAGATGAAATTCGGGACCGTCGGCACACCCGTCCCCGAAGTCGAGATCCAGATCGCCAAGGACGGGGAGATCCTGGCCAAGGGGCCCAATGTGATGAAGGGTTATTATAAGAAGGACCAGGAGACCCGCGAGGCCTTCGAAGGCGGCTGGTTCCACACCGGCGACATCGGCCACTTCGACGAAGAGGGCTTCCTCGTCATCACTGACCGCAAAAAGGACCTCATCGTGACGGCCGGAGGGAAGAACGTCGCCCCCCAGCCCATCGAGAACCTGCTCAAGACCAACCCCTACATCCTCAACGCCGTCGTCGTCGGCGCCGGGCGGAAGTTCATCTCGGCCCTCATCGTCCCGAACTTCGAGAGGCTCGAGGCCTACGCCCGGACGAGCGGCATCCCCTTCGCGAGCCGCAAGGACCTCGCCGAGCGGGAGGAGATCGTCAACTTCCTGCTGGCCGAGGTCAACAGGGCGACGCCCCACCTGGCGTCCTACGAGCGGATAAAGAAGGTCGTCCTCCTCGACCGAGATTTCGACGTCGACTCGGAATTGACGCCGTCCCTCAAGGTCAAGCGCCACATCGTCGAGAAGACCTTCAAGGCCCTGATCGACGTCCTCTACAAAGAATAACGTGGTACTTCTCCCAAACTCGGGGAAGTCCTCTATTCGGCTTTGCTCAGGATATCACCCTTAGCCCCCCGCCCCCCCCGGGGACCGGCGGGAAGCGAGCTTCAGCGAGCGACCTGCAGAATTGCGGCGGAGTACCCGAAGCCGCAATTCTGATAGATATCTTAGAAGAGTGGACTTCCCCTTTAGCGGGAGAAGCACCAACAATTTCTGTTTGCGTTTGCGAAAAAGCGGCCGCCGCAGCGTCTTTATTAGCAGACGCTATGAACGAAAACCCGAACGGGCCGGAGAAAGGGACCCCCGAAGGGGCGGGGCATCGGGACCGCCTGCGCCAGAAATTCCTCAGCGGGGGGCTCTCGGCCTTCCTGGACTGCGAGATCGTCGAACTCCTCCTGACCCTGGGCACGCCCCGGCGCGACTGCAAGACGCCGGCCCGCGAGGCCTTGAGGGAATTCAAGACCTTCGGCGGCGTCCTCGAGGCCTGCCCGGAGGACCTGCAGAGGATCCCGGGGATCGGCTCCCGGAATGTCATCGGCCTGAAGCTCGTCCACGAGGTCTCCCGCCGCTTCCTCAAGGACAAGATGATGAGCCGGCCGGTCTGCCATTCCTCCCAGGAGGTCTACGACTACCTCTGCCATGCCCTCCGCGATCTGAAGAAGGAACGGTTCAAGGTCATCTTCCTCGACCCGAAGAACCAGGTCATCGAGGAGAAGACCCTGTTCGAGGGGACGGTCGACTCGAGCGCCGTCTATCCCCGGGAGGTCATAAAAGATGCCCTCCGCTACGAGGCGTCGGCGCTGATCTTCGCCCATAACCACCCGTCCGGCGACCCCGAGCCGTCGCTCTGCGACCGGGAGGTCACCCGGGACCTGGTCTTCGCCGCCCGAGTCGTCCAGATCAAGGTCCTCGACCACATCATCATCGGGAACAACCGCTACTTCAGCTTCGCCGACCAGGGCCTGATCGACGACTACGACCGGATGTTCAACGGCTTCCCGAGATGAAGGCGAGGGGAGGCGGACGAAAAGAGATTGAAAGACCGGGGCAATCAGGGTAAACTCGGGAGGAGGGAGGGTGCCTGTGGGCAAGAAGGACATTGAGAAGGAGCGAGCGGACATGCAAAAAAAAGACACAACACGGGAAGGAGGACCCATGAAAGAAGCCGAGATGGACGAAAAACAGACATCCCGCCACAAGGCCATCGACGCCGCGCTCTCCCAGATCGAGAAGCAGTTCGGCAAGGGCGCGATCATGAAGCTCGGGCAGAAGGGGGCGGCGGTGGCCGTCGAGGCCATCCCCACCGGCTCGATCTCCTTTGACCTGGCCCTCGGCATCGGCGGCTTCCCGCGCGGGCGGGTCATCGAGATCTACGGCCCCGAGGCCACCGGCAAGACCACCCTGGCCCTGCACGTCATCGCCGAAGCCCAAAAGCGCGGCGGCCAGGCGGCGTTCATCGACGCCGAGCATGCTCTCTCTCCGGCCTACGCCGCGCGTATCGGGATCGACATCGACAACTTGCTCATCTCCCAGCCCGACTTCGGGGAACAGGCCCTGGAGATCGCCGAGGTCCTCGTACGCAGCGGGGCCGTCGACGTCATCGTCGTCGATTCGGTGGCCGCCCTCGTCCCCAAGGCCGAGCTCGAAGGCGAGATGGGCGACTCGCACATGGGGCTCCAGGCGAGGCTGATGTCCCAGGCCCTGCGCAAGCTCACGGCCATCGTCGCCCGGTCGAAGACCTGCTTCATCTTCATCAACCAGCTCCGGGAGAAGATCGGCGTTTTCATCGGCAACCCCGAGACGACGACGGGGGGCCGGGCCCTGAAGTTCTACGCGTCCTTGCGGATCGACGTCCGCCGGGTGTCCGTGATCAAGGACGGCGAGAGTGTCGTCGGCAATCGGGCCAAGGTCAAGATCGTCAAGAACAAGATGGCCCCGCCCTTCCGCGAGGCCCAGTTCGACATCATCTTTGGGGAAGGCATCTCCCGGGAGGGCGACCTCGTGGACATCGGATTTGAGACCGGGATCCTCGACAAGGCCGGCACCTGGTACTCCTACAAGAGCGAGCGCCTCGGACAGGGCCGGGAAAACGTCAAGAAGCTGCTCAAGGAGAACAAGGAGCTGGCCGCCCAGCTCGAAGCGGAGATCCGGGCGAAGGTTGGCCTGACCGAGGGAAAGGCGGCCGGCGACAAGCCCGCCCCGAAATAGGGAGGCCGAGGGACGCCGCCCGTTTTGGCAGCGATGGGGGCTGTGCAGGCCCCCTATCACTGCTCGGGCAGCATCCCACACAGGGGCTTGCTTTAAACCTACTTATTTGATAGTATTTAATCGAAAGAGGATAGGAACCGTGCTCCGGCGCAGAGATTTCCTGAAAGTCGCGGGTTTTGGAGGGGCCGCCTGGGCGGCGTCCCGGACCCTGCCCGCAGGAGTACGGGAGCCGGTCCTTTCACAGGAGGGAAAGACCATGAATTACACGGCCAAGGACTATTCCAAGCTCATCGGCCTGCCCGGGTTCAGCGAGACGCTCCTCAAGAACCATTTCACGCTGTACCAGGGCTATGTCACCAACACGAACAAGGTCCTCGACATCCTGGGCCTCATGGCCGCGGACGGCAAGACGGCGACCCCGGAGTTCGCCGAGCTCAAGCGCCGCCTCGGCTGGGAATTCAACGGGATGAGGCTGCACGAGTACTACTTCGAGAACCTGGGCGGCAAGGCGGCCCTCGACCCGGCGGGCAAGCTTGGCCGGAAGATCGTCGAGCAGTTCGGCGGCGTCGACTTTTGGGAGAAGGACTTCCGGGCGACGGGCGCCATGCGGGGCATCGGCTGGGTCGTCCTCTACGAGGACCCGGCCAACGGCCGGCTGATCAACTTCTGGGTCAACGAGCACGACGTCAGCCACCCGGCCGGATGCCAGCCGCTGCTCATCATGGACGTCTTCGAGCACGCCTTCATGATCGACTACGGGCTGAAGCGGGCCGACTATATCGAGGCCTTCTTCAAGAACATCGACTGGACAGCCGTCGCTTCGAGGCTCAAATAAAGACCGCACCCGCCCCTCCGGCCGGGTGAGGCTATGACCAACAACGACATCCGGGCCGAGAGGATCCGTCCGCTCAACGACAGGAAGGCGACCGGGCGCCCGCTCGTCGTCTACTGGATGCAGGCGGCCCAACGGGCCCGGACGAACCACGCCTTGGAATACGCCGTCCGCGCCGCGAACGAACTCCGGAAATCCCTCGTCGTCTTCTTCGCCCTGACCGAGAACTATCCCGAGGCGAACGAGCGTCACTACGCCTTCATGCTCGAAGGTCTCAAGGAGACGCAGGAAACGCTCCGCGGCCGGGGTATCCCGATGGTCGTCCGGCGGGGCGAGCCGGACAAGGAGATCGCGGCCTTCGGCCGGGACGCCGCCATGGTCGTCGTGGACGACGGTTACGTCCGCGTCGAGAGAGGCTGGCGCCGATCGGCCGCGGCCGCGCTGGACTGCCCCCTCGTCGAGGTGGCCACAAACGTCGTCGTCCCCCTCGCGGCGGCGTCGCCGAAAGAGGAATACGCGGCGGCCACGCTCCGCCCGAAGATCTATCGCCTGCTCGACGGCTTCTTGACCCCCCTGCGGGAGACGCCCCTGCGCGTCAAGTCCGTCGAGCCGGCCATCGACAGCTGGGACATCGGCGACACGACTGCGGCGCTCGTCCGGCTCGACCTCGACCGGACGATCGGAGGTGTTCCGTCCATCAGGGGCGGCGCGTCCGAGGCCGAAAAGAAGCTCCGGGCCTTCGTCAAAAACAAGCTCGCCGCCTACGCCGAGGCGCGGAACGATCCCTCCCTCGACGCGCTGTCCGGCCTCAGCCCCTATCTCCACTTCGGCCAGATCTCGCCTCTGGCCGTGGCCCTAGCCGTGAAAAAGGGCCAGCGCTACGGACAGGCCGCCTTCCTCGAGGAGCTCATCGTCCGGCGGGAGCTCAGCTTCAACTTCGTCCAGTACAACCGGGCCTACGACAGGTTCGAAGGCCTGCCCGACTGGTGCCGGACGACAATTCTCGAACACGCCGGGAACCATCGCCCGTACCTCTATTCGCGCGCCGAGCTAGAGGACGCCGCTACCCACGACCCGTACTGGAACGCCGCCCAAAAAGAAATGGCCCTGACGGGCAAGATGCACGGCTACATGCGCATGTACTGGGGGAAGAAGATCCTGGAATGGTCGGCTTCGCCGCGGGAGGCCTTCCGGACGGCCCTCGCCCTGAACAACGCCTACGAGCTCGACGGCCGGGACGCCAACGCTTTCGCCGGCGTCGCCTGGTGCTTTGGCAAGCACGACCGGCCCTGGGCCCGCCGCCCCGTGTTCGGCACGATCCGCTACATGAACGCCGCCGGCCTCCGCCGCAAGTTCGACGCCGACGCCTACGTCCGGAAGGTCGAAGCGCTGGCCCGTCCGTGACCCGGCGCAAAAACCCTGGAAAATCCCCCGGAAACGGATTATCCTGAGAGAAACGCCCGCGAGGAGGCCGAAATGACCAGCGAAGAAGCCAAACGCTCGGAAAAAGCGGGGCTGTCTCCGGGGACGCTGATGCACGTCGGCGAGAAAAAAACTGATAAGACGCGCATCACGGTCATCGATTACGACGCGGCCGGGTTCATCGAAAAAGAAGTCGGCTCGGCCGAAGAGTGTTTCCCGTTCAAGGAGACCTCGACCGTCACCTGGATCAACGTCGACGGCGTCCACGACGCCTCGGTCATCGAGGAGCTCGGCGGACGGTTCGACATCCACTCCCTCGTCCTCGAGGACATCATGACGACGACGCAGCGCCCGAAGATCGAGGACCTGGGGGGCGCGGTCTTCGTCGTCCTGCGGATGATCGAACACGATGAGAAATGCTCCGAGATGACGGCCGACCAGCTCAGCCTCATCTTGGGCCCCAACTACGTCCTTTCGTTCCAGGAGACGCCGGGCGACTGCTTCGACTCGGTGCGGGAGCGGATCCGCGGCGGCAAGGGCCGGATCCGCAAGCTCGGCCCGGACTACCTGGCCTACGCCCTGATCGATGCCGTCGTCGACAACTATTTCTTCGTCCTGGAGAAGCTCGGCGAAAAGATCGACGGTCTCGAGGAGCGGCTGATCACCGAGCCCCGCCGCGAGCTCCTCCACGAGATCCACGGGTTGAAAAGAGAGATGATCGAGCTCCGCAAGTCGGTCTGGCCGCTGCGCGAGGTCGCCAGCGGTTTCGAGCGCTTGGAATCGCCCCTCATCCGGAAGTCGACGGGCGTCTTCCTCCGGGACGTCTACGACCACGTCATCCAGGTCATCGACACGATCGAGTCCTTCCGGGAGATCCTGACCAGCATGGTCGAAACCTATCTTTCGAGCATCTCCAACCGGATGAACGAGGTCATGAAGGTCTTGACGATCATCTCGACGATCTTCATCCCGATCACATTCCTCGTCGGCCTCTACGGGATGAACTTCAAGTTCATGCCGGAGATCGGATGGCGCTGGGGTTATGCGTTCGTCTGGGCCCTGATCGTCGGGTCGGTCGCGGGGATGTTCGTCTTCTTCCGCAAAAAAAAGTGGCTCTAAGACGGGGTCCCGCCGAGGCCCGGCCTGGCGCGGCTAAAAGAGAAGGGGGTCCAAGCTTTTGTCTCCGAATTCGTGCCGGCGCAGCTTGTGATAGAGCGTGGACCGGGAGACGGCCAGGATCCGGGAGACCTCGGCCCTGTCGTGGTCGGTGATCTCGAGAAGGAAGCCGATGTAGTCCTTTTCGAGGTCTCTCAGGGTCGGGAAGCCGGCGGGCTGGGCATACTCGCGGCCCTCATCGAGCCCCAGGTAGCGCTGGAGATAAACGTTCATCTGCGAACCTCAGCGGGCGCGGGCGCCCTGGATCAGTCTCATGTTGTTGGCCACGACGCAGGACAGGAGGACGTTGGTGGCCGTCGTCATGACCCAGGCGACCGTCTTGTTCCTCTTAAAGACCGCCCTCATGCTCAAGTAGGAAAGGGCCGTGGTCGCGAGCTTGATCGCGGCGAAAGCCGCGGGGCTCTTGACGAAAGGCTTCATCAGGGGGTTCGCCTCCGTCAAGCCGGGATACTTGAGGGCTTCGCAGGTCGATATGTAGTCGGCGATATTGAGCCCGACCATGAGGATGAGGTTGGCGTCGAACAGGGCATTGCCGGATTTCGGGGCCAGCTTGAAGATCGGAACGGAATGGGGGATGTAAAGATAGGGGGCCGGCGCGGGGACGGGCTCCTCGAAGAGAAGCTTCACGGGCACGGCCTTGGGGAGGGAAAACGGGATGACGGCCGCGGCCGGCTTGAGGGCCGTGACGACGAGGACCTCGCTTGCGGGTTCGCCAGCCGCGAGCGATCCGGCCGCGATGACGAACGCGGCCAGAGCGATGAGGATGGGTTTGCTTTTCATTGGCGCCGCTCATTTTCCTTTGTCAACACCATCTTTAATGGCAAGAACAGGGCCAAGCCGAAAGACTTTATGTAATTGTATTATAAAGAAGATAATAGACTTTAATTGAGGTAAATATCAAAAAATTTTAAAGTATAATAAATGAACACTATATGTCGATAATATGAGTGTTATATGTTTTATATAGAATAAGTTAATAACATATTATTGAATATGTATAAATATTGGTCATATATCCGGCATTCCGTCGTCTAACAAGTTCTTTAAATGGACAATAAAAAAGTCGTGTTTTAGCCAGGATGTGTCTATTGATAAGGCCCGCAACAGGTTTTCCGGAAACGACACGGACGCCCTCGTCGCCATGATGAACTCCGGCGATATTCCGCTCAAAGACAGGAACCTGGCGGTTTGGGCTCTCGGGCAATCGGGTGATAGTCGGGCCGCGGCCGCTCTCGCTAAGTTGCAGACTGGAAAACCGTGCGACCATACCACGGCGGTCTGTCAGCGCGAGCTCAGGAAGGCGATCCGGCAATGCCGGGGTGGCGCCAACGTCACTCGCTGGGCTTGGAAGCCGTTCGTCCTCTAAGACCCTTTTTTTTCTCCAGCTGTCCCGTCTTCTGCCCGCCGTTCGCCCGGGCGAGCGCTACCTTCAGGTACTTCGCCGTGATGGAGCTGCGGCTCTGGGCCACCCTTTCGGGCGTGCCCTGGGCGACGACGCGGCCGCCGGCCTCGCCGCCCTCGGGGCCGAGGTCGATGACGTGGTCGGCGCTCTTGACGACGTCCAGGTTATGCTCGATGACGACGACGGTGTGACCCTCGTTGACGAGCCTCTGGAAGGAGCGCAGGAGGACGGCGACGTCGTTCGGGTGAAGGCCGATCGTGGGCTCGTCGAAGAGGTAAAGGGTTTTTTCCCCCTTCTCATGAACGAGGTGGTAGGCGAGTTTGATCCGCTGCAGCTCGCCGCCGGAGAGGGTCGTCGTCGGCTGGCCGAGCTTGAGGTAGCCGAGCCCGACTTCGATCAAGGGATAAAGTTTTTTAGTGATCTCGGGCCGCCCGGCGAAAAAGAGGCAGGCCTCGGTGACGCTCAGGCCGAGGACTTCGTCGATATTCCTGCCATTCCAGCGGACCTCGAGGATGTCCTTCTTGAACCGTTTTCCCTTGCAGGCGTCGCAGACGAGGCTGACGTCCGAGAGGAACTGCATCTCGACGACCTGGACGCCGGCGCCCTTGCAGTCCTCGCACCGTCCGCCGGCGGTGTTGAAGGAGAAATAGCCGGGCCGGAAGCCCATGAGCTTGGCTTCACGGGTCTGGCTGAAGAGGTCGCGGATCCCGTCCATCGCCTTGGTGTAGGTGGCCGGGATCGACCGAGGCGAGGCGCTCAGGGGGGACTGGTCGACCATAATGATCTTGTTGACCTTGTCCCGGCCCCGGATCTCGCCGAAGCCGTTGTCGGAGACCCCTTCGAAGCCCTGGTAGAGGACGTCGCGGAGGAGCGTGCTCTTGCCCGAGCCGGACACCCCGGTGACGCAGGTGAAAACGCCGAGGGGGATGCGGACGTCGATGTGCTTGAGGTTGTGCTTGTGGGCGTCGCGGATCTCAAGGCACGACTTCGACGACCGGCGCGCCGCCGGGACGGGGATCTCCTTTTCGCCGCGGATGTATTGGGAAGTGAGCGAGTCCTTGCTGCGGATAAAAGCCGGCCAAGGGCCGTCGAAGACGACCTCGCCGCCGGCCTCGCCGGCGCGCGGGCCCATGTCGATGACGTGCTCCGCGGCCCGGACGATGTCGGGGTCGTGCTCGACGACGACGACCGTATTGCCGATGTCCCGGAGCGACTCGAGGATCTGGACGAGGCGGTGGTTGTCGCGGGGGTGGAGCCCGATCGAAGGCTCGTCGAGGACGAAGAGCGTCCCTACGAGCGAGGCGCTGAGGGCCGCGGCCAGGTTGATGCGCTGGGCCTCGCCGCCGCTCAGGGTGAAGGTCATCCGGTCGAGGGCAATGTAGTCCAGTCCGACCTCGAGGAGGAATTTGAGGCGGCCGCGGATCTCCTGGACGAGCTTGTCGGCCACCTGGCGCTCGAACGGCTCGAGCTCGAGGCTGCCGAAGAAGGCGGAGGCCTCGCCGACGGTCATCCGGACGACTTCGCCGATGTTGAGGCCTTTGATCCTGACGCTCAGGGCCCGGGCGTTGAGCCGCGTCTTGGCGCAGGCCGGGCAGGCGACGTATTTGCGGTAGCGGCTGAGCAGGACCCGGACCTGGACCTTATACTTCTTGGACTGGAGCCAATCGAAAAAGCCCTTGACGCCGTAATAACCGTCGCCGCCCTCGAGGACGAAGCGCTGGTGCTCTTTCTTGAGGTCCCGGAAGGGAACGTTGGCCGGGATGCGTCGCCGCCGGGCCTCGGCCAGGAGCTCCTTCTGCATGCCCTTGGAGAGGGGCTTCGTCCAGGGCTCGACGGCGCCCTGCTCCAGGGTCTTCGACGTGTCGGGGATGACCTTGTCCTCGTCGACGACGGCCAGGTCGCCGAACCCGTGGCACTCGGGGCAGGCGCCATGCGGGCTGTTGAAGGAGAAGAGGTTGGGATAGGGGTCGTCGGCCGGCAGCCGGCAGGTCTTGCACTCGAGCTTCTCGGAGAAGGGGAACTCCCGGCTGTCCTCGTCCGGGCCGTGGACGGTCCTGACGAGGACCCGCCCCTCCCCCTTTTTCAGGCCCATCTCGAGGGAGTCGGCCAGGCGCTC
>Ga0315279_10004577_pt1 | contig 18497 bp, 15 predicted proteins | sample YL17G06_20_MG_FD_203694 | JGI IMG/M metagenome (GOLD analysis project Ga0315279, IMG submission 203694) | Sediment microbial communities from Yellowstone Lake, YNP, Wyoming, USA - YL17G06_20 | ecosystem: Environmental > Aquatic > Freshwater > Lake > Sediment | place: USA: Wyoming | collected... | reverse complement strand
AATGGGAGGCTCAACGCTTACGCGCTCCGCTTCTTTCGGGGTCGGCGCTTCGGGGGCGGCTTCGGCTCTGGGAGCAGGAGGCCCAACCACTTCTTCAGGAAGTCGAACAGGTTTCTTCACCTCGATTGTTGGAATCTCTATCTTCCGTGGCACGATCTCGCGGGCAATCTCATCCTTGACGATGTTGTCGTAGACGGTGCATCGGTGAGCGTACCACATCATCGCCAGCCAGAACACGAGCACCGGCCAGTACCAGTTTGGAATCCAGATCTGCACGCCTGTCCGCCAAGGATCGAGTAGCCAGACACCGCCGAGGAACCAGTTGGTCCACCGATCGCTTGTGAGACGCCATTCCGGTGAGAACCAGAAGAATGCAAAGTCCTCAACCATCCAGGAGAAGGGAAAGTTGCCGGCGAATGTGAAGAGGAAGTAGCGTTTGCCTTTCGTGAACATTGAACGGGCTTTCAGTAGGCCGAAACCGCCTGTAATGCAAGCGAACAGTAATGCCATAGCGAACGAGTAGGTGCTGAAGTGGCCGAGGATCCACCAAATCTGAGTCGCTTCGTAACGCGGCGTCTCGATTGCGAAGCCCTCGATCCAAGCGTATGTCGTTGAAGCGACGAGCGTTGTCAAGATCATTGCCGCTTGCTCGAGGTCCAACTCGAGTATGCGTTTAGCGGCGTCTCTTCCTGAGCTGGCGACTTGCACTAACCACTTGCGGATTGTCCATCACACCTTCAGGACTCAGGGGAGCGGCGCATTCGGCGCAGAACTTGTCAGTCGGATCCACGGGGCAATCGCATTCAGGACACTTTGGCGGTTCAGGTTCCGCGGGAGCGCTCGGCATAGCGACTTCCGGCTTGGGTGGTGCCGGCGCCGGTTCCGCGAATACGGTGTCGACAACGTTCTCGAGGTACTTCTCCTTCAGCCGTTTTCTGCTCTCTGCCAGCTCACGCTCGAACTGGGCCTTGAGTTGTTCCTCTGTCGACGCCAAGTCCTTCCGGTAGGCACGCTTGATCCCAAGCAGTTGCCTGAGCTCACCATTCTCATTCTCTGCTGTCATGCAGATTCACCTCCATTACGATCACAACCGGGAAAAGCTGGACTTAGGCAGACGCAGCGGCTTGAGCCTGCTGTGCCGCCTTGTTCGCGAAGTAGAACGCCAACACCATCGTAGCGAGCGGAGACAAGCTGCCTAGAACGGTGGCGATGTCCTGGAACGTTGAGGCCTTCGCGACCGCGTAGCCGACGACCAATAGAAAGCCAATCGTCAGGATGTATGCGAGCATCGACTGAGTCTCGCGCGGGTTGCTCAAATCAGCGCTCGTCTCAACTGCCGCTTGATCATCTTTTGGACTCATCATCTCACCCCCGCCGCATTCTCGTGACGGAAAAAACTCACATTCGATTCAGGCACGGGTGAGCGTAAGGTTGACGGAGTTTCGGGTCACGCAAGACGTCGCCACGCCGGACATCAAGCGGTTCCGATGTCGTGAGCGCATCAACCTCTCCGAGGCTGTGAATGTTGTCGTGGTATGCTTCTCGGAAGAGGCGAACTCGCTCAAGACGAGAATCAAACCGTGCCTTGTCTTTCTCTTCCTTACTCCGTGCACGCCTGCGAGGATCGGGCCTAGGAGAGACGGGTCCTGCTATCCTGACGGCCACGTGCAACATGGGATTCACCAATGGCATGGACTGTTGGGTTGCGAGATCCTGCTTCCTCTTCCACCATAGTGAGCTCAGAATAGGTTCACCCCGACCCGCGGGAGCGCAACGCGAAAAGAGAATTGTGTCTGTGTGATCGGCCAGAGGGGAAAAGTGTTTGTGCGAAGCGTTGGGAATGGTTAAGAAGCCCTGCACCGTACTTGTGAGTGACTAGCAATGGCTGATAATGTGGTCTGCCAGGGTTTCGAGGGCAGAAGCATCAGCCTGCCAGTCAAAGTCTGGAGTCTGCTCGAGAGAGTCAAGAAGGACAGGCAGGATCCCACGCTATCAGACACTATCCGCGTTTTGCTCCTGCAACAACTGGCAGAGAACAGCTACCTCGAAGACAGAGAAAAGAAAGCCCTCGGAGTCACCACATAGCTCTCACTTTTTTTCCGAACTAGGTCCAAATTCCGATAGCGTCAGCGGAATTCACACCGTGGGTCATGTACTTCGGATCCATTCGGCTGGTCAAACCGTTAGACCGCCGCCACTGAATGTTCCGGTGCCATATCCAAAGAGGATAATCTTGAATAGCTCTTGTGTAGACACAAGTCAGTGTCGCCTCTTATGATAATGCGAATTGGACGCTGGTTTCGCCACATGTCGGGAGATGAGAAGACGTTTCAGCAGATCTCTGCCCCTGACGAGCTTGTTGAGTACATTCAAGCGAAAGAGAAGGAATACATGGACAAGCTCTTGGATGCCTTCACTAGAAGAAGTGTGGATATTCAGTCTTGGTTCGATTCTGCGAATCTAGTCAAGGCGACCTGGACTGGAAAAATGAAGATAGACCCTCGGAATGAACTGGAATCGTGGGGGCAGGTGGCCGAGAATGTCTTTGTGGGCGCTATTCACATTCTTTTCCCAAGCTGGATCCCGATTGGACTCCCCATCGGTTCTGAAACCAGACTCGAAACGGCAGACGCGATAATTCACATAGACTTGAAAACGCATAGAGAAGGAGACAGCGACCTTGACAGAACCCAAGACGTCCGGCCGGAACAGATTTCCGGGTGTGGGGACATCAGCAATTTGTTTCCATCTCTCCTGCCATCAGAGAATACGTTTGTTGAAGACAGTCAGGGCCGACTCGGAGAGGGGCCGCCCAAGTTGCCTCCATACTATGATTTCGGGCAAGGTCGGATCAAACTCTGCATCACCATGTTCATCATCTGTGCATATGACGCGGACCTCAGCAACAACGAGCGAAGACTGAGCCGCTTCCAGCTTTTCTGCGTACCAAACGGAATCGCGAGACATCTCCGTGACTACCGTGACATCTTCCAGGTTGGCAAGAATGGGCGAGACCTACATCGGTATCGTGTGAACCTAGTGGACTTGGCGCGTCACGAGGGATGGCGCTGGAGCGAGGTGCGAGCCACAAAGTCTATAAAGTAGCCATATTGGCCACTCCCTTATGAAGCTCCTTCCCTTTCCAGACGAGACTGAACTCGACACTGTTACTCATCGATGCCACACCCTGCTGTGGGAACGACACGGCTATGACCCGGCCCAAGCTTTTGACGAGTTCAGCAAACTGCTGTTCACTCGCTTCTACGATGAAACAAAGAGCACGCCGCCGCTTCAGTCGATCATTCAGTTTGGCGAGTCACCTGTGAGCTTCGCCTCGAGAGTCAAAGCAATATTCAGAGAAGCAACGAAACGGCACAAGGGGATTTTCGTCGGCGAATCATCTCGAATAAGAGCAGATGATTTTGCAATATACCAAGTGTTTCAAGCACTAGCCGAATACAGTGTAAGTGGCACCAATACCAACGGTTTCGATGTGAAGGGGACTGTCTATGAGAAAGTTATTGGCAACACCTTTCGCGGGGAGCTAGGACAGTTCTTCACGCATCGACACATCGTGGACTTCATGGTTCGCATGATACGCCCGGAACAATCTGAAATAGTATATGATCCCTCGTGCGGTTCAGCTGGTTTCCTCATTGCTTCTGCGCGAATCCAATCAGAAGGAATAAGCAAGAAAAAACTCTCAGAGAAAAGGCTGCTCGACTATTCAAAGCACTTCCTAGTCGGATCTGAGATAAATGAAAGGACTGCGCGAACGGCCAAGCTCAACATGCTTATGCATGGTCTTGATTACTCAGGCATACACAACATCAACGCGTTGAAGGCCGAGAGTTCAGACCTATGTAAGCGAATCAGCCCGGGGATGGTTGACATCGTTCTCGCAAACCCACCTTTCGCTGGACTTGAGAAGGACGAAGACATACTGGAGAAATTCGATCTATCCAATGGGCGTTTCGGCAAAACGACGGCGGTCACCCGAGAAGTGCTCTTTCTCGAATTGATCGTGAAGTTGCTGAAAGAAGGGGGAAGGGCGGGAATAGTTGTCCCGCAAGGCATCTTGAGCAATTCAAAACTTGCCTACGTGAGGGAATACCTCCGGAGAAACGCAGAGATTTTGGCAGTAGTAGAATTACCAGATTGGGCATTCATCCCCTCTGGCACTAGTGTAAGAGGAAGCCTTCTCTTCATCAAAAGGACTTCAAAACCTCCTTCCGGCTATGGGGTCTACATGACGAAAGTGGGACATATCGGATTCACGTCTACGGGCAGAGCCGACGTGAGGAACGAGTTCCCATCGGAACTTAAGGACTATGAGGAGCATGCGAGATCGAAAATCGTGCCCATTGCAGATCTACAGCTGCGATTTGACGCAAAGTTCCACATCGAGCACAACAGAAAGCTATTAGAGGCATTCGAGAAGAACCCAGTGTACAAACTGGTGCCTCTTCGAGCGATTGGATCGTTCAACGTCGAAAGGTACTCTCCCAAGTCCTTGCCTCATGTGGACTTGCCATTGGTAGAGATTGGAGATATTGACATAATGGGTCAGAATATCAGACCAACAATCGTGGAAGGTCGTGCATGCAACTACTCGTCGTTGAAGAAAGCAATACCAGGGGACATTGTGATCTCTAGACGACGAGCTTATCGTGGCGCGATAGTCAGGGTTCCGCGTGATCTTGGTGAGATATTCGTAATTCCTGAGTTTTCGGTCCTCAGACTACATCAGGGGATTGACCCCGAGTATGTCCTCAGCGTCCTACAATCGAAGCAGTTCACGGAGCTGATGACTGTATACTCCACTGGAGAGATGTCTTCGAGGATATCTGAGAGGGATTTGCAGGAGCTCAAGATACCTTTGCCTGACAACAATACGGAGATCGGCGCCGCTCTCAGGAAGATGCGAGACGAGATTGAAGGACACTATTCAGCAATCGCCAGCCTGAAACGATTGAAAGAGAATACCATCATGCAGATCCTGCAAGGCACCAAAACTGGATAAGTTAGGGCCTCTCTGGAATGCATACGTAGAAGACGGCAGCGTCTGAATGCCTCGAATTGAGCTTCGTTCTTCAAACTGGGATCCTGGCTCGTCTGGAACAGGTCTAGTAGGCGCCGTCGTTCTTGTCTTGTGGTGTGAACTTCGGCTTTCTGAGACACCGCTATGTTGACGGTTTCTGGTTCGATGATTCTGCTATCCTTCTCGGCGTTCGTGTCCAGACGCTTCCGACCCTTGTCACGCTTCCTTCTCACCCACTCTGAGATGGCGAACTCAGCCGCCTCCGTCCCCTCAATCCCAGGGTGCTTGAGAGCTTCTCAGACTTGATCGAGAGATCAGCCTTTGGCAAAAGCCTTCAAAAGGCACAAGATCACGAACGGCGAGAGGTTGACGATTCTTCGGAGGGACCCAACGAGGGAAATCAAACTGTCAGTGAAAGCTCTGAAGCGCCTCCACTGACTGGTCGAACCTCCCGATGTGAATTGGTAGAGCTCGCTTCAAGCGGAACGCGCGTCATCCCTCTCCACTGCGATCACATGATCCCATACTCAGAAGAGAAACATGATAAACTAGGGAAGTGTCCTGCGAGGGATTCCGTTGACCCCCCCAGAGAGAAGAAAGCTCTCGGGGTCTGACCGCCAAAACTTGACCTGGGAAAACAGTAGAAAATCAATCGGATTCTATGCCCCTGAACCTCCGTAAGCTGGTCACGTTCTAGCAACTGTGATACTGAACCCTTCGGCGGCAAGCAGTTTCTTGACGGAATCAATCTTAGTGTTGGTATGATCTGCCAGCAAGACTTCCACTGGAAGGCGGAGAGTCTGGGCCAGGAATCTCAGCCACTCGACCTGGTTCCCTCTCAATGAATCCGAACTTGCCTTGACTTCTACGAATAGAGGCTTGGGGCTGTAGAAGAACAAGTCAGGCAAGCCGCTGCGGTTGTGGTTGAAATCCACGAGTAGTCGATTCATAATCGCGAACAGCTGATCCTTTGAGACGCTATCTACGCCGGCACATAGGCTATCTACCGAATATCGATCCCAATTCCATATGGGTCGACATGGCTTTCCTTTGTTCTGGAAGTAGCTGTCTCTGACCGACTGCGATACACGTGCGATTTCTCGGAGCTCTCTGATGCGGTGGCGAATCATGTCGACACGTTTCCGATAGAAATCATCCGAGAAGAAATCATGAGGCATATCCTGAGGTCGACCCGGGAATTCTCCAAGTGCTGGAGAATATACTCCTCTGAGTTTGGCGAATATGACATCCCAGAACAACAGGGCCATTACCTCGCTCCAGTAGGAATTCTCGGACCAGATACCGCGATTGCCAAGTACGCCGTAATGAGCAAGCGCCATCTCCTCAGGCCTAGGGGTTGATTTCGTGTCACCAGGCATGTGTGTATCTGCTCTTCGAAAACTTACGCAACGCAGGGTGATATTGGAAGGTCTTGTGCGATGCTCTGGCAATCTAGAAGTCGCTCTACCGGGTTGAGTCACGAGCCTGCCACCAGCGAATTGCTTGTAGGTACAAGCGCTCCGAGATTGAATTACGGCTAACCTCTGCCAAAATAGCATTGCGGCTGCTGCTGAGCAGGAATCTTGTCGGCCCTGCGAATTCGTGGATCCCCTTCTAGTAGAATACGGAAACTTGATCAGCAATATAATGACCTGATGGGAGTGCAGGTACATCACAGGTCTCTCGCAGGATGCGTGCAAGATGCATGTTGCTTTGGTAGAACCCAGCTACTATACGCGATATCCCCCGCTCGGTCTACTGAAGCTCTCCGCATATCACAAGAAGCGAAGAGACACTGTCGAACTGCTGAAGGGAACAAGAAAGCCCGCCGAGCAACCAGACCAAGTCTACGTGACAAGCCTATTCACGTATGCTTGGAAGCCAGTCCACGAATCCGTGAAGCTCTTCAAGTCACTCTTCCCCACCGTCCCCCTCACACTTGGCGGAATCTATGCCTCTCTCCTACCAGACCATGCCAGATTGTCGGGGGCAGACAAGGTTCATGTCGGACTCTTCAAGGATGCAGAAGAGTTGCTTCCAGACTATTCACTCGTCCCAAACTGGAAACGTAGTATTCTCTTCAGTTCTAGAGGGTGTGTGAGGAAGTGCGGTTTCTGCGCTGTCCCCGAACTCGAAGGCGAAATCAATTCGATCAAGTCAACAATCAAGAATCTCATCTACCCAGGACACACTGGTGTGGTTCTCTGGGACAATAACATCTTAGGAGCACCGAACTGGCAACAAGTGTTCAGAGAGCTGCATGAACTAGGATTGAACGTGGATTTCAACCAAGGCCTTGATGCGCGACTGATCACGAAAGAAGTGGCGAAACAGATACGGACCCTCCGCGTTAGAGTTGTAAGGTTGGCTTACGATTACATCGAGAATGAGCTGTTCCTGGAGAAGGCTATTCGTCTGCTTAACGAGGCGGGGATACGGGGGCGGGACATACTCGTCTACACCCTCTACAACTACAAGGATTCGCCCGAGGACTTCTTCCAACGCGTGAAGTCTCTCCTAGACTGGGGCGTCGTCTCCTATCCTATGCGGTATGAACCGCCGACCTCGCTGGAGAAAAACCACCATGTTGGATCATGCTGGTCTCGCGAGGAGCTCGAGATGGTTTCTGACGCACAGCGCGTGTTAGGGAACATGGGAGCATTTCCACCCTACGAAGGCCTGAGGAGGAAGTTCTGTGAGGCAGTATCATTTCATGAAGCATTCGAGCTGCGGCCTCGAAAGAAGCGGGAGCCACGCTGCGAGGGTGATTCTCTGAACCCTGTGCGACAAGAAGAACCAGTCATAGTTGGAGCGGCAACGCCATCGCTACTCTAGACTACGCGGCACGATCTTCTCCGTGTGGAAAGACCTAAAGTCTCATGGCGAGCATGAGTATCAAACGATTCTTCTTGGCACCCTCGGAGGATCTGGTGCAGTTATCTAGTCAATTTCGACTCGTTAAGGAGACTCTCAGGAGAAATGGCTCGTATCTGCCGGCAACGCCGGACGAGCCTCCTGAGGAAACTCAACCATATGATGCTGATCGCACAGATGATGACTCCAACTTCGACCGCAAGAACCTCTGCGACCCCATTGAAGAATTCGAAGAGGGCAAAGAGCCATATGTCAACCAAGGCTCCGCCCTTCTTAGGACAGAGTGCAACTTCTTCAAGTTCTTCTTGGACGGCTCCATCAGGACCTACTACCTTGGCGAACAAATCGAAGACAACAGATCTTACCCTCTAATTGCGACCGAGGTTGCGTCAGCAGCAATCAAACGCGCGGATGATGGAAGAGCATCTGTGTCAAAGCTGATGAGGAAGGTCGCGCTGCTAGTTCCGCCTTCTCCCCCTGTGCGGCCGCAGACCGTGCGAGACCTGATAGAGCTTAGGGCGAACTTCAGCGCCGTACGCTCTCCTATCAAGCTCGATATTGAACAGCTCGAACGTGACATTCACCAACCCGGCGTGGATCTACGAACCTCGCTATTGGGCAAGGCTAGAGCCGTCATGCATGAGATCGAACATACTCTGGCGAGGAGTCTGAAGAGAGAAAAGGGGGAGTGGCTCATCTTGGACGGAGCTATTCGAAGACCAGAATTTCTCGGACTCGATGAAACAATAGGTCTCGCCAAATCCTTCAGTCGAAATCCCGTTTTCCACATTTCGGGTCGCTTCAAGGATGTTGTCGCAATGCTGTCTGGTCTAAAGGAGGGAGCACGGACGGTAGTCTTCAGGCATTCCGGAGGAGGCGACCCCGTGAGAAAGAGAGTCGCATTTTGGTACCTCCGATTGCGTTCTGGCAGAGGATTGCAGGGGCCTCTTCAGGGTATTGTCAAGATCGACTATCGGTCTAGGGGTGATCTCCTGGAGGCGGATGACATAGAGCTCGTCAACACAATTTCACGCGCCCTGCTCGCCGAAAAGTACGTGTCTCCGTACCCTACGCCGCGCTGGCACGCACACATATATCCAATCTATGTCGCAGAGAACTACATCAAATCAAGCCTGTTCTCTCCGCTGGCGTTCCGCGGACATTTCGGAGGGATATAGAAGTTGGCCTTAGAAGAGCCATCAGGAAACCGCAAAGATCAAGATGATGTGATCGGGAAGACCACAGCCACAGAAAACTCCCCCAATACCGTTGACGACTTTGCCTTCTGGTTAAGTCCCGACAAGATCGTCAACCCATTTGACTTCGTAACAGCCGACCACCTTAGAGGAACCAGAACAATCGGGATCGTCCGTGAGATGATGATGATCACTGACGCGCCCTCACACCTATCGAACTATGTCAGCAGCGAATTTGGCACGGTCACCACGCCACCTAACACCACGAGGGTCTCGACAACAATAGCGCGTGCCTCCGTCATGGCTAACACGGGGATTGAGACGAAACGCGAGGGCATCTCCCTTGAGATCAACATGCCAATCGAAAACGATCAGCCAGTCCGGTTCGCGACCGCGTCCGAAGTTGCGATAGCCTTAGGTGCGGAAAAGATCAAACAACCAGTTCCAATGGGCCTCATCGAAATGTCAAACGGAGTTAGCATTCCGGTCTCCGTGGACGGACGGTATCTCCTTGGACCGGAGGCGGCCCATCTCAACGTCTCTGGCATTTCAGGGCTGGCGACGAAGACCTCGTACATGATGTTCCTGATTCAATCCATACTCAGTAGGTACGGCCACGAGAAGATGGGGGTCGTAATGTTCAATGTCAAGCAACAAGACCTTCTCCACGTAGACGAAGAGGCAACGGATCTGACCCCGCTAGACCTCGAGATCTACAAGTCACTTGGGATCGAATCGAAACCATTCGCTAACGTTACCTACTTTCTCCCCAGAGGCCCAGACGGAGAAGCTGACTCAGAACATGAACCAAAGAACAGCAAGATCTATGCATACAGTCTAGGCGATTGTGTTTCTGACACGCGGAGCAGTCTGGACCTGCTTTTCTCAGAAGTGCGCGACCCAGACTACACGATAGCCAGCATTTTGGAACATTTGCGGGAACGATGGCCACTTCGTTTTGGGAAAGATGTCAAACACGATGACGAGACTGTCCGAACTGCTGACCAACGCGTGGAAACGTGGGAAGATCTTCGTTTCTATGAGAACTTCCCGAGGGAAATCAGACCGGGTTCCAGAGGGAAGTTCAAGCGACACCTTGGTCGGTTGACAAAAAACTCTGACCTCTTCGTGCCAGGGCGCAAGCACGAAGTCTACCTTGGCGACGAAGTGAAGAAACTCAAAGGCGGTCAGATCTATGTCATAGACATTTTCCGGGTTGGCAAAGCTGAGGAGAGAGCGGCTTTCGTTATCGGCGACGTGATGCGAAGCCTTGAAGAAATGTATGCAGAGGAGATCGTGGGGAGACCAGAGAAGGTAATTGTCGTTGTTGACGAACTCAACAAATTCGCTCCAAAAGGAAGCACGCCGGGCCCTGTTGCTCAACAGATTATCGAGGTAGCTAGAACGGGAAGGTCGAGAGGAACCGTTCTTTTTGGAGCTGAGCAGTTCAAGAGCGAAGCACACGAGCAAGTATACGAGAACGCCGGCACACATCTCATAGGTAGGACGGGATCATCAGAACTTTCCACCCAACCTTACTCCTTCCTCGACAAGGAGACCAAGAGCAATGTAACTCGTCTTGAGAAAGGCGAACTAGTCCTGGTTCACGCGGCCTTTCGTCAGCCGGTTAAGATAGTCTTCCCTTGTCCTTCTTACAAACGTCAAGAAAGCGCGACATCGGAAGCCAGAGAGGCAGGATCGACAAGTACCAGCAAGCCAGATGGAGCTTTCTCAGAATCGTAAGGGGGTCGCAATTGTGGTTCAGATACTTGCGACCGCTGACAACCACTTGGATTTCTCCGCTGCCCTCTTCGGACCGAAACGCTACGAGCGCAAGGAAGATTTCCAGAGATGCTTCCTTGCAGCGATGGAATATGCGCGGAAAAACAAGCCAGACATAGTACTCATTGGCGGAGACCTTTTCGACACTATTAATCCTAGGAATCCTCCCCGATCACTTCTCATGAAGACATTTCGCTTACTCCATGAACAAGGCGTCAGGGTGTTTGCGATCAGCGGTCATCATGATACTCCGAAAAGCCTGGAGGAGGGCTCTTCCCCACTTACCGTTTACGGCGAGTCCGGATATGTCACGTTCTGTTCGAGTTACGCTCAGCCTACAACGGTTCCTTTTGCCAGTCGCGATGGAGAGAATGTCAGTTTGACAGCAGTCAGCTACAACCCTTTTGCAGTCTCAAATGTGGATCCGCTAGGGACAATGAAGTTGGCTCCAGCTGCCGATATCAACATTCTGCTATTTCACTATCCGATCAGCGGCTTCCGTGGTTACTTCCCGAACGAGCCAGTCGTGCAACTTTCCACGATTCCCAAATCTTTCCAGCTGGTCGTGGCGGGGCATCTGCACGCATACCAACAGCTTGAATCACGTGGTACAAGCCTAATCTACCCTGGGAGCACGGAAAGAACGGCGTTCTCCGAGGAGACTGAGCAGAAGGGATTCGTGTGGCTCGAATTGACCAAAGATGGTCTTGCTTCAAAGCCAGAGTTCATCCCGACACCAGCACGTAGGCTGCAGACGATCGAGTTCCCGATACCGGAAACAGGCGATCTTACTTCTCTTCTCAAATCAGACATGGAAACAAGAACGGATCAAGAACTGGTCCTCCGTCTCAAGCTCAAAGGCAAGGTCACGCCAGAACTGCTCGGTACCTATCGAAGGCCCGTGCTTCAGACGTTTGGCGCAGCGAACTTCTTCCACGTGTTGCTAGACGAAGATTGGGAACTTCAACAGGACAAACCGTTGGATGCACTCCCCCGAACTACACCACTCCAGGAGCTCGAAAGATACTTCGAGGGGCAAATCGCCGAGGCAACCAGTGAACGGAAAAAAGAGCTTAGGGAGGCACTCGAAACCGCCAAGGACATTCTCAAGGAGTTTGGAGCATGGTAAGACTCCTCAGTCTGGAAGCATCCAACTTCAAACGGCTGAATCTCCAACACCCACTCGAACTTGGCGAGGGAATTACCCTCATTACTGGCCAAAATGAGAGCGGCAAGTCAACCATTTTGGATGCTATCCTCTTTGCCTTGTTCACTCGCACCATAAGACCAGGAGGCACGCCACGAGACGAAGACATTCTACAATACGGAACAAACAAACTTACCCTTAGCCTTTCATTCATGGTCGAAGACCGCAGATTTGTTGTAGAACGGAGAATCTACAGGACCAAACCCAACGAAGCAACTCTAAATGAAAGACTCCCTAACGGGAGTCTCAGAACAATCGCAACCAAAGTCAAATCCGTAACCGATGAGATTGCAAACCTCCTAGGCGGGCTCACGTTCGACGAGATCGTAGGAAGCAACGTCGTCGCACAAAAAGAGCTAAACAAGATCGTGGAACAGAGACGCGCCGATAGAATCGGAGTAATCAACGCCTTCCTAAATCTGGAATCCTTCAATCAAGCGGCTGAGAAACTGGCCGACGAAAAGAGGGCAATCGAAGGGACGCCCTCGACGCCTGGCACACTCCCCGTTGCGAGAGAGAAACTTGAAGATCTCCGCAAGCAACTGGAGGAATGGAAAGACAAGGAGAAAGAGCTTCAAAAAACTCAGACGAGTTTGACTGACCTCTCAAAGAAGACAGAGGAAACCAAAAGAGAGTACAAGAACAAACATGAGCTGCTAGCAAAAGTCGAAACATACCAAAAAGAACTCACCCGAAGGAATCAGATAGCCTCAGATGTCAAGAACAAGACAGACTTGCTTAGAGGAGTCAAGAAGCAAATCGAGGACCTCGAATCTAAACAGAAGGAATCCTCATCGATCAAGGATGAGCTCAAGAAGTATGAAGGAATCGACCAGCTCCCAGCAGCCATGGATCGGTTGAACGCGAGTGCTCAAGAATTTCAAAACAAACAACTCCAGCTTCAAACCAGTGAGAAATCTGCCCCCGTAAGCGTAGCTGGATTGCAGAGAACCTACCAAGAGATCCAGACCCACCCTGGTGTCGTCGGGATCCAGCAGGCGCAAAGGATCAGGCAAAATGTCAGAACAATAATGATCGCGAGCGCCCTCCTAACACTCATAGGCGGGGCGCTTGGGGTACTGATAGGTTGGTATTTCTTTGCCCTTGTTGTGGTCGGAATCATCGGCCTGATGTATTCTACTAGGCAGAGCGGACGGGCCTCTGCATTAGCGGCACAGCACTCCGACTATGTTGCAAGGGTCCGATCCTACGAAGACCAGAGAAACATCTCCGCGGACTTCGAAAACAGACTTTCGGCGCTACGAACTCAGGTTTCCGAGGCGAGACAAGAACTCGTACAGGTCGTCAATGGTGTGAGCAGATACCAAGAACTAGTTCGTGGCTCCGTGCAAGATCCTGCCCAAATCGCTCATGACATCAAGAAGAAGTTCGACGAGGAAATGTCGCGGCGGCAAATTCTTTCAACCAAGATGGAACAGTTGGAGAGCGACCTGAAAAAGGGGCCCGACCTTGAAAATCAAGAGAAGACCATCTCCGGAGCGATCAAGGAACTCCAGAGGCAGCATGATGCTATTATCCTCCCAGAACTCCCTGAACGAATCACGTACTCGGACGAATTGCTTGCCCAAACACGAACGGAAGACCAAAGCCTGCACGACGCGATACTGAAGAATGATGAGAATATCAGAAACCTGAAGGACAACGCAGGCAAGCTGACGAAGTACATCGAAGAGAAGAAGGACCTCCCACACCAGACCGAAGCGCAAGAAAAGAACGTCCAAGGTTTGGAGAAGAAACTCAGGGTCATGAATGACGCGAGAACGGGTCTTGACAAGACATCCGAGTCGCTTCGAACCCGTGTAAAACCCAGCGTTGAGTATTACATGAGCATCTTCCTACCCTCAGTCACAATGAACCGGTACAAAGCCGTTAGACTGGACGATGACTACAAACTATCGGTATGGGATGCGGAGGCAGGAGAGTATCGTCCAAGAGAGGTCTTCTCAGGCGGGACCGAGGATCAGTTGCTCCTAGTCATGCGTCTCGCATTTGCCCTGGCCCTTACCCCCGAAGCCAGAGGGACTCGACCCGAGTTCCTCTTCCTTGACGAACCCCTAGGAAGCAGCGATGAGGTCCGCCGAGGTGAAATCATACAACTACTCAAAACGGAACTCGCGCAATACTTCAAACAGATCCTCCTCGTCAGCCATGTCGAGGGACTAGAACAAGAAGTCGATCACATTGTGCGCCTTGAGAATGGGCGAGTCGTGGAAGAGGTGTAGAAAGGCCACTTGATCATAAGTAGGGTTTCCGTTAGCAACTTCCGGTGTATTCTTGACGCCCAAGTAGCTCTCGATCCTGTTACTGTCTTGTTAGGCCCAAACGGTTCAGGCAAGTCTTGTTTCCTGAGGGCTATTGACCAGTTCTACAATCCTAACGCGAAGTATGACGAAACCGATTTCTATGACAAAACTAGGGAGATCGTTGTGACCGTGACTTTTGGCAACCTCACGTCTGAAGAGAAGGATCTTTTCAAGTTCTATGTTGAGGGAGACAGCCTAACAGTCCAGAAGGTGATCAACTGGTCTACGGGCAAGACTAGTCAGAAGTATCATGGAATGAGGCTCCGTAACTCAGATTTTGACGCCTTCAGGAACGCCAAAGGTGCGGATCTTCGGAGGGAGTATCAACAGATTCTGGCAAAGTACGCTTCTCTCGCTCCGTATTCGACAAAGGAAGATGCTGAGGAGGCCCTCCGCCAGTGGGAGATAGCTCACCCCGATCAATGCACGAGAGTGAGAGATGACGGCCAGTTCTTTGGTTTCAAGGAGGTCGGTGAAGCGCAACTAGAGAGGTACACACGATTCATCCTGATTCCGGCCGTCAGAGATGCGGCACAGGATGCGGCCGAAGGGCGTGGAGCAGCAATTTCACAAATCATCGACCTTGTCATACGAAATGAGCTGGCTCAGAAGAGAGAGTACCTCGAACTCCAACAAGACACGGCAAAACGTTTCAAAACGGTGCTTCCAGATCTGGCGGAGCTGAACGAGAGACTCACTAACTCTATCAGGAGTTACGTTCCAGATTCCCAGATCAGACTAGTGTGGCAAGGAGAACAGGGTTCGTACTTTCCCTCGCCCACAGTTCTCACTCAGCTCATGGAAGACGGATACTTCTCTCCGGTCGACAAGACTGGGCACGGTCTACAACGGGCCTTCGTACTCACTATGCTTCAGCAACTCGCCTTGGCTCAAGGCACTGCAAGGTCGGAGCAGGAGAACAAAAGAATCAACGCGCCTAATCTGATCATAGGTATTGAGGAACCTGAACTCTACCAGCATCCGGATAGGCAACGACACTTCTCTAGAGTATTGCTAGAGCTCTCAAGTCGGTCGATTCCACAAGTCACGGGGACGATACAGGTGGCTTATAGCACGCACTCCCCCCTGCTGGTTGATCTTGGGCGATTTGAGAGTCTTCGCATGTTTCGAAAGATTGCTGGAGAGGGGGATGCACCAAAGCGAACGAGTATAGCCCAAGCCACTATCAAGAGGATCGTACGTGATTTTGAGATCGCAAGAAACGTGCCTGAAGGCACATTCTCTGCAGGAAGTCTTATGCCACATTTGCAGGTTCTCATGACGCCTTGGTTCAATGAAGGATTCTTTGCGAGACTTGCGATGCTGGTGGAAGGGATCACTGATAGGGGGGCGATATTGGGCATCGCGTTGTCGATGGGGCACGATCTTGAAAGCAGGGGCGTATCGATCATACCGTACAATGGGAAGGCCTCTCTGATCTACGCGTCCCTGATCTTCCGAAGCCTGGGCGTTCCCACGTACATTCTCTGGGACAGCGATGCGAGTAACACCGATGGTAAGAACATTGCGTGCAACCGTACAATACTCAGATTCCTCGGCAGGCAAGAAGAGGATTTCCCTGGGATAGTCTCAGACGATTTCACGGCCTTCAAGACGAATTTGCACGATGTGCTCAGAGCAGAGGTCGGGGCACAAACCTACGACAAGCTTCTCTCCGAGTACCTCAAACGTCTGGAGCTTCGAGATAGGGCCAAGGTGATGGAAAACGAGCACATAGTAAGAGATCTCTACGACGAGATAAAGGCTAACAAGAAATCCAGTAGGACAATGGAAGAAATCATCTCCAAGGTCCTATCCAAGTTAGGTTGACACTCCTCCCGCGATATTGAGCATCCCCGTTTCTGGGATCCTGGTACGGAGGGATGGATTATGCCAACGCGTTTCATGAGTTCGCCATTTGGACACAAGTTTACCTCTTACGAAATGAACCGAGTGGTTACAGACTATTCCTACACTTTGCGGCAACCAGTCAGCATAGAGGATTCGAGTTTCCGGTCGGATGTGCCATCCTTCATGGTGCACTGGTCGGCATGGGATTAGCTGGACGGAAACGCCATAGAAGCAAATAGGTAGTATAGAACCCCCACAAGTCACCAGCCGGAGGTACGTCCTATGGAGGTTCTGTTGCGTGGTTGCGGCATCCGCGAGGGCTGTTGCACAAGCGCGGCATGGATAGGATTGGCCGATCCAGGGTAGCTGGGCAGTTCGGCTATTGGGCGAAGAATATCGGTTAGTTCTAGCTCGAAGCCATGTTTTCGGATCGAATCCCGATGTCAATGGGAATGCTGCCTTTCGTTTCTGTGTAGGAAACCAACTCTGTGACCGCTTCTTTGGTTTCAACGCCTTCCATGACCCAAGCCCCGAGGCTTGCTGCATGTAGGTAGGCATGAGAATCGTCTATTCGCTCGCTCCGGCCAGATGGTTATGGTGTGCGTGCCCCTCGTTCGGACGCTTGCGATCTGCGCCAAGGGAAAACCAGATTAGGGATCTGGTATCGGGTTTCACTCTAAGATCAGTGCTATCCCTCAGATGTGGTGCTCGCCACCTGCGTGGCGATGGAAGTGACTCTCTCGCGTAGCTCCTTGTCGCCTGTCTCCTCAACGAGCGCTTGGACTGTGGGAATGAGTCTCTTTGGCACTCGTCATCCGGTCTGACGAGCTCTTTTTAGACTAGGAGAAAGCATTCCATATCGTACGTGACGATTCGTCTTGGTCAATTTCTGGGTCGTTACAACCACGGAAGAAAGCTGGGAGATCACAAAGACGCGCAGCGTCCACGCCTTCAACCGTGAGGTGGACCGCAACAAAGTCAACGTCGGTGACAAGATTGTGTGCTACCTCGTACGATCAGATCCTCCCGTATTCGTCGGTATCGATGAGATTGCGAAGCCTTGGGAAGAGGCAAAGGAACCGTTCTGGCCCGAGGAAAAGATCGAAGGCAAAGTAATGTGGCCTTGGCGGTTCTGGTGTACTCCGCTGAAGCGTGGAGCTGTTGACGCCCGTAGACTCTCGAAACGTCTGTCGTTTGTCGAGAACAAGGATGCGTGGTCAGCCTACTTCATGGGCTCGCTAACGAATTTCGGAAGACCGATTTTGGAGAGCGACTACCAACTCATTTCCGAAGAGCTGGACAAGCCACCCATACCCTATCAAGTGAAGACACCGATCAAACCCAAAATCCCCGCTATTACCAAGATTCCACCTAGAAGGAGAGAGATTCCTCAGCTTCGAGGTCCACCGCCTAACCATAACGAGCTGAGAGATATGATCAGGGACATTGGTCTGATGAAGAATCTCCTGGTAGACACTGAATACCCAATCAACGGGATGAGGTTGGATGTCGCGTGGAGAATGCCTGCAAGGCAGAATCCCGACCACGCTTGGGAAGTACACATAGCAGGCAACTTCTTCGAAGCCCTAGCGAAATTGAAACACGCTTGGGACCTTTGGAAGGCCGACCCCTATCTCGTGACAACCGAGCGATTTGAAGAAGAAGCTAGAAGGCTGCTCGGCGGAACGTTCCACGAGATTAAACCCCAGATCAGAATCATCAACTGGCAAGAGATCGTGAAACTGTACAAACTTCTCAGAGACACCACTGATGCGGAGAAAAAACTACGCATCTAGCAATCTGGGTTGGTCCCTGGGTCCCGTACCGAGGCTTCATTTACTGACCTTCTGCACGATCTCCGCCACTATCTGCCTGAGTTCCTGATCATCGGTCTCCGCGATCAGTGCCAGCGCTGTGGGGATCATCTTCTGTGCCTTCCGGAGAAACTCAAGCTGGTCCTCCGGTGCGACCCTCTCTAGGAGTTCGTTGACTTCACGGAGGTCCGCCTTCAGGATGGTGAGATGCAGTTTGATCAGCGCATTGTTCATCGGCGCTACGGATCCACGCGTCTCCGTCCAGACCTCGAGGGAAACCTGGGCCTTGTTTCTTCGAACCCACTCCCGGAGGGCGATCTGTCCTGCCTGCTTTTCCGGTATGCCCAGGAGCTTGCAGAGGACCTCAAAGTCCGTAGCTTGGTCCTCGGGGATCCTGAAGTGTTTGTC
>Ga0315279_10004574_pt1 | contig 18500 bp, 14 predicted proteins | sample YL17G06_20_MG_FD_203694 | JGI IMG/M metagenome (GOLD analysis project Ga0315279, IMG submission 203694) | Sediment microbial communities from Yellowstone Lake, YNP, Wyoming, USA - YL17G06_20 | ecosystem: Environmental > Aquatic > Freshwater > Lake > Sediment | place: USA: Wyoming | collected... | reverse complement strand
GTAGAATTAAAAATTTAGTAAAAGAGATCATTCAGAAAAATTTGGAAAATGGTCAATTGGAAGAATGTGATTTAACTTTAAAAGATTTAGATAAAATCGGTGATAGTTTTTCAAGGATACTTACCGGTATGTTTCATAGTAGGGTAGAATACCCTGATGAGGATTTAATAAGAAAATTAAAAGAAGAGAAAAAAAATAATGGAAATTTTAATAAAAAATCAACAGAAAATAGCAAAGATACATCGGCGAAGGATTAGGGAAATAATTAAAAATATTATTCAATATTTAAAGGTTGATGAGAAAACCGAAATTAGTATTTTATTTACTGACGATAAATTTATAAAATCGTTAAATAAAAAATATCGAGGAATTAATAAATCTACCGATGTTTTGACTTTCAATCTAGAGGAAGGGGATTTAAAATTTCCTGAAGTCGATAAAAATAAACTATTAGGTGATATAGTCGTTTCAGTAGAAACTGCACAAAGACAGGCAAATAATTTAAATCATAATTTAGAAAAAGAGTTAATGATATTGCTTATCCATGGTTTATTACATTTGATAGGTTATGATCATGAAGAAGATAGAGATAATAAAATTATGCAGGTAAAAGAAAATGAAATATTAGACACATTTGATTTATAATTTAGGTTATAATATAATGTTGATGGTGATTATATTTATTTGATTATTATTTATAATTTTAAAAAAGATATATATATTTATATAAAAAAATACCCATCATAGATTTACCAAACCAAAAGAAATTAAAAATTGGGAGGTGATAGATTAATTAAAATTAAATATTTGCTTTTTAGAAATATAAATAAATATAAAAAAATAAAAGGGGGATTTTTTAATGTTAAGAAATAAGACGACCTTAGTTTTAGTATTAGCAATTAGTTTGGTTGTGGGAATGTTTAGTTTTGGCTATGCTGCCGAAAAACAATTTGTGGCCATTGCTACTGGTGGAACTGGCGGAACCTATTATCCTTTAGGTGGAGCCTTAGCTCAAATGCTTTCTAACAATGTCGAAGGATTAATTGTGACTGCAATGACCTCAAATGCATCAATAGAAAACTGTAATTTAATAGGTAGAGGTCAAATTGAAACAGCTTTTTCCCAGGCTAATACAACTTATTGGTGCTATACTGCCACAGGGATGTTAAAAGATACGCAACCTATCACTAACTTAAGGGGTATTGCTTCTTTATATCCAGAAACTATTCATATAGTTGCAACTAAGGCTTCCGGAATTAAAACTATAGAGGACTTAAAAGGGAAGAAGGTAGGAGTAGGTGCTCCTAACAGTGGAACTGCCGCTGATGCCGAGATAATCTTAAAGGCCTATGGCCTTACCTTTGATGATATGAAAGTAGATTATATTGATTTTAACGAAGTAGCACAAAGATTGATTGATGGTCAGATAGATGCTGGTTTTACTACTGCTGGTTATCCTACTTCCAGTATTATTGATATTGCTACCAAGAGAGATATGGTGTTAGTGCCTATTAGCGAGGAAAAGATTAAGGAATTAGTTGCTGAAATTCCATATTATGGAGCTACAGTTATTCCGGCTGGGATCTATAAAGGTATAGATGAACCAGTTCCAGCCCTCGCTACTCCCGCTTTATGGATATGTGATGCTAAATTATCACCTACTGTAGTTTACAAAATGACTAAAGCACTATGGGAACACCGGGATATATTAGCAAAAGTACATTCACAGGGTAAAAATATTACTTTAGCAACTGCTCTTAATGGAATGGGCATACCCTTACATCCTGGTGCAGAATTGTACTATAAGGAAGTTGGATTAATTAAATAAATTTTGGAAAGTAAACCGGGTACCATATTGTTAATATTTCTTTATGGTACCCGATATTAATTTATGTTCAAGAAAAGTTTTACACCTATATTTATAGGATTAGCAATAATTATAATTGGTATTATATTTTTTTATTCTAGATCAGTGTATACCCTGGAACTCAGGTCTTTTTCTGATAGTAAGCTAATATTTCAGCAAACCATTCAACCAGACGATCAATTTACTTTGAAATATAAACATTCTGTTGCCCTTACCCCGGTATGGGAATTTTTTATTATTGATAATAAATATAATGTTATATTAGTAGAGACAGATTTTATGGACCAGGGAGCAGGTATGCCTTATGCTGCTTTTGGTCAAGAAAAATTTATAAATGAAGAAGGTAAATTTAAGATAAAAAATATGCATAGAGTTATGCCTAATCCAATTTATTATAGGATTGGGGCAATAAGAGAAAATTATTTTTATTTTAAAGATAAAGAAATTAATCTATCTACTTTGGTGGGGGATAAATTGTTGACTATTGGTGTTTATAAAAGAAATTTATATAATTATTACTGGGGAGGAAAGTTATAAATGGCTAAAAATGTTAAAGTCGAAAATAAAGAAATAGATGTTCAAAAACTTATGGAACAATATGATTCAGAATCAAGAATAAGAAAGCCATTAGGACTTATGGCGATAATTATTTCTATTATTGCTATATCCTTTTCGGTTTTCCAATTTTATACCGCAGGATTCGGTTTGCTTTTAGCCCTAAAACAAAGAGTAGTCCATCTGGCTTTTACTCTATCCCTAATCTTTCTTATTTATCCACGCTCTAAAAAGGAATTCTTAAAATATAAAACTAAAATTCCCTTATATGATCTAGTTCTGTCTATTTTAGGAGCAGGGGTATGTTTGTATTTAGTAATATTTTATAATGATATGGTAGTTCGTTCCGGTTTACCTAATAATTTAGATTTAATAATGGGGGGAATATCAATTTTATTAGTATTGGAAGCCACGAGAAGAATTACTGGTCCAGCACTTCCTATAGTAGTAATTATATTTTTAATATTTTCCTATTTCGGTCAGATAATGCCGGGATTCTTTGCTCATAGGGGATATTCTTTAGAGAGAATTATCGAACATTTATATTCCGGAACAGAAGGGATATTTGGTATACCCTTAGGAGTATCTTCTTCTTTTGTATTCCTATTTATTCTTTTTGGGGCAGTATTGAGTAAAACTGGAATGAGTAAGTTCTTTATTGATGTAGCTATGGCAATCGCTGGTCATACTACTGGTGGTCCAGCTAAAGTTGCCGTTATTGCCAGTGGATTTTTTGGTACCATTAGCGGAAGTTCAGTGGCTAATGTAGTAGGCACCGGTACTTTTACTATTCCCTTAATGAAAAGTATAGGTTATAGAAAAGATTTTGCGGGGGCAGTAGAAGCTGCAGCTTCTACCGGAGGCCAGATAATGCCACCGGTAATGGGAGCAGCTGCCTTTATAATGGCTGAATTTTTAGGGGTTCCCTATATTAAGATTGCTATTGCAGCAGCTATCCCGGCTATAATATATTATATCGCTGTAGGCACAATGGTTCACCTGGAAGCCTGTAAATATGGGTTAAGAGGTCTACCTAAGGAACAACTTCCCAAATTAAGTAAGGTGTTAAAGCAGAGAGGTCATTTAATTATCCCTATAATCGGTTTAGTATATTTATTAGTAAGAGGATATACTCCTATTTTTTGCGCCTTCTGGGCAATTATAATGTGTTTAGCCATAAGTATGGTAAGACCCGATACGCGTTTGAATATTAAAAAATTAGGTGAAGCCTTTGAAGATGGAGCAAAGATGGCTTTAGGAGTAGCGGCAGCCTGCGCCTGTGCCGGAATGGTAGTAGGAGCAACAACCCTTACTGGATTAGGATTAAAAATTGCCAATGGACTGGTGATTTTAGGTCACGGGAATTTAATGTTAACTCTTTTCTTTACTATGATTGCCTCTCTTATCCTGGGAATGGGGCTCCCTACCACTGCCAAATATGTAGTTTTATCTATTATGGCTGCACCCGCTTTGATCGATTTAGGGGTACATCCTATAGCTGCCCATCTCTTCATCCTTTATTTTGGAGTAATTGCCGATCTTACCCCCCCTGTTGCTTTAGCAGCATATGCGGGAGCAGGAATTTCTGGAGGTAATGCTATGAAGACCGGTTTTATTGCAGTTAGATTAGCAGTTGCTGGATTTGCGATTCCTTATGTATTTTGCCTTGATCCGGGATTGATGTTTATAGGTGGTTCAATTGGCCATAATTTAATACTAATTGTAACTTCATTAGTCGGTGTATTAGCATTGGGGGCAGCAGCTAGTGGATATCTATTAGATCATACTAAAATATATGAAAGAGTTATATTAATTATTAGTGCACTTGCTCTAATAAAACCTGGATTATTAACTGATGGTATAGGTATCGTCTTATTAGTAATGGTAATAATATTACAAAAGCTAAGGATATCATCTAAAGCTAAAGCTAAGTTAGCTTAATTTTATTAATTAAATGCGCTATCTGATTGTTCTTTATAAAGTTATGGTGATTATATTTGGATAACCCTAATAATTTTATTATTTTGATTATTGAAGCTGTCTGCTTATTAGGTTTTTTGATTTTATCAGCTTTTTTTTCAGGCTCAGAGACTGCTTTATTCTCTCTTAATAAGCTGCAATTAAAAAAAATACAAAAAGAAGAAAGTGGTTGGCGAGTAAATTCAATCATTAAACTTCTCGATGATCCACAAAAAACATTGATTACGATTTTAACTGGAAATATGTTCGTTAATATCGCAGCTTCCTCGTTAGCTACTTATTTAGCTATAAAACTTTTTGGAAATGTAGGTATTGGTATAGCCGGTGGAATAATGATTTTTATGATACTTGTTTTTGGAGAAATTGTTCCTAAATCATTAGCTATTTCTAATGCCGAAACAATTGCTAAAAAAATTGCCAGACCGGTAAAAATTATTTCATCTTTTTTATTCCCTCTGATATTATTTTTTAAAATAATAATTAATGTTTTATATTACTTTTTTGGTAAAAAAAGGGTTAAAAAGAAAAAAGAAATCACCGAAGAAGATTTGATAACTTTAATAAATGTAGGTAAAGATGAGGGAGTAATTGAAGAAGAAGAGAAAAAGATGATTAGAAATATATTTGAATTTGGTGATACTATGGTAAAAGAAGTAATGGTTCCTCGCGTAGATATGGCCTGCATTCCCTCAGAAGCTAAATTAAATTCAATATTAAGATTGATTAAAAAAATGGGGCATTCGAGAATTCCAGTGTATAAGGAGACCATTGATAACATTATTGGAATATTATACACAAAAGACCTTTTAGTAGTTTATGAACAATGGTACAAATCAAAAGAAAAGTTTGATTTAAAAAAAATAATAAGAAGAGCCTATTTTGTTCCGGAAAATAAAAAAATAGATGATCTATTAGATATTTTCCAAAGGGATAAAATTCAAATTGCTATAGCCATTGATGAATATGGGGGGACAGCAGGGCTGGTTACAATGGAAGATGTGGTAGAAGAGATTGTGGGTGAAATAATTGATGAATACGATAAGGAAACTAAATTATACGAAATAATTGGTAATAATACTGTAATTGCTGATGGAATAATAAGCATTGACAAGATTAATGAACTTTTAAATATTGAAATACCAGAAAATGATTTTGAGACCTTGGGTGGTTTCATTTATGATTTAATGGGTAGAGTGCCTAATAAAAATGAAACAGTAGAATATAAAAATATTCAAATAACCATAGAACAGGTTGTAAAGAATAGAATAATAAGAGTAATAATTAAAAAATTCCCAGGACTCCAAAGAAATAATAAAGGATAAATTCTCAGGGAGGTAATATAATTTTGGCAGAATGGTGGATTAAAATTAGTCCTTTTATATTGTTTATATGTTTATTGGTGGCTGCTTTCTTTTCTGGAGTAGAAACTGCAGTTATATCTACTAGTAAATTACATCTTAAATATTTAGCAAAAAATGGGAATAAAAAAGCTTTAATAATATCTGATTTAATCCGAAAACCTGACCAATTTTTAAGAGTAGTTTTGATTGGTACTAACATTGCGGTAATTCTTTCTTCTACCATTTCATCTTCTTTAGCCCTATATTTCTGGGGGAATAAAGGGGTTTCTATCTCGGTCATATTAACTACCCTGATAGTTTTAATTTTTTGTGAAGTAATTCCTAAAACTATTGCCCAAAGTAATGCTGAAAAGTTTTCACTTAATACAGCTTACTATATAAAAATTGCCTCTTCTATACTTTCTCCCCTTGAAATATTTTTTAGTTGGATATCAAATTTTATTATTAGAATTCTAACTGGTAAAAAATATATACCCTTAAATGGTTTTTTTACGAAAAAAGACTTAAAATTATTTTTTGAGGTTGGAGAGAGAGAAGGGGCATTAGAAAAAAAAGAAAAAAGTATGATTGAAAGAATATTGAATTTGAATGAAACTTATGTTAAAGATGTGATGAGACCTCAAAAATATATTGTAGCCATTGAAGTATCTACTTCCGTTGAAGATGCTATTAAATTGATGAATAAAGAAGGATTTTCCAGAATCCCAGTTTATAAGAATAATCTAAATAATATTATTGGCTTTATTTATGCTAAAGACTTTCTTATGGGAGATTTAAAGAAAAAATTATACCATAATTTAAATCTATCAAATTTAATTCATCCTCCTTATTTTGTTTCAGAAAATAAAAGAGTTACTTATCTTCTAAAAGAATTTCAAAGAAAGAAGGTTCATATTGCTGTAGTAATAAGCAAAGATAAAAATATTTCTGGTGTAGTTACTATAGAAGATCTATTAGAGGAGATTTTTGGAGAGATAGAAGACGAATTTGATAAAACTAAATAATTATTATAGAAAAAATCTAATTAGCAAGATCAGTAATAGAATAATTACTTCAATAGAAAAATTTTCGGATATAATTATAAATAATGAATAAAACTTAATAGGTAAATTAAAAAAATATAGAAATAAATTAAGAAATTAGAAAGAGAATAAATTATGAAGAAAGAAATATTTAAAAAATTATTTTTTTACAGGTTAATACTAATATTTTTTTTTATGTTTATTTATTTTACTATAAATAATAGTTTATATGCAAATACGGTAAGGCCTTTAGCAATAATGGTTGGTAATTCACTCGACGAAGTAGTTTATCAAACTGGTTTAAATAATGCAGAGGTAATTTATGAAGTAAATGTAGAACATCCTTATACTAGATTAATGGCTATATTCATTAATAATGATTCAACTATAGTAGGACCTATTAGAAGCAGTAGATATTATTTTTCGAAATTAGCTGCTGAATGGTCTCCGATCTTTGCTCATTGCGGAGGACAAAGTTTAAAAGACGAAAGAGTTATTAATTTAGACCAGATGCTTTATCCTTCTCCTTATTGGCGTGATGAAAAAATTGGAGGATGGATTAATCTTTTTACTAATACCAACAATTTAAGAGAGAAGTGTAGAAAATTAGGTTTTCAAGATGAGGTGAATTTAAGCGAAGGTTTACTTAATCTAAGAACCCTTAATTTATCAGGAGGGAACATTTCTAAAATTTCCATTAAATATAACCAAAAATATTCCATATCTTATGAATATAAACCAAATAGTAATACTTATTTAAGGTATATAAACTCTAAACCTCATCAAGACAGCAAGACTCTTGAAAATTTAACTACTTCAAATATAATTATTCAATATGTCCCTATCGAAAAAATTTCTGATGATAAAGAAGGTAGATTGGAGGTTAAGGTCATTGGAGAAGGTATTGCTAAAGTATTTTATGGAGGGCATTATTTTGTATCGAAATGGGTTAAAAAATCTAAAGACCAACCAACTTTGTATTACGATAGCCAGGGAAAACTTTTAAATTTGAATCAAGGGAAAATATGGATTCAAATAGTATCTAATGATACGATAGTTTGGTTTAAATAAGAAGCTAAAGAAGGTGAATAAGTTGTGAATGAAAAATATAAAAAATTAATTGGGGAAGCAGAAAAGGCAAGAAAAAAAGCATATACCCCTTATTCTAAATTTAAGGTTGGTGCAGCAATACTTACCTCTGAGGGTAGAATTTTTTCTGGTTGTAATATTGAAAATGCGTCTTTTGGTTTGACTATATGCGCAGAAAGAGTAGCAGTATTTAAAGCCATCTCGGAGGGTTTTAAAAAATTTGAGGCAATTGCAATTATAGCTGATACACTAAGACCTTGTTATCCCTGTGGTGCTTGTCGACAAGTAATATTAGAATTTGGTGAGGATATTACCTTGGTTATGGCAAATTTAAAGGGAGATATTAAGATTAATAAAATAAAGGAATTGCTTCCCGAGGCATTTAATAAAAATGATCTTTTATAGTGGAGATTATGTAATAGTATGTTATATAGAACAGAAGGTATAGTATTAAAAAGCATAGAATATGAGGAGGCTGACAAGATTGTTACTATATACAGCAAAAATTTCGGTAAAATTCAAGCTATTGCCAAAGGAGTCCGCAAAACAAAAAGTAAATTCGGAAGTAGTTTAGAAATATTAACTTATGCTATTTTTTTAATTTATAAAGGGAGAAATGTGGATATTATAAGTCAAACCGAAATATTAGAATCTTTCTTCTCGACGAGTAGAGAAGTGCTTAAATTTGCTTTAGCTGCTAATTGCGTAGAAATAGTTAATAAATTAACTGAGGAGAGGGAAATAAATATCGGTCTATTTAATTTATTAAAAGAAGTTTTACATTACTTGAAGAAAACTAATGATCCAAAACTACTTACTCTATCGTTTAGATGGCAAGTTATGTCAATTTTAGGCTATAAGCCATCTCTTCATCATTGTTGTAGATGTGATAAAACAATAAATGATCAGAAAGAAATGTATTTCAATATAAAAGAAGGTGGAGTAATATGCAATAATTGTATATCTAAAAATAAAGAAGGTTGTATCCAGATTTCTCTTTATTTTTTAAAATTAAGCAGAAAATTATTAATAACTCCTTTATCAGTTATATCTAAAGCCACTATTCCAGACATAAGAATAAAGGAGTTAGAAAAAATTACCAATTTATTTCTAACTTATTATTCTGAAAAGAGATTTAAAACAGAAACTTTTTTAAAATCACTAAAAAAAGATTAAATAAGTTTTTTAACTAATATTCGCTTTTCGTTGACAACTAAGCATGATTTTGATATATTAACAAAGAAAATGCAATCCCTCTCTCTAACAGTTAATATGGGGATAAATAATCTAAAAGAGAGGGAATTTTATTTATGTTTAAGAGGGAGAGATACTAATTTGGATTTTCAAGAAATAATTTTTAATTTGCAAAAATATTGGGGAGAACAAGGTTGTATCATTCAACAGCCTTATGATATAGAAGTCGGTGCGGGTACCATGAATCCAGCTACTTTTTTAAGAGTATTAGGTCCTGAACCATGGAAAGCAGCTTATGTCGAGCCATCCCGAAGACCTGCCGATGGACGTTATGGAGAAAACCCTAATAGAGTCCAACAACATTACCAATTTCAGGTTATATTAAAACCTTCTTTTGAAAATGTGCAAGATATTTATATTGAAAGTTTAGAGAGATTAGGAATTTCAAGAAGAGAACATGACCTAAGACTTATTGAGGGTGATTGGGAAGCTCCTACTTTAGGTGCTTGGGGATTAGGTTGGGAAATTTGGCTAGATGGATTAGAAATAACTCAATTTACTTATTTTCAACAAGCTGGTGGTCTTGATTTAAAAATTATTCCAGTTGAAATAACCTATGGCTTAGAAAGGTTAGGTATGGTTATTCAAGAAATAGATAATGTCTTTGATTTAAAATGGAGCAATGGTATTACCTATGGAGATATTCGTCATCAAGCAGAAGTCGAACAATCTAAATATAACTTTGAAGAAGCAGATGTATCCATATTGTTTAAGATATTTAATATTTATGAAAAAGAAGCCAGCAGATTAATAAAAAAAGAACTGACCTTGCCAGCTTATGATTATATATTAAAATGTTCACATACTTTTAACTTATTAGATGCTCGAGGAGCAATTAGTGTTTCAGAAAGAACAGGATATATTTCTCGAGTAAGAAATTTAGCGCACTTATGTGCAGAAGAATACGTTAGAAAAAGGGAGAAATTGGGATTCCCTTTAATTAAATAAAAAAGATTAGACCAAAGTGAGAATTTTAATGAGTGAAGTAATTTTAGAAATTGGCACTGAAGAAATACCTGCTCAGTATATAGAGAATGCCTTAAAAAATTTACAACAATTAGCGCAAAAATATTTAAAAGAATCAAGGATAAACTATAAAGAAATTAAGGTTTATGCTACTCCCCGAAGATTAATATTATTCATATCACATATTCACGAAAAACAGGAAGACATTTTTCAAAAAATTAAGGGGCCGGCCTATTCAATTGCTTATAATAAAGATTTGCAACCACAAAAACCGGCTTTAAAATTTGCTCAAAGTCAAGGAATAAACGTTGAAAATTTAATTATTGAAGATACAAAAAAGGGGAAATATGTTTTTACTTCAAAATCTAAAATAGGTCAGCCTTCTATTGATATTTTATCTCAGATGTTTCCTAAAATAATAAGAAGTATACAATTTCCTAAATCAATGCGTTGGGAAGATAAAAACATTCGATTTATCCGTCCCATAAGATGGGTATTGGCATTATACGACGTAAAAATAATTAGATTCAATTTAGAGGGCTTAAATTCTGGAAACGTAACTTATGGACATAGACTTTTAGCACCTCAAAAAATAAAGATATCTTCTACTAAAGAGTATTTAAAGAAGTTAGAAAAAAATTACGTAATAATTGATCCCAAAATTAGGGAAAATATAATTAAAACTGAGATAAAACAGATAATTAAATTAATTGGTGGTCAAGAAATAATAAATGAAAAGCTATTAAAAGAAACAGTCTATTTGGTAGAATATCCTTATGCAGTATTAGGAAAATATGATCCCAAATATTTAGAATTACCTCTAGAAGTCTTAACCATAGTTATGGAAAAACATCAAAAGTATTTTCCGGTTTTTGAAAAGAAACATAAATTACTGCCTTTATTTATTGTAGTGATTAATAACTCTAAGGAGTATGCCGATAAAATTATAAAAGGCAATGAAAATGTGCTTAGAGCCAGATTAGAAGATGCAAAATTTTTCTATCAAGAAGATCAGAAAATTCCTTTAGAAAAGAGAGTAACTAAATTAAAAAGTGTTATTTTCCATGAAAATTTGGGGAATCTTTTTGATAAAACGAAGAGGCTAAAGTTATTAGGTGAATATATTGCAGATTGTCTACAGGTTGAACCACAAGTTAAAAAAGATTTTTTAAGGTCTGCTTATTTATGCAAGGCAGATTTAGTTACTGAAATGGTAAAAGAATTTCCAGAATTGCAAGGGATAATGGGCAAAGAATATGCCATTTTTTCTAATGAAAAGAGAGAAATAGCTGAAGCTATTTCTGAACATTATCTTCCTCGTTTTTTCGGTGATATATTACCTAAAACTAAAAATGGGATTATTTTAGGAATTGCTGATAAGGTTGACAATATTGTAGGTTGTTTTACCAGGGGTCTTACTCCCACTGGTTCCCAAGATCCTTATGGTTTAAGAAGACAAGCTTTGGGAATAATTAAGATAATCTTAGAAAAAAATCTGGAAATATCCTTAAAGGATGTCATTTGTAAATCTTTATGTTTTTATAAAAAAAATGTATTTTTTAAATTAGAAAAAGAAGAAAATGAGATAACTTCTCAAATATTATATTTTTTCCAACAAAGGATAAAAAATATCTTTTTAGAAGAAGGGATATATTATGATATAATCGATGCGGTTTTAACAGTTGATAATAAAGGAGATTTATTTGATATTAAACGTAGGATAGAGGTTATTAATGAGTTATATAATCAGCCAATTTTAAAAAAAATACTTAACTCATCAAATAGAGTATTAAATTTATCAAAGAATGATAAAGAAATTGAGGTCGATAAATCATTATTAATGGAAAAAGCAGAATATGATTTATATTATAATTATGAAAATATTGTTCCCAGAGTAAAGGAATATATTTTTAACAAAGACTATAAAAGAGTATTTGATTTATTAGAAGATTTATGTGAACCGGTAGAAGAATTTTTTGAAAAAGTGCTGGTAATGACCAAAGAGGCAAATATTAGAAGGAATAGAATTGCCATTATAAAGAAAATTAGTATATTATTTAATCAAATAGCCGATTTATCTAAGATTGTTTCTACCAAAGAGAAAGGAGGATAAACATGAAAAATATTGAAGATAAGCCTACGATATATATAATTTCTGATTCTACCGGTGAAACTGCTCAAACGGTAGTATATGCTGCAATTAGTCAATTTAATTCTGAGGATATTAAATTAAAATTATTTGCTCATATTGAATCTATCAAGGATATCAAAGGTATAATTGATAAAATTAGCAAAGAGAAGAGTTTTATAATTTATACTGTTGTTAAACCAGAGTTAAGGTTATTTTTAAAAGAGGAATGTAAGAAGCAATCTATTATTTCTTTTGATCTACTTGGACCAATTATGGAAAATATTGAAAAAATAAGTGGGATTGCACCTAAATTAGAACCAGGAATTATTAGAAAATTAGATAAAGAATATTTTAAAAGAATGGAAGCAATAGAATTTGCAGTGAAATATGATGCTTGTCAAAGGGAATTAAATTTATCCCAAGCTGACTTAGTAATATTAGGGGTTTCTAGGACTTCAAAAACACCACTTAGTATGTATCTTGCCCATAAAGGATTAAAAATAGCCAATATAATTTTAGATTTTGAATTCGATCCACCACCAGAAATATTTAGTTTACCTCTGATGAAAGTAGTTGGTTTAACAATAGACCCTGATAAATTAATTGAAATAAGAAGTGAACGATTAAAAGCATTAGGATTATCCGAAAAGAGTGTATATACTAATAAAGAAAGAGTGGTTAAAGAATTAAAATATGCGGATAATATTTATAGAAAGATCGGATGTCCAATAATTAATATAACCAATATGGCAATAGAAGATATTGCAACTAAAATTCTTAAATTAATAAAGGAAGAAAAATAATTATGAAAAAATATGTCTATTTTTTTAATGAAGGAAAAGATGATATGAAATCAATTTTAGGAGGGAAAGGTGCAGGATTGGCTGAAATGACCCGAATTGGTCTTCCCGTACCTCAAGGATTTACTATAAGTACAGAAGCCTGTATTGAATATTATAGAAACGGTACCAGATATCCTGAAGGATTAGAGGAACAGATAAAAGATAAGCTACAACAATTGGAAAAAATATCTAAAAAGAAATTGGGAGATCCAAAAAATCCTTTATTGGTTTCAGTGCGATCAGGTGCAGCAATTTCTATGCCCGGTATGATGGATACAGTTTTAAATTTAGGATTAAATAATTTTACTATTCAGGGAATTATCGAGATAACAAAAAATGAGCGTTTTGCTTATGACAGTTACCGTCGTTTCATTCAGATGTTTGGGAATGTAGTTTTAGGCATTGAACATGATAAATTTGAAATACTTTTGGAAGAAGTTAAAAAAGAACTTAAAGTAAAATTAGACCCAGAAATTGAAGGTGAAGGGCTGAAAAAATTATTGGAAAGATATAAAAATCTAATTAAAAAAGAGACCGGAAAAGATTTTCCTCAAGATCCTGAATTACAATTAAAAATGGCCATAGATGCCGTATTTAATTCTTGGAATAATAAAAGAGCAATAACTTATCGAAAGATCAATAAAATACCTGATGACCTAGGTACAGCGGTAAGCGTTCAAGAAATGGTATTTGGTAATATGGGAGATAATTCTGGAACAGGAGTTGGATTTACCAGAAATCCTTCTACCGGGGAAAAAGAGTATTATGGAGAATATCTACTAAATGCCCAAGGAGAAGATGTGGTAGCAGGCATTAGAACACCTATGCCATTATCAAATTTAAAAAATGATTTACCTAAATTATATAAAGAACTTATTAAAGTAATCCAACTTTTAGAAAAGAATTACAAAGATATCCAAGATTTTGAATTTACCATAGAAAAGGAAAAACTTTATTTACTACAAACTAGAACCGGTAAAAGAACCGGCCAAGCTGCAGTTAAAATTGCCGTAGATATGGTGAAAGAAAGGATAATAAGTAAAGAGGAAGCAATTTTGAGGGTAGAACCTAATCAGTTAAATCAATTATTACATAAAAGAATAGATCCAAACGCAAAGATTAAAGTGATTGCTAAAGGATTACCCGCTTCTCCTGGTGCAGCTTATGGAAAAGTTGTTTTTACCGCAGATGAAGCAGAACAATTAGGGAAAGAAAAAGAACAAATAATATTAGTAAGAACAGAAACAACTCCTGATGATATTCATGGAATGGTAGAAGCACAAGGTGTTCTTACTAGTAGGGGTGGTATGACTAGCCATGCTGCAGTAGTAGCACGAGGAATGGGAAAAGCTTGTGTAGCAGGTTGCAGTGCTTTGAGTATTAACGCAAAAAAAGAAACCATTAATGTTAATAATATTACCATAAAAAAAGGTGAATTTATTACCATAGATGGTGGGAGTGGAGAAGTATTTTTAGGAAAAGTTCCTACCATTGATCCAGAAATGAGTGAAGAGTTTAAAATATTATTATCTTGGGCTAATGAAAAAAAACGCTTAGGCGTATACGCAAATGCTGATACACCTGAAGATGCTCTAAAGGCAAGAGAATTAGGGGCAGAAGGTATAGGACTAACTAGAACTGAGCATATGTTTATGGCTCAGGATCGATTACCTATTGTACAGGAAATGATTCTGGCCGATAATAAAAAAAATAGAGAAGAAGCTTTAAAAAAATTGTTACCCATACAAAAAGGTGATTTTATAGGAATTTTTAAAGCGATGGAAGGTCTGCCGGTAATTATTAGACTTTTAGATCCACCACTTCATGAATTTCTACCTAATTTAGAGGATATTTTAATAGAAGTAACCACTTTACGATTAAAAGGAAAGGATATTAAAGAACTTAATGAAAAAGAAAAATTGTTAGAAAAAGTAACCTCTTTACACGAAATAAATCCAATGTTGGGACTTAGAGGATGCAGGTTAGGATTATTGTATCCTGAAATATATAATATGCAAGTCCAAGCAATTATAGAAGCAGCAATAGAATTAACTAAGAAAGGAATAAAAGTCAAACCCGAAATAATGATTCCTCTGATCAGCCATATAAACGAATTAAAACCAATATGTAGAGATGTAAGAAAAATTGCCAATGAAAAAATAAAAGCTGCAGGAATAAAATTAAACTATAAAGTTGGAACTATGATTGAATTACCTCGAGCTGCACTAACTGCTGATAAGATAGCAGAAGAAGCTGAATTCTTTTCCTTTGGTACTAACGATTTAACCCAAACAACTTTTGGAATAAGCCGGGATGATGCAGAAGGTAAATTCTTATTAAAATATGTGGATGATCATATTTTAGAGGATAATCCTTTTGAAGTTTTGGATCAAGAAGGAGTAGGGAAATTAGTAGAGTTGGGAACTAGTTTAGGCAGAAAAACTCGACCTGATTTAGAAGTAGGTATTTGCGGGGAACATGGTGGAGAGCCTCGATCTGTAGAATTTTGTCATTCTGTAGGATTAAATTATGTTAGCTGTTCTCCTTTCCGAGTTCCTATTGCTCGATTAGCAGCTGCCCAAGCAGCAATAAAAGAAAAAAATTCAAAGTGTGGAAAGTAATAAAACTGAAAATAAATTAATTTTAATATTAAGAGATCTATAAAATGTAATATAAAATAGAAAGGATATAAAAAATGCAAATTGAATTATTAATTCCTTTAAGTGGTCTAATTGCCTTGGCCTTTGCCTTATTTCTTTCTATAATGGTAATTAGAGAAAAACCAGGAAACCAAACAATGCAAGACATCGCAAAATTAATTGAACAGGGAGCTATGGCTTTTTTAAAAAGAGAATATAGCGTATTAGTTTTTTTCATTATCATAGTGAGTATTATTTTGAATTGGGTAAGGGGTCCTATTACAAGTTATGCTTTTATATTGGGGGCTATTTGTTCTATATCATCTGGTTTTTTCGGAATGAAAGTAGCTACTAAAGCAAATGTTAGAACTACCAATGCCGCTAAAGAAGAAGGAATAGGGAAAGCCTTAAGAATAGCTTTTTCTGGTGGTTCAGTTAGTGGCATGGCTGTAGCTGGTTTTGGTCTTTTTGGGATAGGTATTTTTTACTATTTTATGAGAGATGCAAGTTTAATTGATGGATTTTCTTTAGGAGCAAGCTCTGTTGCTTTATTTGCCAGAGTAGGTGGAGGAATATTTACCAAAGCTGCAGACGTAGGAGCTGATCTAGTAGGAAAAATTGAAGCAGGAATTCCTGAGGATGACCCTCGTAATCCGGCAGTTATTGCCGATAATGTAGGTGATAATGTAGGTGATATAGCCGGAATGGGTGCCGATCTATTTGAATCTTATGCAGGTGCAATAATTTCCAGTATGATTTTAGGGCAAATATTATTTAAAAACATAAACTTTGTGATTTTTCCTTTATTATTATCTGCTTGTGGAGTAATTTCATCTATTATAGGATCTTTTTTTGTAAAAACTAATAACCCTAAAAACATAAACAATGCTTTAACCAAAGGAACTATGGTTAGTGGTTTTTTATTAATTGTATCTTCTGTTTTTCTTTCATATTCTATGTTTAAAAATTTAGATATATTTTATGCAACTGCCGCTGGATTAATTGCCGGAATACTTATTGGTTTCATTACCGAGCGCTATACTTCCTTTAGTTATTCTCCCGTAAAATCAATTGCTCAATCAACAACTACTGGAGCTGCAACTACAATTATTTCAGGATTAGCTGTCGGAATGGAAAGTACTTGTCTTCCTTTAATTATATTAGCTATTACTATTTTGATAGCCAATAAATTTGCCGGATTATATGGTATTGCCATCTCCGGGGTAGGAATGCTTTCTATAATTGGAAATACAGTTTCTGTTGATTGTTACGGACCTATTGCCGATAACGCAGGAGGAATCGCTGAGATGTCAGGATTAGATCCTAAGGTAAGAGAAATTACTGACTCTTTAGATGCAGTTGGTAATACTACTGCGGCTATGGGAAAAGGCTTTGCTATCGGTTCAGCCGCATTAACTGCTTTAGCTTTATTTGCTGCTTATTGTAGTTCCGTAGGATTAACAACTATAAGTATAATGAATCCAATAGTAATGGCGGGATTGTTTATAGGTGGTTTTTTGCCCTTTCTTTTTTCTGCTTTAGCTATAAGAGCAGTTGGAAAAACTGCTTCCTTAATCATAGAGGAAGCACGCAGGCAATTTAGAGAAATAGTTGGCTTAAAAGAAGGGAAAGTAAAACCAGACTCTACTAAATGTGTGGATATTAGTACTAAAGGAGCTTTAAGAGAAATGATTCTGCCAGGTCTATTAGCTGTAGTAGCTCCCATCGCTGTAGGAATATTACTTGGTACGGAAGCTTTAGGAGGTTTATTAATTGGAGCAACAGTAGTAGGAGTATTATTAGCTATTATGATGGCTAATGCTGGAGGTGCTTGGGATAATGCTAAAAAATATATTGAAATGGGAAATTATGGAGGTAAAGGAACCAAATCTCATGAAGCAGCCATTACCGGTGATACTGTAGGTGATCCCCTGAAAGATACCGCTGGTCCTTCCATGAATATATTAATTAAAGTTATGTGTATAGTTTCTTTAGTTTTTGTACCTCTATTTATACATTAGTCGTTAGTGAATAATAGTTTGTATCGCGTGAAGATGGTTAGCCGATTAGCCAGTTTACCGGTTACTAAATAAACTTGCATCTTGCCTCTCACAACTAATAACCTGTATTTAATACTAACGACAAATTCAATTGGTCAATTGGGGAATTGGGGAATTGGTAGATTAGTTAAATTAAATTAAGGAGAAATTATAATTGAGATTTAGTGATTTAATTATAAAAAAAAGAAATGGTTTAAAATTAACTGAAAACGATATAAAATTTATGATTGAAGAATATAATGAAGGCAAAATACCAGATTATCAAATGTCTGCAATGTTAATGGCTATTTACTTTAAAGGAATGAACAACAGCGAAATAAGATATTTAACCAAGGCTATGATTGATTCTGGAAAAATAATAGATTTGAGTTCTATCCCCGGGATTAAAGTTGATAAGCATAGTACTGGTGGAGTGGGCGATACTACTACTCTCGCTTTAGCTCCCATGGTAGCAGCAGCGGGTGTTAAGGTGGCTAAGATGTCAGGACGAGGTTTAGGTCATACCGGTGGTACAATTGATAAATTAGAATCAATTGAGGGATTTAAAACAGAATTAAGTCTAAATAAATTTATAAAAATTGTTAAAAAGGTTGGAGTATCAATTATCAGCTCTACTTCAGATTTAGTTCCAGCAGATAAGAAATTATATGCCTTAAGGGATGTAACTGGAACAGTAGATAGTATTCCTTTAATTGTAAGCAGTATTATGAGTAAAAAACTAGCTGCTGGTGCTG
>Ga0315279_10004573_pt1 | contig 18502 bp, 12 predicted proteins | sample YL17G06_20_MG_FD_203694 | JGI IMG/M metagenome (GOLD analysis project Ga0315279, IMG submission 203694) | Sediment microbial communities from Yellowstone Lake, YNP, Wyoming, USA - YL17G06_20 | ecosystem: Environmental > Aquatic > Freshwater > Lake > Sediment | place: USA: Wyoming | collected... | reverse complement strand
CGTTCATCGGAAGACCAACGCAATTCTGCTACGCACTCCTTCTCGCCAATTTCCTGGCTTTCCCCACAGTTTCTTTCCCTGCGGTCTCCGCGTCGCAGCGCGCACAAGCTGCCGCCACCTTCGCGCGCGCCGTGCGCATGCGGACCACCCTCGCGTCGCAACCTGAGAGCCAGCGGCGCAAAGCCGACTACGAGAAGGTGATCCGAACGTTCCACGAGGTTTACCGCCTGAACCCGGCTTACAGCAAGACTCCTGTTGCGCTTGTTGCCATCGCGGAACTATACGAGCAGATGGGACGGGTGTTCGTCACGGACCGCTATTATCTGGAGGCCATCAAGGCCTACCAGTTTTTGATCTCCCAATACCCGCAAAACCGCCTGGCGCGCGATGCGCTGTTCGCGGTCGGGGAGATCTATCGCGCCGACCTGGAGAACCCCGAGCAGGCCCGCCAGACTTTCCAGCAATACCTCGCCAAGCGCCCGAAATCCGACAAAGCCGCAGAAGCCCGCGAGAAGCTCAGGCAAGTCGAGCAATTGTTGGCTGAACAGATGGCCAGCCGATCAGCCCCGCCGCCTCCGCCGACCGAGGCCCGGCGCACTGAGGCGCCGCCGGAAGTTACGGCGATCCGGCGCTGGGTGGGGCCCAATTACTCTCGCATAGTCATTGCGGTGGAAGGAGAAGTGAAGTTCAGTACCAGCCGGTTGTCGAATCCTGACCGCATTGTTCTGGACCTGGAAGGTACTCGCCTGAGCCCCGCTTTGGTCGGCAAGACCTTCCCCGTCGAAGATGGCTTTCTTCGCCAGATCCGGGTGGCTAAGTTCGCGCCCACGGTGACTCGCGTCGTGTTGGATGTGGAGAAAATTGAAGACTTCACCGTGATTCCCCTGCCGAACCCTTTCCGGCTGGTGATTGACATCCACGGGGTGTCGGTGCCGGTCGTGGCGAAAGCGGAAGCACCTGCCGCTGCGCCCCCCACCCCGGAGCGTGTCCCGCCAGCGGCGGGATCGACGCCCAGTCCCCTTCCCAGCCGCCCGACGCCCAGTCCCCTTCCCAGCCGCCCGACGCCCACGACGCGACTTTCCTCGCGCGGTGCGCCAGCCGCGAAGGCAGAAGTTGCTCCTCCCAGCACGAAAGCCCAGACCCAGGTGGAAGCCGCGGAGCCGAACCAACCACCCGAAGCGCCGCCCGCAGAAACCACCGTGCCCCAACCTTCTCCAGCCGCCGCTTCGCGCCCGTCGGCTGGGACACCTGGAGAGGCCGCGTCGCGGGAGGCGGGAATGGCTAACAAGCCCGCCGCACCCACCGAATCCGGCTCCCGAACCCTGACGCGGGCGCTCGGCCTCAAGATCGGTCGCATTGTGATTGACCCAGGCCATGGCGGCCACGATACCGGAACGATTGGGCCCACGGGTCTGAGCGAAAAGGATCTGGTTCTGGATGTGGGGCTGCGACTGCAGCAGCTCCTGGAACGCAAAACGGATTGCGACGTCATCCTCACCCGCAGCGATGATACCTTTATCCCCCTCGAGGAGCGGACCGCCATAGCCAATGAGAAAGCTGCCGACCTCTTCCTTTCCGTTCATGCCAACGCCAGCCGGACTCGGGGCGCACGCGGCATCGAAACCTACTACCTCAACTTCACCTCCAACCCGGATGCCCTGGAATTGGCGGCGAGAGAAAACGCCACCTCGCAGGAGTCCGTACACCAGCTTCAGGACTTGATCAAGAAGATCGCCCTGACGGAGAAGATCGAAGAATCGCAAGAGTTCGCGCGACAAATCCAGCGGGAAGTCTGCAAGTGGGTCGGCAAGGGCGGCGGCCAACAGCGCGACCGGGGCGTAAAGAAAGCGCCTTTCGTAGTCCTGATCGGCGCCAACATGCCTTCCATCCTGACGGAAATCTCCTTCCTCACCAACCCACGCGATGAACGCCTGCTCAAACGCCCAGAGTACCGCCAGAAAATCGCGGAAGCTCTCTACAGTGGCATTTTGGCTTACTTGCAGACCCTGGGTGGAGTCAAAGTCGTTCAGCGGGTCGCCTCTCGTGAGCAAACTTCTGCCGCCACGGGCCCCGAATTCTGATATTCTGACGATTGATGGTCCGCACGCTTCCGAAGTGGGTTGTGCTTTCCAGCGCGCTGCTGGCGGGCTCGCTCCCCTGTCTGGGCCAAAAGCCTACCTTCATTCCTCTGGTGCCCGCCGCCAACTGGCGTTTGGTCAGTTCCCAAAACCTTCCCGTGGATGTGGTGAGCAATTACCGCGGCGACCCCGCCATCGAGCGCGAATGCGGGGTAAAAATGCTCCAACTGCGGACCTACCGGCTCGGCAACGCTGAGGCCCACGTCGTGGTTGAACCGGCCTCCGACGCCTCGGCCGCCTATGGCCTGCTCACTTACTATCAGACGGAATCGATGACGCCGGAAAAAGGCCTTCAGCTTGTTTTCAGCAACTCGGAGGGCACCTTGATGGCGCGAGGGCGCAATTTCATCCGGTTCGTGCGGCCTGAAACCATCGCACTCTCTCAGAACGACTATCTTGCCCTCCTGATTTTTGTGGGCGGCACTCGACCTTCTTCTGAGACTCTAGCAAGCTTGCCATCCCCCATGCCTCCGGCTGGCCTCGTGCCGGGCACGGAGAAGTACCTCCTCGGCCTTGAGGCGGCCCGCCGAGTTCTGCCCAACTTCCGCACCGACCTTCTGGGATTCAACCAAGCAGCCGAGGTGCAGGTGGCGGATTATCTGAGCGGCCAGGCGCGTTGCAGAGTCATGGCCATCAGCTACCCGACGCCCCAAATCGCGCGAGTCCGCTTTGGCGCTATGACCACCTTCCTCGGCATCAACCAAGGACGCGGGCCAGGGTCGGTTTATGGCAAGCGCCAGGGATCATACGTGTTTCTGGTTCTCAATGCCGACGAGCCAGCGGCAGCAACCAAACTAATCGATCAATTCAAGGTCGCACAGCAAGTAAGTTGGGACGAACGCTACCCCGGCGACAAGCCCTTCACAATTCAGGTGCTTGAACTCTTTCTCGCCAACATCATGCTCATCTTGATCTTGGTGGCGCTCTGCGTTACGGGCGGGATCCTGATGTTTCTTTCGAAGCGTGTGGCCGCGAAGTTCTTCCCCGAATGGGAGTGGGGGAACCCCGACAGCGAAGCCTTCATAAGGCTCGATCTGAAGTAAATTTAAGCCTTGTGGAATCAACCAGTTACAAGGTAACAAACCCTGGAACCGCGGATTCCTTGGGCGTTCACAGCCCCTTGCTCGTAGAGGCGGGGATGAGGCCGTAACCTTCTGATAATAAAAGGGTTGTCAGCTAGAAAAAAATCTGAGAATTCCCTTGACATCCCTGGGTGGTTTTTCTAGACTCGCTAGGAGTTTAGATGGCGGGGCGCGTCCGCCATTCTATTCTCCTCTGAAAATGCTCACCCGCGGGTTTGGCGGAGACGTTGGCCTTGTCGGGTGAGCATTTTTCTATTGCGCGCCGGCGTAGCTCAGTCGGTAGAGCATCGGTTTCGTAAACCGAGGGTCACCAGTTCGAGTCTGGTCGCCGGCTCCACTCTCGTATCCAGCCGTTAGTTGCGTTTTCTGGCCCCCGTAGCTTGCGGTCAGGGAAATTGCCATGCTTCCTCCAGGTGCGAGTCTAAGAGTCGAAGCGTCGAAGAGTTGAAGTTCAACTTCTTGAACTCTTCGACTCCTTCGACTGCTGTCTCAGCGGCTCAATCTGCCCGTAGGTAAGTGCCGCGAGGTCGTGGGCTGCGAGGCTGGGCGGTTTTGCCATGCCCCTTGTTGAAGCTCCGCGTTTTAGGCCATAGGGTGGAGCAGAAAACGGGGCGGCCTCTGCTGCGGCAGGACGTAGGATCTTGCTCCTAAAACCCTCACAGATTCAACTGGGAGTACTCCGCCGCGGCCGTACACTCAAAATCCATCCCGCGCTCCCGCATGTGGCCGTGGCAGGCCGCAACGATGCGGTCGACGGCCTCGTCATCGTGCATGGGGTCGTGATGAAAGATGCTCAGCCGGTGGACCTTCGCGGCGTGAGCTGATTCCACAGCATCCTTCCAAGTGCCGTGTCCCCAGCCACGCTTGCCGGCGTACTCGTCTTCAGTGTACTGTGCCTCTCGAATATAGAAATCAGCTCCGACGGCGAACTCGTCAATCTCGCGGTCGAGTTTCCGGTTGTGGTCATTATCTCCGGAGAGTCGCCAATAGGGCTCGTGGTCGCTAAGGTACACTACCGATTTCCCCCCATAATCGATGCGGAAGCCAATGGCCAGCCCGGGATGGTTCAAGTAGATGTGGGAGACCTTCGCGTCGCCGATCTCTACCGGGCCCGCCAATTCGATGAATTGGAGTTGGGACTGCATGTCGGTGAGATCCACAGGGAAATAGCTGGAGTCCATCTGCCCGGTGAATACCTTCTCCAGGCTTTTGTCAGAGCCACGCAGGCTGTAAATCGAGAATTTGTTCCCCGGCATGTACACGGGCATGAAAAAGGGGAAGCCCTGGATGTGGTCCCAGTGTGTGTGGCCAACGAAGAGATGGACGTGCAGCGGCTCCCCGCGGAACTCACGGCTTAATGCTATTCCTGCCTCACGAGCCCCAGTGCCACAGTCGAGCAACAAAACGTTGTCTCCACAGCGGACTTCCGTGCAGGAAGTATTCCCTCCATAACGCAGGGTCGCCTGACCAGGCGTCGCAATCGACCCCCGCGTCCCCCAGAACTTGACTTTAAAGAGCAGGCCTGGAGTCCCCAGCACTTTGTTAATCATCTCGACCAGGGCCTTGAGGTCGTACGGCTTTACCAAGTAGGCGTCCGCGCCCAGTTCTTTGGCCTTCTTGATGTCTCGCGCGTACGCTTTGGCAGAGGTCATAATGATGTAGATACCGCGCAGATGGGGGTCCTTGCGAATCTCCTGGCAGACGGCAAAGCCGTGCAGCCGCGGCATCATCAAGCCCACCAAAACCACGCGGGGCCTCTCCACCCGGATAAGCTTCAGGCCAGCTTCGCCATCGGACGCCGTAAGGACTTCAAACCCGGCGGCGCGCAGGCCCAACTCGGCCATCCGGCGAGTCTCAGCTTCGTCATCCACAAGCACAATCTTTTCCATGACCGTCCCCAGTTGAAGTGCCTGCTATTATCTAACTCTCCGCATTCAATGTCCAGATGCGTAAAGGCTTTGTCATTGCCGGTAGCGTTGGAAAAGCAGCGGCGATTCCTGCCGCCGGTCAGCGATTCAATCCCCCTCCCCGGTTCCATTTCCTCCGCCTCAGGCGTTCGCATGAAGGAAAGTTCGAAGGCGGTTCGGCACAGCCAGCCTCCCCTCGCCTGCTTACAGACAAGGAGAACACTGCGAGGTATTATAACGCCTGCGACATCTGTTCGTCAGACGACGCGCCGCGGTCCTGGAGGGGGCAAGAATCGGCAGGCCCCGAAGGGGGCCTCCCGTGAGTAGCCGCAGGTTTTAACCTGCGGAGAGCATCGAGCAAATTACGCCAACCCGTCATCTGACGGGTTGACCGGTATAGAATCACCCCATGTCAACGCATACGCAGATTTGTTATCACATCGTTTTCTCCACCAAGGACCGTCAGCCCACCCTTACAGACAACCGTCGCCAAGACCTCTTCCGGTACATCTGCGGTATCTTGAAGAACCGCCAAAGCCACCTCTATCGAATCAACGGTGTGAAGGACCACCTCCACATTCTCACCAGCCTTCATCCGTCGGTCAGCTTGGCGGGTCTCGTAAAGGACGTGAAAACGGGCTCATCTCTGTGGATCAAGAAGGAAGGTGTCTTCCGTATGTTCTCGCACTGGCAGGATGGTTATGCCGCCTTTACACATTCGAAGCCGAAAATTGATCGCTTGATCGAATACATCAAGGGGCAAGAAGAACATCACCGCCGGACGACCTTTGTCGAGGAATACCGCGAACTCTTGAAGGAAGCGGGGATTGAATTCGAGGAACGGTACATGCTCTGAAGCGGGAGGTGGTCCGGCCCCTCCGGGGCCGGTAGGTCTTTTTCGCCTCCTTATCCGTGGGTTGCACCCACGGCTACTCACGGTTTGCCCCTTTGGGGCAGCCGGCTGCGGTACGCGATTTGCCCGGAGCAACGAATAGATGAGTCCTCGCGAGAGAGTGCTTGCGATCTTAAAGGGCCAGACCCCGGATTTGGTGCCGTGGTTTGGCGACCTGGACTATTGGGCGACGGCGCTGATCGGGCGCGGCGAAAAGCCGAAAGACTTCAAGCTGAGTGACGCCTATATCGGATGGCATCGGGACCTCGGGGTTGGGTTTTATCTGCAGGGCTATTTCCCCTTCAAAGTGATCCTCGAGAAGTGCGAGGTCAGAGAGTGGAGTGAGGGGAACCTGCGGCGCCGCCGGATCGAAACGCCCTACGGAACTTTGCGGGAGACCTGGACCTGGCTGCCAGGGTCCTATGCCGAAGCGCCCACCGAGCGTTTGATCAAGTCGGCAGCGGATCTGCCTGCTTATCGGTACATTCATGAGAATACCCACTACGAGCCGGATTACCTCTTGGCGGAGAAACGCCGCGCGCAGGTGGGCGAAATGGGCGTGGTGCTCTGCTATCTACCCAAGAGTCCGCTCATGCAGATGATTGCGCTGGACGCCGGCGTCACCGTGGTTGCCGAGTTGTTCGCCGACGCGCCAGAGAAACTCAGGGAGACAATTGAGGTCGTCCGGCGTTCACATGACGCCGCGGCGCGCATCGCTGCCGACAGTCCTGCTGAGGTTCTGATGATTCCGGAGAACCTCTCTTCCGAATGTGTGGGGAAAACCCTTTATGAGATGTTCGTTGGCGATTACCAACAGACCTGGGCGGCGCGCATCCGGGAGACAGGCAAATTCTCCTGTATTCACCTGGATGGAACGATGAAAGGCTTGTTGCGCGAGACCTGTTCGAGGGGCCTGACGTTCATTGAAGCCTTGACGCCCGCGCCGGTGGGCGATCTGGAGATCGAGAAATGGGCGGAGTGGAGCGGCAATTCCCATACGATCCTTTGGGGCGGGATCCCCGGAGTCTACTTTACGGCGCTGGTGACCGATGCGGAATTTGACCGCCACCTCAAGCGCCTGCTGGGCGTGATGCGCTCGGCGCCACGCTATGTCTTGGGCGTGGCGGACCAGGTTCCCCCCGATGGTCTGGAGTGGCACGTCCGGCGCGTGCGCGAACTCGTGGAGCGATACGGCGTGTACTGATTGACGATTGCCGATTGATGATTTTCGATTGCCGACTGCCGATTGCCGGTTGACGATTTTCGACTGCCGACTGCCGTTTTTCGAGTTTCGAGTTTCCAGCTTCCAGTTTCGAATTTCGCTCCTCGATCTTGGCTCGGGGCAGCCTTTTCTGCCGGAGTTCCTATTCACCCCGATCCCGAAGTCCAGCTTACCGGTGTCTTCGCCCCGACCCCGAAGGCGAAAGAATATAACCGCTGCGACGAAGGCCATTTAGCTTCGGGATCGGGGTTCAACGGTTGGGAAAACGGACACGCGCAACCGGGCACAGCCCATCGGAACCAGCGTGATGTCTTGCGCAGGCTGAGCCGACTTCACGGGGCTGGGGGGGAGCGGCCCGGCACAATTCTTGAACAGCGTCCACTGCGGAATGACGCGCCCTTTGCCAAGAAGCTCGAGGGGTGCGGTGTCAAGATCAAAGGGCTGCCCCGCCACGATGGGCCGCTTTACGACTTGCAATGAAGCCGCGGGATTGGCCTTATCCACGACCAGTCCGACGTTCCAGGGAGTCGTAGGATAAACTGCCAGCTCAGGCCACTCCTCGGTGCCCCCGATTCTCTCCCACCGCTGGCCAATCTTGAGAGAATAGGACAGCGGTCCGCGGTTCACTGAGACTGCGTTCGCCTGCTTGGCCCATGTAGTCGAGGTTATCTTCATCGGCAGGTGCAGGGTCACGCGATCCCCGTCCTTCCAGGCGCGCTCGATCAACATGTAGCTCTTAGGGGAGGCGTGGACGGGAAGTGCCTGGCCATTGACCGCCAGGGAACTGCCTTCGCACCAGCCGGGAACACGCAACAGTAACGGAAACTGGACCGGCTCCCGGCTCTTGACCGTGAACTCAACGGTTTCGTCAAACGGATAGGCCGTCTTCTCCTCAATTCTCACGCGCACGCCGTGGCCCACTTGCGCTTCCACGGCACACGGTGCGTAGAGCACTGCGGCCAAGCCGTTCGCCGGGGTGGCCAGCCATAGATGCTCCGCAAAGTAGGGCCACCCGAAAGCCACGTTGTGCTGGCAGCAACGATAAACCACACGCGGAGAATAAGGCAGCAGGTAACCGCCGTTATCGAAGACGTGCTCTTTGGCCGGATCGCATTGGACAAGGTTGGGAGCTGTTAGGTAATGGAGAGCCTTCAGGTCTGCCGTCGACGCCGCAGGCAGAGAATTAAACGCCACGTTTTCGCAGTGGTCCGCCCAGATGGGGTTGCCGGTAATCTTCAGGAGCATCTCGAAACTGTGCATGAACTCCACCATCGAGCAGGTTTCCGCAGCCTGGGAAGGTCCAGTGCAGCCCACGCGCCAGTTCTCATCCGCGGCAAACATCCCGCCGGGCACTTGGCCGTACTCGTCCATCAGCGCCGCATAGTTTCTTTCGGTGGCAGCGAGGAACATCCGGTCTGCCGCCTGCTGGTAGTAGGTGGCAGGTTCCCGAAAACCTTGCGCGTTGTTCACCCCATGCTGGGTCTGCGGGCCGGAAGTCCAGTCGGCCGTGCGTTCATGGATAGCGCGCGCCAGTTCCAGCAGCCAGGGTTCGCCGGTGCGGTTATAAAGCCAATACACACTGGCCAGGTTGTCGCCCCCACGCACCTTCTGCCAGCTACCCGGCAGGAGCTTCTCGCGCGGTATGCTCAGTTCGTAGCGGGAGTATTTCGACATAAAGGCAAAAATGCGCTTATCACCGCTCCACTCGTAGTAGGACTGGAAGGCATTCAGCATCAGCATGTTTGGCCAGAGATCATCGTTGGCCTTGTTGAGGGGAGGACCGAAGTAGCCATCTTCCTGCTGGCTGCTGAGTGCGGCTTCGAGCCAGCGGCGAGCCTCGCGAATGATCTCCTCATCCTTCAGCAGATAGCCGAGGTCCCCGAAACCGCGCAACCAGTACGGCATCTCTTCCCAGCCGGGGTCCTTCTCTCCCCGGGTGAGCCAGCCGCTGGTTGGGTGCAAGTACATGCTGTGGTCAGCCAGTCGTCCGGTCATGCCCTTGGCCATGAGCGCAAGCTGCTGGCGTAACCAGCCCCGGGGTTCAATGGCGCCGATGGGCAGCTTCAGGAAGGGGCTCGCGAGAAGCGGGGCGCGATTGCCAACATAAAAACGGTTGCCCGCTTCCAGGGGCGGCGTTTCCACCACTCTAGCCTGGGCTGCGGAATCGCTGGCGCCGGCAACCGAAGCCGGGGTTCCGCCCAACGCGCGATTTGCGCGGACGGTCGAAGCCGCCAGTGTTGCCCCACCAGCCAACAAGAATTTCCGGCGATCCATAGCTGTCAACTCCTCTCCAGGACTGGCATCAAGGATGATTCGACTGCCCTGCGGCCGACCCGCTGATCCTTCAGCCCTTCAGCCGACACATCTTCCCATCCTTCATGCAGGTACGCAAGGAAGTAGCGCCGGGCTTTAGCCCGGCACGTGCCGCCCTGAAGGGCGGCGCTACATCAAAGCACGTGCCGCCCTGAAGGGCGGCGCTACATCAAAGCACGTGCCGCCCTGAAGGGCGGCGCTACATCACAATGAGTCACTACCAAGCCGGCAATACCTCACTCCGCCAAGTCAACGCGGTACAGTTCGTGGTTCCTGGCTCTGAACGCCAGGTTGCGCGCTGTGTAAGCAACGGTGACCTCCATGCCCGCTTCGTCAATCACGCGCGCACGCCTGGGCCACCACCCTCCGGTGAAGGTGAGCTCGGCGCGAAGAGTGCCGTCCCCCTGTCGCTCATAGCGAAGATCAAAGGACTTCCCACGATAGTGAAGGTGGCGCACTCCAAAGGATTTGCCCTTCGCGGCCAAGTTATCCGGAAGGTTGGGCCCCAGGATGAACCAGAGCTGATCGGGCTCATTCCCTTCCCGAAACCCGAAGATGCTCCGAATAATGTGCGCGGGCAACGTAGCGCCCCAGCCGTAACCCTCCGCGCCGCAAGCCCCCTGCACACCCCAGACTTCGCAACTCACCCCGGGCCACCCCAGTTTCTTCTCAGGCTGGACTTCCCGCCGGTCCATGGAGGTGTAGACCCGATCGATGAGCTCGTACAGGACACGCGAGAGGAATTCCCTATCACCTGCCTTCCACACGGACTCGGCATAGGGCAGCACGTGGGAAGGCCATTCGAGCCAGAACTTCTGATGGGACTCGTATTCCCGCATTTGGGGGATCATGGCGCGGACTTGCTCTTCCATCGCCACACCGCACATGACAGGTCCCACTTGCGTGACCTCGCGATGGCCCGGAATCACGATAGGGCGGCCCGCGCGCGCATCCTGGTCGTAGAACCAACCCTCGTGCCAGAGCCGGCGGGCCTTCTCAGCATAGTCCACGGCGAGGTCATCCCAGCGGCCGAAGTCCGCCGCCTTTCCCAGCACCACGGCGAATTGCTTCATCGCCCGCGCCGCGTGAGACATTGCCGCCTGCAACTCTGCAACCCGCACAAAGTCGATCAACTCACCCCCTGTAGGTTGCTTGATGAGAAAGCGTTCGGAGGCGTCCATGCCGGTTTCCCAACTGCATTTGGCTACAATCCAGCCTTCAGGGTCTCGACGGTTCTTCAGCGTCCACTCCAGGTGGGCTGCCAAATAGGGATAGAGCTGAGCCAGCCAGACCCGGTCCAGCGTGCGCAGGTAGACCGACTCCAGGCAGTAAAAGGGGTAGCACCACTGTAGCGAAGTGCCGCATTCGCTGCCATCGGCGGCCACCATGTTCATTGTGCCATCTTCGCGCATACAGGGAACGTTGGGTTGGAGGGCGTCCTGGAATTGACCCAACAGGACGACTTTGGCGGTTTCGGCATCGGCGTAGCTGAGCGCCCACATGTCGAGGGAGGTCTCGGCCAGCACGTTGCGTGGCGCCTGAATTTGCATGGCGTCCCAGGGATGCTTGTAGAGGCCCAGCGGCCGGCGCACCATCATGCGCAGAGTTTCGAAGTCATAGACCCAGGAATGTTTCCAATGAGCCGGGAAGTCGCCTTCAAGTTGCGGCGCGCGGCTCCAGAACAGATCATCTTCCGCGTGCTTGGCCCGTAATGTCCTGCTGGCTTGAAGGTGAGCACTGTGGGCTTCCTCGGCTACCAGCCGCTCGTTAACCCCGCGGCTCAGATATAAAGTACACTCTACTGAATTCCCCGCGGGCACGCGCAGGTGATAGCTCAGTCCCGCGCTCAGGCCTTTCGGGAAATACGCGGTCCCCGCCCGCTCGCCGGGGTTTGACCCGCGCATCCACCTTGTCACAACGGCATCATCGGGGGTCACCACGCAGTCAACGCTCGGGAGATCGGATTTCAGCGCAAACACCGGGCCCGCGGCAAACGCGTGCAGCACCACCTGGTCTTCCGCTCCGTCGTAGGAACCTGCGATCCCATCACGTCCCCACCACGTGGCGGCGCCGAATTCGAACTTCTGAACCGCGTAGACCTGAACTTCGAGGTCTTTCGCCCCGGTGTTTTCAAGCCTGACCACCCATGCCAGCGTGTCCTCCCCGATCAAGAAAAAGGGTACCGTGACCTTGAGTTGAGATGCGGAAAATTCAAGCGCCAGGATGTTCTTGGAATGATGGGGCGAGGTCAGCTCAATCCCGGCGCGGCGGAAATCGCTCTCCTCAAAAAACACTTGCTCGCCGATGCGAAACCCGACGCGGAGGACGGTACGGTAGATCGAATTCCTTTCGTAGTTGAAATACCCGCCTGGCCCTGCAGGATAGTAGAGCCCAAACCCGATGGCAGGGACGGACCGGAGTATACCGCTGCGATTCAGTGCCCAGGAATGATAAGGATTGTCGAGGTATCCGAAAGGCGTGTACGCACCCGCGGGAAAGAACGAACCCAAATCCTCAGGTGTGGGGCCGGTCGCGTCGCCCGACGCCGCCCCGCTGGGTACGACACTCCCCCAAGTTGTCCAAGAAAACGTACTCAGGCCAGCCAGAGTTTTCCCAAAGTGGCGCCGATTCATGAAGGCTCACCCCATGCCGCCTGGATTATTAGCATAACTTCCCGGAGGCTCGCCAGCCCAAGTCTGGCTGCCACTGACATCAAGCAGGCGTACTGGGGGGTAAGTATCCCCCGGCAAAGCCGGGAGCTTTACGATTGCTGGCCCCTCAAAGGGGCCTGGTCGTAAGCCTCGGGAGTGGGAGCGACCGAAGCATTCGAAAGACCCCTCACCCGCCCTCGTTCCTCGGGCACCCTCTCCCCAAGGGAGAGGGCTGTGATCCCACCCTTGACTCCCGCCCTCTCCCAGGGGAGAGGGTGGCGAGCCCGCAGTCGCGGGAGAGCCGGGTGAGGGGTCTGGGTCGAAATTCTCGGAGCGCAATGCCAGGAAATCTATACCCCCGGAATTGTCAAACTCCTACTGCCTCCCCGGCAGAGCCGGGGGGACTCCCTCGGAAACTAGAAGCACACGCACCCGAATCGTGATCGGGGACGGCAAAGGTTAACTCAGGGCCCCGGTGCGCGAAAGGCCGAATTTGAATTCGTCGAGCCGCACTCACTGCCAGTCCCACATCACCCTGCCCAGGTGTAACATCTCCAAATGCGTTCGTATTCGACCCCTGGTTACATGTTGAATAGGTCGCCGGGTCATGGTATCTACCTGGTCCCGTGCCCGCCTGAAAAAATGCTTTTGGCGGAGCGTGCTCATTGCGAAGGCTTGGGGTGCACACAAGGACCGCCGGAAACTTATCGGGCGGTCACGGGACTAGCAACTTTCTGCGGGTTTGGCCGGAATAAGGAAGAACCCAGAGGGAGGAAAGGCCGTGAAAGCCAAGGCGCTAGCAATCCTACTTAACTTGTGCAGTCTCGTGATCTGTTTGACGGCGCTACGCGCAGGGGAGCTGACCAGCGAGGTCAAGCGCTTCAAGGGTATGCCCTCTCTATTTGTAAATGGGAAACTCACCAGCTCATTGATCTGCTTCACCGCTGGAAGCAAAGACTTGGAAGACTTCCTCAAAGCTGGCTTCACCATTGTGGATATTTCCCTGCCGTTCGATTGGGTCGGTCCGGAAGAATACGATTTCGGGAAAACAGATGCGGAGATTGAGAATTACTTGAAGCAAGATCCGAGCCTTTTACTTCTGCCGCGTATCGATCCAATTCCGGGAAAGTGGTGGTGCGACAAGTTTCCAAATGACATCACGCTCAAGGGTGACGGAAGCCGCGCCGGCATGTTCGGAGAACCTTGCTATTTTTCCTTTGCCTCAGAAAACTATCGGGCCCTCTCCCACCGGGCGCTCGCTGCCCTGCTGACCCACCTCGAAAGAAAGTACGGCAATCGTATCGTGGGATACTTCGTTGGAAACGGAGTTTATGGTGAGTGGTTCTCCTGGAATTGCTACTGGGAAGTCCCGCCAGGTGCTCCACCGCCCAAAAACTTCGGAGTGGAAGATTACAGTGCGCCGGCGCAGGCCGCGTTTAGGCAGTGGCTGAAGGAGAAATATAAGGATAAGACAGAAGAACTCCGACATGCCTGGGGGAATCCAAGCGTGACCTTTGAAACGGCCAAGATCCCCTCCGAACAAGTCCGCAAACACCCTACGCACGGGATCTTTTTCGATCCAGAAATCAGCCGCCAGGTACCCGATTACTTTGAATTCTTCAACAATATGATTGCCAATGTGTTGTTGGAGGAGTGCCGCTGGACAAAGGAACTTACCCACCGACGAAAGATCGTAGGCGTGTTTTACGGGTACCTCTGGGCTAATTATCCTCACCTATCCCTCAATCACAGTGGTCATCTCGGGTTCGACAAGGTATTGCATTCGCGCGACGTCGACTTCATCGCGAGTCCTTACACCTATGACAACCGCATGGTAGGGGGCGCCGACACGTCGCAAACACTCCCAGCAACCATAGCCCTCCACAACAAGCTGTACTTTAACGAGGTGGATACGGAAACACACCTCCACCAACGGCAATGGCGCCGGGGAGACTCACAGCGGCTTCCACGCAATCTTGAGGAGACGCGGGGTCTGCTCATGCGGGATTTTGGATACGCTTTGAACGGGAATTTTGGCATGTGGTATATGGACTTGCTTGGGGGGATGTTCCATGACCCCGGCATCACCGGCTTGTTCTCTGCGTTGCGGGCCATCGACCAGCGGTATCTCGAGGCGGAGAAGCAGCCAAATGCGGATGTCGCGGTTGTGCTCGATGAAGACAGCTTCAGATATTTCGCCGACGGCGAGGTCCTCTTCACGGCGTTGCTTTCCGTTCAGAAGCAGTGGGAACTGGTTTTCATGGGGACGCCGTTCGACACGATTCGTCTCAGGGACTTCCAAGATGCGAGCTTGCGTGACTACAAGTGCTACATAATGTTGAACACGTTCCGTGTCACGCCGGAAGAACGCGCGGCCCTCCACGCGCGGTTCAAGCGGAACCATGCTACTGCCGTCTGGGTGTATGCTCCGGGTTATATCGACCAGAAGCTCTCCCTCGAAAACATGCGAGCCCTGACCGGCATCCGCCTTGCCGAGAGCGGCTCACCGGGGGAGCTGCGGGTGGAAATTACTTCCCGGGATCACCCTTACACAGAATCTCTCCCGGCGGGCCTGGCCTACGGAACTAACGTCAAGGTCGATAACATCAAGCCCTGGTTTGACCACCGTCTTTACCTGAAGGACCCCTCGGATAGCACGCTCCGCCGGGACCTTCCCGGCTTCAGCATCAGTCCTCGCTTCTGGGGTGACGACGCTGATGCGAAAGTGCTGGGCCGGTTGGCCGGGCTTGACCGGCCAGGGTTGCTGGTGAAGGAGCAACCCGGATGGACATCTGTTTACTCCAGCGCACCGATCCTTCCGGCCGCTCTGCTGCGCAATATCGCCCGCGCGGCCGGGTGCCACATCTATAGCGATGCCCCTGATGTGGTATATGCAAACCGGAATTTCCTCACGCTTTATTCACCTTCGGGGGGCACTCGCACGATTCGGCTGCCGCGGGCGGCTCGCGTCATCGACCTGATGGAAAACAGGACGCTGTCGACAGGGAAGACGGAGTTCTCGCTCAGCGTGCCGGCAAATACGGCCAGGCTTCTGGGGCTGGAATGAACGTGTTACTGCAGATGTGAGGGGGAGAGCGCATAATCCCGGCGACAACCGTGGTGTTGCCCGCAGGGGAGCGCCATGGGCATGGAAACAAGGTGACGGGATGAGGACCCGTCAGAATCTTTTCCCGCCTACCGCCGTCTGCATTCTGCCGGCTGCTTTCGGCGCCCTTCATGCTTGCCGCCTTCGGATTGCGCAAGCGTGGTGTCACCCCGACGTTTGAACTCCCGCGGGATGGCAATTTGCGAGGTGTAGTAGCCATCGATGGTAGCTCGCTCGATGGCCACCAAAAACCGTTTCTCCAGCGTCTTGGGGGCATCTCCGTTCGCACTGAGCTTTTGCAGCAGGGCTTCCTGGTGCTGCGGCGCGCAGTCGGCATACTTCTTGCCGTATGCGCTCTGCGCCATCTTATCAATGGCTGCCAAGCCTTCTGTCCAGAAGCTCTTCGCGTGCTCATCGGAATCTGCAACAAGGGCATCAATGCAGGCACAAACTCCAGCAGCTTTGGCGCCGGGGAAATGCTTATCGGCAGGAATAATGCTCTCGGAAAGCGCGTCGATCGTCCGAATCTGTTGCGCGTTGAAAAACTTGGCGACCCGGATCGGCAGGCGCGCTCGCCGCGGCGAGCCTTGCGCCCCTGAACGAGCCCGCCCGCTGTTCAAGATGGGGAACGCAACGGCGGACGCCGCTCCCGCAAGGACTTTAAGCGTCCGGCGACGCGATAGCTGCGCCACTCTGTTGGATCCGCCCACGGACGAGATCACTCCTCCTGTGCAAATGCCTTCATTCCCGGGCAAGCTTTGGAAGGCAAAACTATACTACGATCCCAGCTTCAAATGCAACCCAGCGCGTCAGAACTTTGCGCCATCCGGGTGGAGCCAGATCGCATATTCGGTTGTCAAGCCGCAAGCGTGGTAGCGAAGAGTTCGTGCATTTCGAATCCGTCAGCCGACGGACGGCCTTTCGGCCGGGTCCTCCACCAAAGCCGCAGAGTTTCGATTTGCTGAAACTCTGCGGTTCGTCCTTAGAGAGAGCCGCAGACTCGCCGCGGCGAGTCTGCGCGACCTTGCTCTTGCGGCCGCCGAAAAGGCTTTGGACTCGAAACCAGGCTGCAGCGTTGCCTGCTGAGGCGGTCAGGTGTACATTATCGGTTGGCCGCGAAGTCAAAACGGAAATCCCGGGTTAGGACAGCCGTGTCGGTGCCGTGAGCAATGGCAGTCGCTAGCACCAATCCGATGAAGCTGCCGCCGAGGCCGTGGGTCGAGGGATATGTCCTTGATTATCACACTGTCAGCAGCACACCGACCGGGGATCCTTATTACCGCTTTGATACAAAGCGCACGGAGCTTGGCGAACTACTCTTCCGGTTGAAGTACCGCGCGGGAGGAAGCGCGGTTGTCGCCGACATAGTTGACACCGCTGAGCAGTTCGTCGGGGGGTGGAAGCCCCCGATTGACTGTGTTGTGCCGGCGCCGCCTTCGCTGACTCGGACGACGCAGCCGGCTGTCGAGCTCGCGCGGGAGCTGGCAGGTCGCCTCCGGCTTCCCGTGTTCGAAGACGCAATCGTCAAGGTGAAGACAACTCCGCAGATGAAAAACATTGACGACTGGTCGGAGCGGCAAAGGGTGCTCGCGGAAGCGGTCCAAGCGGGACGGGACGACGTGAGAGGCAAGTCCATCCTCCTGTTCGACGACTTGATTGAGTCGGGGTCCACGCTCCGGCGCGCCGCCGAGGTGCTGCTTAAGGATTGCGGCGCTCGAGCTATCTATGCGCTCGTTTTGACTCGGACAAAATGACAAGAATAACGAACGGGACGAAAGTATTCATCGCTGGATCGCGGCGTCTCTCGCGGCTGAACAACGACGTGAGACGCCGAATCGACAACATCGTCGACAAAGGGCTTACGGTTATGGTGGGCGATGCAAACGGTGTTGATAAAGCTGTACAGCGATATCTCAGCAGCAAGCACTACAGTAATGTGTTGGTATTTTGCATGGAAGGGGGCTGCCGGAATAACGTAGGGGGTTGGCCGACGCGGACGATTGCAGCCGCTGACCCCGTGCGGCGTGACTTTGCGTACTACTCCACCAAGGATCGGGCGATGGTGGAGGAGGCGGATTACGGGCTGATGCTATGGGACGGCAAAAGTCGCGGCACTCTCAGGAGCATCGTCGATCTTGTTCGGCAGAAGAAACCTGTCGTCGTGTACATCGCACCTGCCGGGCCCTTTTGCACGTTGCGCCAGTCGGGTGAACTGGCTGAGATGCTAAGTCGCGTTGATCCCGACGCGCTTCAAGGAATCGACCGCGAATTACAGTCCTTCGCGATGGGCGCTGGGTCCAGTCACAAAGGCGGCAACGCGCCCTTGTTCTAGAGAGCATGAGTGGAGCTGGAGCGGAGCAATTAGCGCATCAGAGTCTCGTTTCCCAGAGACTCTGTGGTTATTCGTTCGGATTCGCTTTCGCGGGTGGCGCCTCCATGCCGGTGTTTGGCATGTGTGCGATCAGTGAACGCCCAGCCGGAGCCGGGCCCAGTGACAGGAATGGCCAAAGCCGCTGGCTCTTGAACGGCGCGAGAGGCCGAGGCCATGATTGTCATGCTGTGCTGGCACCCCCACATTTTACATCGCACACATCACAAGAGGCGCGATGTACTTGTCCCGCAAGGCGTGGATGCACCACCCGCGTGTGCCAGAAGAAAGAGAAGTTTTTTCGGGAATTGTTCCACCTATAGCTCCTTGAGGGAGGATTTAACATGAAGGCTGGTGTGTTGGTTTTAGGTCTACTCGTGCTGCTGGTTGGATTTGCTACCTCTCTACGGGGCGACGACTCGTCCTTGCAGAACGCAACATACGTGATACCGGCAACAGACAATCCTGCATCTGCAGACCCCGTCATCGTGGCTAATCAGGACTATTTTTCGGTGTTCGTTGACGGAATATGCATCAACAAAAATGAGACATTTTGGAGGAAGAACGTTATCAACGTGTTGGCCACGCTCGAAGTAAATGGAAGCGCTGTGAGCGTGCCGGTGTATTCGGGCCGGGCAACAAACACAAACTGTAGGATCGCAGTGTCCAATTTTGGAGTATTAAATTCTATTCCAGCTAAACATAGCGTCATAAGTAATTGCGCATGACGCTCGAATGTGGTTTCATAAGGGCATGAGACCTCTTAGTGTGGTCGATGCCCCCAATGTTGTCCTGGCGCTTCAGGACGAAATACGACGGTCCG
>Ga0315279_10004572_pt1 | contig 18504 bp, 11 predicted proteins | sample YL17G06_20_MG_FD_203694 | JGI IMG/M metagenome (GOLD analysis project Ga0315279, IMG submission 203694) | Sediment microbial communities from Yellowstone Lake, YNP, Wyoming, USA - YL17G06_20 | ecosystem: Environmental > Aquatic > Freshwater > Lake > Sediment | place: USA: Wyoming | collected... | reverse complement strand
TCCGACGAGGTCGCCGTCATGTACCTCGGACGCATAGTCGAGCAGGCCCCCGCCGAACGGCTCTTCGACGAGCCGCTGCACCCGTACACCGAGGCCCTTCTCTCGGCCGTGCCGGAAATGTACAAAAAGGCCGGGCGAGAACGCATCCGCCTGGAGGGCGACGTGCCCTCGCCAAGCAAGCCCCCGCCCGGCTGCCACTTCCACCCGCGATGCAGGCACGCCATGCCGATATGCAAGGAAACCTATCCGCCCGTGACCGACCTCGGCGCCGGCCGGCAAGTGAGATGCCACCTGCATGGGAAGAAGTAGGCGACAGCCCGGACGGCCGACGCGAGTGCGGCAAACAAGCACCAAATAACAAGCACCAAATAACAAACGCCAAATAACAAACGCCAAATAACAAACAAGGACCAAACTCCAAGTGCCAAGCACCAAACGAAGAATCTCCCAAGGTCCTGAAGCCCAGGGATAGCAATCCCTGGGAAGAATCGCCAAGTCAAAGGCGCCGAGCGGAGCGCGCTTGTTTGGGATTTGGGGATTTGGTAATTGGTTCTTGTTTGAATCTTGATGCTTGTTATTTGGTGCTTCTGCAAAGCATTTAGGAGTCAACCTTTGGCCAATAATACCGAACCCGCCGCCACTGCACTTGACACCCGCTTCGAGCAACTCGCCGCGCGCTACGTCGACGAGGTGACGGCCTTCTCGCCGGTCGGCGCCACGCACCTGGGCGATCACCGCCACGACGCCGTGCTCGACCAGGTCTCGCCCGAGTCGCGGCGGGGCAAAGCCGCGTTCTGCCGGGCCGTGCTGGACGATCTTGCGGCCATCCCGCGGCGGCAACTCTCGCGGGCCAACCAAATCGACGCGGCCATGCTCGAACATCGGCTGCAATCGGAGATATGGCACATCGAAGAGCTGCGAGAGTGGTCCTGGAACCCGATGGCCTACACGGCCCTTGCGGGCAACGCCGTCTACGGCCTGGTCGCCCGCGACTTCGCCCCGCTGGCCCAGCGACTCGCCAACGCCGCCGCCCGAATGGAGCAGATCCCGCGAATGCTCGCCCAAGGCCGCGCCGCAATCGACATACCCCGCGCGACCAAGATACACACCGAGACGGCCGTAAAACAGAACCCCGGCGTGACGAGCCTCATCGAGAACATGATCCGCCCGCACGTGGCCTCGCTCGCCCAGGCCCAGCGGCGGCGGATGCAGCAGGCTATCGCCGTCGCCCGCCAGGCCGTCGAGGACCACCAGAAGTGGCTTGAGGGCAAAGTCCTGCCGAACGCGGCCGGCGACTGGCGGATCGGGGCGGAACTATTCGACCGCAAGCTATCATTCGCCCTTTCCAGCAAGCTGACGCGGGCGGAAATCCGCAAGCTCGCCGAGGACCACCTGCTCCGCGTGCGCCGGGAGATGTACGACCTTGCCGCCGAAGTCTACCGGCGCGAACACCCCCACACCAGGCACCCCGCCAAGCCGTCCAAAGCGTACCGCCAGGCGATCATCCGCGCGTGCCTGGAGATGGCCTGCCGCCAGACGCCCGACATCACGCGGATCGTCCAGATCGCACAGGCGCAGCTCGACCGGCTGACGGAATTCGTGCGGTCAGCCGGCATCGTGACGGTCCAGCCGGACCCGGTAAAGGTCATCGAGATGCCCGAGTTCCGCCGCGGCCAGACGCTCGCCTACTGCGACTCGCCGGGACCGCTGGACGTCGGGCAGGGCTCGTTCTACGCCATCGCCCCGCCGCCTGCCGATTGGTCGGCCGAACAGGTCCGCTCCCTGCTCCGCGAGTACAACACCCGCTCGCTGGAAAACCTGACCGTCCACGAGGCCATGCCCGGCCACTACCTCCAGATCACCCACTCCAGCCGATACCCCTCGACGCTGCGGGCCATGCTCTCGTCCGGCACGTTCGTCGAGGGCTGGGCCGTGTACACCGAGGGCATGATGGTCGAGCGCGGCGCCTACGGCGACGACGCGCTGATGAAGCTCGTCGTGCTGAAATGGCTGCTCCGCGCCATCGCCAACGCGATACTCGACCAGGCCGCCCACGTCGACGGCATGTCCCGCGAGCAGGCCATGGAACTGATGATCGAGGACACCTTCCAGGAAGAGCGCGAGGCCGCGGGCAAGTGGACGCGGGCCCAGCAGTCCAGCGCCCAGTTGTCGACGTATTTCGTCGGGTACCTCGAGCACGTCGCGCTTCGCCGCGAGATGGAAAGCAAGCTTGGTGACAAGTTCAACCTCAAGGCCTACCACGACCAGCTCCTGTCCTACGGTTCCCCGCCGATGCGGCACGTCCGGGCATTGATGCTGGATTTGCCGATAGAATCGTGAGCCGCTCCAACTCGCACAGGGCCAGCAGCGACAGCGTGACGGGCTCAGGGGTTAGCAGGATGGATGCTGTAGAAGCGTGTTCTGTGATGTTCACCGGCCATGGAATCCCGCGGAGTCATCAACCACCCGCATAGCGGGTGGCTTGAGGAAGGCCCGCCCAAGCGGGCCTATTCACGTCTTGGAAGGCCCCGTTGGGGCCGTAACGTCTAGCCGTTATCCTGGTCCAGCCCCAAATCGGGCTGGCCAGTCTCTTCCTTGTCCTGCTCCGCGATGTACTTGCGAATCGCGGCCTCGTCCAGATCGACCGTGCTCACGCAGTACCCGCGGGCCCAAAAGTGCAGGCCCGTCATCCGGCGCTCACGCAGCAACTCCCGGTGAATCCGGATCGCACTCTTGCCTTTCAAGAATCCGATCACAAACGCAATGCTGTACTTCGGCGGTACGCTCAGGCACATGTGAACGTGGTCCGGCCGCAAGCTGCCCTCGACCAACTCCACGCCACGCTGTCGGCACAACTCCCGCAGAATTTTGCCTACGGGCCGCTGCATCTTGCCGTATAATGCCCGTCGCCGATACTTCGGAACGATCACCACATGATACTTGCACTCCCACCGTACGTGGGACAGGCTATCCCATTCGTGCATGGGCTTCTCCTTCCTGCCCCAACGGGCCTTCCAAGGAGGGAGAGCCTATCACCATGCGCGCCGTATCGCTCCGAAGCTCTATGGGTCACACCGCCAAAGGCGGTGGTTTAAGCAAGTAACTAATCGGGATGCGTATTAGAGCTGTCTGCCGCCTTGAAGCTGTGCAGCAATCGTCTTTGGCAGTCGATCAGACAGGCATGAAACCCGCACTTGAGGCAGGAGTTGGGGATTGCCCGAAATGAAGGCCCGAAGGGCCGCAGGCATGTAGCCGGGCCTTGGGGCCCCTTACGGGGGGGTGAGGGTGCTCGCGAACCCCCGGAACCGATCCTCAATGAACCAGAGCCCCGGATGGGGCAATGGCGGCGCGAAGCAAAGTGCCCTCGCCACATCGCCATCGCCCCTACCGGGGCTCCATGGATTTGGGGTCCTTTTCCGGGGGTTTCCTAGCGGTCACCCCCGGCTATGCGCCATCGGCCCCTCGGGCCTCGAAATCCGGTAAGTCGAGTTGCACTGAATTATCGGACACCCTCAGTAGCCAGTATCCAACAAGGGTCAGGCGACAGCCATCATCCTCGTCCTCGACTCTTCCTTTCCTCGGTCCAGCCGGAGGCTCTGTGTGCCGAAGGCGCATGTCTGACCGCGGACAATGAGCCATGGAAACCATGCCGCCGGGCGAGACCGTGATCGACGGGTAGCCGGCCATCGTCCGGGCCAAGGAGCCCGCCTCCCCCACCCAGGCCCGCCTCGGTTAGCGCAACGAGGCCAACCCGAACCTCATCAATAAGGAAGGCCTCCCCGCCTCGCCCTTCCTGACCAACAACTAACACGGGGGCACGGCCGAATAGGCGATAATAAAGGTCTTTCTGTATCTCCCCTCTTCGGACGAGTCTCAAACGCAGAGCATTACTCCGTCGTTCGCTAGTTTCCGTCGCCAGTTGCTGGAGTTCCTGAACAGGCGACCTTCTTCCAATACTCATCTTTACACCTCGTACACCTTCGGCACCTCGCCGCCGTGATGGCTGTCTACCTTTACGGCTATCTCCCCGGTTTCTGGCTTGTCGAATGGCGGCCTTTGCTTCCATGCCCGGCCGGGTCACAACGTCCGGGGTTCCCTTCGACAAAGCTCAGGGTTCTCGCGCGGAACCGCCTTGCAGCGGCACTACGAACCTCGAACCTCCCGTAACTAAGGCATTACCTCTCTCGGGTCCACTTTCTCCCGCTCAGTGTGCGACTTGTTTCCTCCCGGGAAAACAAAGCCCACACGGCCATTCCGGCCGCCGTAAAGGTCGCGGTGAAAGTCGTATCAGCGTGAAAGTCGTTGAAAAACCCCCGACACGCGGAGACACTGGCGTTCGACGCCCCAGGACGGTCTTGGGCGTACGACGTGCGGGAAATCCCGGCTGGTATCGCGCCCAGGAGCCGGGATGCCCCTGATGGACTTCACGCAGGGCAAAGCCCTGGGAACCTGTTCGCTTCAGCGATCAGGCGATGACGCCTCACCGACGGCTGGAAAGGAAACCAATGAAGCTCGCCTGTCGCCGCGCAAACGTCGCCCTGTCGCTTGTGGTCCTCACGATCCTTTGCGCGTCTTTCGCCCGGGCGGCGAGGCCGATCGAGATCAAGCTCGCGGTCGACGTGCCCAGCGCCGAAGGCCAGGCCGTGCCCGTCCGCGTCGCCATCGACCTGCCGGCCGGCCTGGACAAGCTCCCCTGCGACAAGATCCTCGCTACCGTAACCGACTCCACGGGCAAGTCCGTGCCAGGCCAGGCCGCCCGCGACGGCGAAAAGTCGCAGCTCTGGTGGGTGTTGCCCGAGGCCGCCGCCGGCAAGGGCCTCTGGACCGCCAGACTTTCCGAGGGCGGCTACGCGGGCAAGGATACGTTCAGCTTTCAGGACACGCCCGGCAAGTACCTGGACCTGGTCTTCGACGGGCGGGGCGTGACGCGGTACATGTACGAGTTCGACAAGTCCACGCCCGAAAAGGCCCAGGCGACCTACAAGGTCTTCACGCACGTGTTCGACGAGACAGGCAAAGACTTCATCACCAAGGGCGCCGGCGGGCACGACACGCACCATCGCGGCATATTCATCGGCTGGACCAATCTCACAATCGCGGGCGCCCACTACGACCAGTGGTCGATGAAGAACGGCGCGCAGGTACACCGAAAGTTCCTGGAATTGTCGGCCGGGCCGGTGTTCGGCCGGGCCGCGTCGCAGATCGACTGGGTGGACAAGGCGGGCAAGGTCCTGCTTACCGAGCAGCGCACGGTCACCTGCTTCCGCCAGCCGGCGCCCGCTCTGGTGCTGATGGAGTTCGCCACGAAGCTCACCGCCATCGACAAGGACGTCACACTGGACGGCAACATCGAGCACGCGGGTTTTCAGTACCGCGCCCACGACGACGTTGCGGTCGCGGCCGGGGCAAGCGGAGGCACGCAGACGGCCGACAAAGCGCCCGAGGCCCTCAGGACGGTCTACGAGTTCCCCGCCGACGGCATAAAGACGGCCGGGCAGAAGCTCGACAACAACAAGGACCTGCCCTGGGCGGCCATGTGCTATGCCCTTCGCGGCAAGCGGTACTACGTCGAGCACATGAACAATCCGGCGAACCCGAAGAACACCGCGTACTCCGCCTACCGGCCTTACGGGCGGTTCGGCGCGTTCTTCGTGACGAAGATCGAGGCCGGGCAGACGCTGCCTCTGGTCTACCGCATCCACGCCGCCGCCGGAACGATGCCCAGCCGCGAACAACTCAGCCGGCGCGACGCCGCCTTCAGCGATATGCCGAAGGTGACGGTGGTCAAGTAGGCCGGGATGATCGCCTCCCCGTCACAACGGTTTCCTGTGCGGTATCTGCCGTGGCCGCGCCGTTGCACTGCACGCTGACGGCAAGGACGTACAAGGAGAGCAGACCGTGATGGTGGCCCGCTCCATCGACAGCTATTGGGGCGCGGCCCACCAACAGGTGATGCGGGACTCGCCGGTTGTTACGTGAGTTCTCTGTCCGCGGCGTACTATTACGCAATGCGCCGCTTGCGGATATATCCGCCCATCCCGCACAACCCGGCCAGAACGCCGATCACCGTCAGCGGCTCAGGGACCACCACGTCCGGGGCTTCTTCGGGCGGCGGCAGAACAGTGAAATCCGTCAGCGAGTTATCGCCTTGCTTGTTGGGGGAAGCATGAACCTCCGGTATTGTCAGGAAGCTGTCAGAGGAGATATCGATCGTATGGCCGTTAAAGACACTGCCGGCGATCTTGAACTCATAGACGACGTCGTAAAGCCATCCAGGGACTGTAGGATTCCCGTAGTCAGCATCGGCCGCGGGGGAATTCGAGCCCTGCCCGAAAAACGAGGGGTACGTGCTTCCGAACGTGTCCCAGTTGTAGACCAGCGACGTCGATGAGCCAAGCACGTCGCCAACGTTGCCGGTAGTGATACGGAAATCGCCGCCCGTCACGCCCCCGATGTAGGGAGGATTCTCTTTCTTGCTGCCAAGTCCGTGCAGGTAGTCCATCGTCACGTCGAAGAGGACGGCGCCGCCCGTGTCCTGAAAGACGAACCGCGCCTTGTCGCTGCCGACCAAATCCTCAAAGTTGTGGTGCTTGCCGCTCGGGGCATCCGATCCCCATCCGATGGCGGTATTGCCGTAACTGTTGTCAACCACCGACCTATCCAGCGCGAAGGCTACGCACACGTCGCCGCCGGCCGCCTGGGCCAACCAGAGCGACGCTTCGGGCATGAAGGTCGGCACGTTCACTTGCTTCATCTTCGGGCTTCCGTCTTTGTTCCATTCGGGGTTCCCGTTCTTGTCCAAGGCCTGTACTTCGGTCTTGACGTCGACCCAGAACCCGAGGCTCTTCTGGATCGTGTATTCGCCGGACGTCACGACGCCGTCCACCGAGACCGCGTTTGCGGCGGAAGCGAACAGGGCGAGCGCGACGACCAGGGCGGCGGTGGTGGGGATCGAAATACGTAACATGTCTTCTCCTTTCAGTAATCCAGGTGCAAGAACCTAAGCCAGCGAGCGGTAACGACTTTATGTTGTCCTCAAATCCTCACGTTTGCTTTCACGGAAGGTACGGTCGAGGCCCGTTAGACGACAGGCTCAGCACAACACGCCTGCCATCGCACATGGGCCCGCGAACGCAAAGGGTCCGGGCAACCAAACACAAGCCCGACCCCAACCTCCATTCCTCTCCGTTATGAAAGGGTCCGGTTCCATCAACCTTACCGGCCCTCTACACTCCATCGAATATATTATACATGACAATCAAAAACTGTGGGGTGAAATTCTACGATTTTATAAAGCAATTATATCAGAGGTTCGTTCTATTCCTGTGCGGGGACTCCGAACAAGCAGGCGTGGTTCCGGCCGCAGCAGAGGCGTTTGGTCTTGATGCCAACTCTGTGCCCGGTCTGGACCTTCAGCAGGCTCAGGGCGATGCGGTCCGGTTTCGCCGGGCGTGCGGCTGTTTCATTGCGCCACCGTGACAGTGGAGCGACGACTCAGCCGGACACGACTTGCCTGATGAACCGTAATTGAAGTGGTCGCTGCGGTCTCCGTGAGGATTGTCGTCTTTCTAGACACTCTTCTGGGCCCCGCGCCTCCTTGGCGCCATCCTGAAGGGGGCAGACCGTCCCCGTTGTCTGCGCTTGCCCCAATTGTCCCGGCCTTCCCTCGCCGTCACATCTCGACCGACGAGAGTCGCAGGTCCTGCCGGCCCATGGCGAAGGTCACCGCGGTCTTGCCGATTCGGACGCACGCGCCGCCGCGGTCGTCTTGGATCACTTCCACCGGCCCGCCGATCTTTCGGCGCGAGAAGACGCTTGCGGTGAAGGCTCGGCCCAGGACCCCGGCCGACATGCGAAGGACGTTGTCATGCCCGCGGCGCTCCAGGGGGTATGACATCACGGACGCCTTGACGGCGACCGTCGAGGCCAGGGCGAAGTGCAGCCCGGCCCGGGCGCCGATGATCGTGCCGGCCAGGCCGTCGAGATTGATCTGCCCGCGGGTGTGCCAGAACGTATCGGCCTTTTCCGGCACGCCGTTGTTCAGGTCGTCCAGCACCACGAGCGTAACGCCCGTCTCGCCGGGCGGCTCGACGAGCATCACGATGTGCCTCACGAACCGCACGTTCTCTCCGCAGGCGGCGCCGGAATCCAGGGCGACGTAGCGGAAGTTCGCGCCCTTGCGGGACTCCACGATCCTTCCCTGGGCGTCGATCCGCTGGTCCCGCTCGGCCACGATAACCGTGTTGTGCCCGCGTGCCTGGACCTCGTAGAACCCCGCGCGGGCGTCGGAGAGGTACTCGCGGCTGTAGGGCGCGGAGCCCTGGTCGGTCAGCAGCATCTCGCCGTCCACCTGCAACTGGAGGGAGTTCATGTCGCGCTGGGAATGATTTGCCGACAGGTCGCCGGTCTTGGCGGCCACGTAGAACGACGGCCTGGGCCAGCTATCGGCCAGGGCGGCCCAGCCGATCTGGTCGAAGACCTTCACGACCTTCAGGTGCGGGTCCTTCGGCGTCTTGGCGGCCGGGGGGCGGAAAAGCATCGCAAACCCGGCCGTGGACCAGCCGGTGTTGCTCGCGTCGCGGTGGAAGGCGTACGTGTCCAGCCACCAGGTTACCTCGCGGCGGTCGAAGTGCCGCGCCAGCAGGTAGAACGTTCCGGCCAGGGGGACGGCGGTGTTGTCGCCGAACGAGGCCGGCTGACCGTTGGGCGTGAAGTAGATCGGGAAAAGGCCCGTCGCGTCCATGCCGCGCTGGTGCAGGAACGTCTGGTCGTCTTTCAGCCGGCTTGCCGCCTCGGCCAGTAGCAGGACGTAACGCATGGCATAGCCCCAGTAGCCGAGGCCCTCGTCCCAGCCGCCCTCGCGGCCGAGGGCGCCGAAAAAGTGCTTGAGGTTCTTGCGGGCCTGGGTGTAGGCCGTGCGGGCGTCGGCGCTTTCATCCGACATGGCCAGCGCCGCCAGGCCGACGCCGGAGTTGACCACCGCGTTCCAGCAGTGGTAGCAACTCGTCCAGAGCGAGCCCTTCTTGCAGCCTTCCAGGTACGGGGCGATTGCCTTGGCCTTGAGGGCGTCGGTGAAGCTCATGCGCGTCTGCTCGCTCAGGTCTTCCCAGAGCCAGTCGAGCCCGACCGTCACGGCGACGGCGGCCTCGGCCGTGCAAAGGTCCGCGGCGATGTGGTTGTGGCAGGGGTCGACCCACGAACTCCAGCCGACAAGGTTGCGAAGCTCCTCGATCGCCCGGTCGCGGTAGGCCGGGTTGGGGTCGACGTGATGGCTGACAACCAGGTCAAACACCCTGCCCTGCACGGCGCGCGCCGAAAGCACCGCCGACGCCCAGTTGCCCTGGAGCCACAACGCCTGCCACTGCGTCTCGGTCAGCGGGGCCGACTCCAGAATCAGCGCGCAGCGCCGCCGCATCGCGTCGAAGACGCCGTCGAACGTCCCTCGCCCGGCCAGGCGCCGCAGTGCCGACAACTCTTCCCGATTCGCCAATATTCCGCGCCTCATGCGTTCATTCCTGTATAAGACATCCGGGCTGTGCAAGATGAGGATAAATCAGCGGGGCACAAAACGCAAGGCGGGTTCGGCAGATCTGCCGGCAGGCAGGCCCAAGAGCTATCAGCCAAGACCGTCCTTCCGGAACCGAATGAGTAGACGGAGGGCTTTGCCGGCAACCCAAAGAAGAACTCAACGCAGAGCACGCAGAGAACGCGGAGAAGATGAAGACAAAGAGTAATATCTATTTGTCTCTGCTGTCTCTGCGATGAGATCTTCTTTCATCGTTTCGGCCGGATCATGCCTTTCGCCGCCCCTTCGGCTTCGCTCAGGACCTGCGGGGCAGCAGCGCCGCCGCGCCGAACATCAGCAGCATCGCGGGGCAGGGCTCCGGGGTCACCCCGGGCGCGCCGCTGCCGGCGCCGAAGTTGCTTATCAGGATCGCAAGGTCAAGGCGGACGGAATATTCGGCAGGGACAAAGGTTGGCTAAGGGCGAGGCGGTTCTGGCGGCACAGCCTGCTGTCCCGGCGGGAGGCCGTCAGGGCCCTTCAGCCGCCGCAGCATGGACCGGATGTCCCAGACTCCCCTGATCGCGACGTAGATGGTGACCGTGGAGTACCAGATCACGCAGGCCGCCGTCAGGGCCCACCAGAACCAGTGTTGCATAATCTTGTCGATGATCTCGGACATCTCGATTCTCCACGCCGCCGCTCAGGCGGCCGGCGACTTGGACCGGGGTCTCAGGTACGAGCCGACGACCATCGCGGCCGCCGCAACGACGAACGCCGCGATTCCGGCGTTGCTGGATCCGACAATCTTCTCGATTGGACTTTCCATCCTGACCTTCCCGCTGACCTCAAGGATGACCTTTCCGGCCTCGTCGAGGGCGGGGACCTGCCAGATCTGCTTGGTCGCCAGGTAAGCCAACGGGATGAGCGCGCCGAAGATGATGGCCGCGGCGGCGCCCCAGTTGTTGGCCCGCTTCCAGTAGCAGCAGGCCACCAGCAGTACCGACATGCTCGCCAGGTAGATCGTGCCGGTGATGGTCAGGTAGTCCCACAGCGAGCCCGTGACCTGGTACCACAGCCCGTAGAACAGCAGGAACACACCGATCAAGGCCACAATCATGCGGTTCCATCGCAGGCCCCGCTTCTCGGACCACCGGGTCTTGCGGAACGGGGCCAGGATGTCGTTCCAGATCACGCTGCCCCAGGTGAGCATGTAGGAGGAGTCGGTGGACATGTCCGCCGCCAGCATGCCCGCCACCAACAGGCCCATCAGCCCTTGCGGCACAATCATGCCCAGCATGATCGGCATGGCGTGCAGGGACAGTTGGTCCTGAGCGCCCGCCGGAAGGGTCTTCACGATGGCCGGGGTAAGCAACGCCAGGGCGGCCATGCCCCAGATGCCGGGAATCAGGAAGCGGCAGACGAAGAAGAAGCTGGTGCGGGTATAAATCTTCCGGCCGGTCTTGGTGTCCTTGGCGGCGAGTAACCGCTGGATGGTCGTCTGCCAGGTCAGGGTTGCGGCCGTGTTCAAGAGGGCTTGGAAGATGACGAAGGACCATCCCAGGTTGAGGTTAATGAACGGGTTGAAGCCCCCCGGGCCATACTTGGCCTCGATGGTGGAGACCAGTTTGTCCCATCCCACAGTCACCAGAATCAGTATTGTTACGATGATGAGGCCCGCGCTCATGACGATGAATTGGAGGAAGTCGGTCACCAGCACCGACAGCATGCCGCCCAGGATCGTATAGACGGCGACCATCAGCAGCAGCGCGCTCATCGTGATTTCCAGGTAGTGCGTGGAGATGAACTGCGTGATCGGATCGGAGGAAGTATTCGCCGGCGCGTTGATCCCGCAGGTCAACACCAGGAACTCCCCACCCATCCGCAGGAAGACGCCCATATTCAGCAGCCCGCCCAGAACGATGACCACGCCCGCCGCCCAGCGGATCCGCGTGCCGTACCGCTTCTGGAAAAGCTCGGGGATGGTCATGACGCCCGCGTCGCGGAGCGGCTTGACGCAGAAGCCTGTTATCCCGATCAGGAACATCGCCAGGGCCTGGAGGATGCCCGGTATGACGCCGGCGAAGCCATACAAATAGCCGTTCTGGGCGGTGTATATGCAGGTGACGACCCCGAACTCGGTGGCCGCCAGGGAGGCGATGCCCAGATAGACGTTCATCTCCCGTCCGGCGATAAGAAAATGGTCCACCTTGCCCACGTACTTGCGGACCATGATGCCGGCGACCATGGTCGCCAGCAGGTAGAAGCCCACGATGCTTCCGTCATACAGCCAGGAAAAATGGGACACGAGAAGTTCCGGTTATCGAGGTCTTGGCGGCCTGTGCCGCAATGTTCGCCGCCGGCGGGGCTGCCCCGGTCGGGCCGGCCGAACTCCGTGATCGCTTTCATTTGCCGTCATACGCGGTTGCCAGGGAATTCACGGAGGCCTATCCTGCGCGGTCCGGCACGGGGTGTCAATGTCCTTGCTTGAGAATTGTGGTAAAGTTCGTGGTCAAATCAGGAACGCCCATAGTCGTGAACCGCCTTGTACATTGCGACAATGTTTTCGGTCGGGCTGATCGGCTGAATGTTGTGGCACGGGGCGCAGATCCAACGGGCCGGCCGGTAAATCTCGATCGACTCCCGCACCTCGGCAACCACGTCGTCGACCGAGCCGAACGCCAACGTCTGCTGGTTGTCGATCGATCCGTGGAAGATGATCCTGTCGCCGAAGTCGCGCACGAGGCCCTCGCGCTGCATGCCGGGGCATCGCCACTGGATGGGGTTGAGAACCTCGATGCCGACGCGGTCGACCAGGTCGGGCAGCAGGCGCGCGGTGACCTCCGCGGTGGCCTGATAATCGGTTGGAATCCGGTCGGGCCGGCGCCCTTCGAGCAGTGCCATCCAGCGTTGTCGCGGCGTCATGCTCACGCGGTCACGGTTTCGTCGACGGCGAACTTAGGCTTGGTCGTTTCCCACTTGCCGCAGGTGAAGTCGGGGCACTTGACCGGTTGGCTGCCCTTGGCGATGGAGATCTCCGAAAGCGGGAAGATGCAGTTCATCACGACCGAGTCGTACACGTCGATGGGCGTCCGGGTCTTGTTGCGCACCGCGTCGAAGAACAGGGCCAGTTCGAGCGGATCGACCCCGCCGTCGCCCGGGCGGTCAAAACTCCCGCCGGGCGAGTCCTTGCCGCGCCACCACTGGTGTTCGTACTTGGCCTGGTACGGGTCAAAGGGTGACCACTTCTCGGGGGTGTGCAGCTTGCCCTCGCCGGCCAGGTACACCGAGTTGCGCTGCTCGTCGTACAGGCCGCGCGTGCCCTGGATCATCCAGCGGTTGTCGTACGGGCGAGGCAACTGCATGTCCATGTTGATGACGATGGTCTTGCCCTTGACCGTCCGCACCATTGTGGTGACGATGTCGCCCTGCTTCCAGTCGAGCCTGGCCTGGGGGTTGTCCTTTCCGTGTTGCCGGGACAATTGGTCGGTAATGCCCCACTGGTTCGTCGCCATGGACACGACCGTGTCGAACCGGTCGCCGCAGTTGATGTCCATCCAACTGAGCACCGGGCCCAGAGAGTGCGTGGGGTACTGGTCGGCGCAGCGCTTGAGCAGATGCTCGATGGGCCACTTCTTGTCCACATACCAGCTCACGCAGTTGTGTGAGTGGGCGCAGTGGCAGTGAACGATCGACCCGAGCAGTCCCTTGCGGATCATGTTCAGTACCGCCAGGTTGTCCCGGCGGAACGACCAGTTCTCCATCATCATGCACGGAATGCCGGTCTCCTCGCTGGTCTTGACCAGTTGCCAGCACTCATCGAGCGTGATGGCGCACGGCACCTCGACGCCGGCGTACTGCTTGCGTTTCATGGCGTAAACGGCCATCGGCGTGTGCCACTGCCACGGCGTGGCGATGTAGACGGCGTCGAGGTCGTCGCGGGCCATCATGCGCCGAAAGTCGCCCTCACCTTTGACATATGTCTCGGGACGCTCTTGCCCGGCGCCTGCGACCATGTTGGCCGCGTTATCGGCCCGCCCGGCGTTGATGTCGCAGACGGGGTGCCCAAACGAGACTTCGAACCTATGACCTGCGCGTCCTCATAAGCCGTCGATCATCGCGGTAGCCAGACGTGCGGGGCGACCGAGCACATGACGTGCCGCGTGGCAGGACTTCGTGGACGAGGGCGTCGACCTGCCACCCTGCTGGCGCAGTGAACCGCTTCCTCGCGGGAGACCACCGCTAGGATTCCGTCTTGACACGGCGACGGTTTTCATGGAAGGTCGCAGCCGTCATCAAGAACACGAGGTAGTCGACATTCGATGCGAAAGGATCCCGCGACGTGCGATATCTACTCGTTCTGCCGGTCATGCTGGTCGGCGGCCTGTCGGCCCGGGCCGCGGGGGTGGTGTGGCTGGAGGCGGAGCAGTTCGCCACCGCCGGCGGGTGGGTCAACGATGCACAGTTCCTTGACCAAATGGGCTCGCCGTATCTGCTGGCTGTAGGACTCGGCTCGCCGGTCAAGGATGCGACGGCCACGTTCACCTCACCAACGCCGGGCAGATATCGGCTCTGGGTGCGGACCAAGGATTGGGTGCCCGAGCACCATCCCGGCCAGTTCGCGATCGTGATCGACGGCCGCGAGGTCAGCCATGTGTTCGGCCGGAGCGGCAAGGCTGGCTGGCGATGGGAAGACGGCGGCGTGGTTGAGCTGAATGGCAAGACGACGCTGTCGCTGCATGACCTCACGGGCTACTACGGCCGATGCGATGCGGTTGTCCTGACGACCGAGTTGGACTGGACCCCGCCGGGCGAGCCCAAGGCTCTGGCTGCGATGCGATGTAAGCATGGCGGAGTCAGCGCGGCTGTCAAGGACATGCCCGCCCATGACGTGGTCGTCGTCGGCGGGGGCCTGGCCGGCTGCACGGCGGCGGTGGCTGCGGCGCGAAACGGATCGAGCGTCGCGCTCATTCAGGACCGTCCGGTTCTCGGGGGCAACGCCAGCGGCGAGATTCTCGTTCCGCCGGTGGGCGTCTGGCCCTGGATGAAGCACCACCCGCTGTTTGTCGGCGAGACGGGGATCGTCGAGGAATACCGTACGGCCGGCCGACAACTTGTGGTCGAGGGCAAGCTGTACGCCAAGCGCCTTGAGCGACTGGTCAAGCTCGAGCCGAATCTGGACCTGCACCTCAACACCCATGCCACCGGCGTGGAGATGGCCACGGAGGCAAACGGGCGAATCGCGACGGTGCTGGCGGCGGATGTGCGGACCGGCCAGCGAATGCGGTTTGCCGGCACGATCTTCATCGACTGCACCGGTGATGGCGTCGTCGGCGCCGCGGCGGGGGCCGAGTATCGCACGGGCAAGGAGCCAAAGTCCATGTACAACGAGCCCTGGGCCCCGGAGGAATCCGGCAGCCACACCATGGGCAACGGGATGAAATACTACCACGGCCCGGCCGAGGGCCCCCGGCCGTTCAAGGCCCCGCCCTGGATCTATTCCTTCCCCACGTGCAAGAGTTTCTCTCCGGGGCGCCACCCGGAGTTCATCACCAACGACGAAATCCAGGGCCAGTGGAAGCTTGAACTCGGCGGCATGCGCGACACGATCGCGGACGCCGAGGAGATTCGCGACGACCTGCTCCGGCTTATCTACGGCCTGTGGGACCACACCAAGAACCACTGCCCCCGCGATGCCAAACGCGCCGAAAATCACGAGCTGCTCTGGGTCGGCTACGTAACCGGCAAGCGCGAGAGCAGGCGGCTGATGGGCGACTACGTGCTGACGCAAAACGACATCGGCAAGCAGGTGCTGTTCCCCGACCGCGTGGCGATCGGCGGCTGGAGCGTCGACGACCACTACTCGGAGGGCTTCTTCCACGAGGGACCCACGGGCAGGCACTTCGACATGCCGGAGCACCATTACAAAGGCGTGCTGTTCTCGATCCCCTTCCGCTGTCTGTATTCCAGGAACATTGCGAACCTGATGATGGCCGGCCGGGACGTCTCGGCCAGCCATCTCGGCATGTCGGACATTCGCGTGATGCTGACCTGCGCGGTCATGGGCCATGCCGCCGGGACCGGGGCGGGTATGTGTGTCGAACGAAAGGTCACGCCCCGCCAGTTGTATCGCGAGCACATAGCCGCTCTCCAGCAGCAACTGCTGAAGGAAGGCGCCCACATCATCGGCCTGCCTGCCGGCGACGAGCGGGATCTGGCGCGGCGAGCGAAGGTCTCGGCCTCCAGCGAGGGCCAGTACGAGGGCCAACCTACCCCCGCGGAGAACGTGATCGACGGGGTAGCGATGTTCGAGGACGGCAACCCGCACGCCTGGACGCCTAAGGCCAATGCGGCCGGCCCGCATTGGGTCGAACTGACCTGGGAAACACCTGTCCATCTCAACATGGTGCACGTGTCTTTCCAGACTCTCGCCCAGGCTCCAAAGCAGTTCATCGTCGAAGTCTATGCCGATGGCGTCCGGAAGCAGATCGCGAAGGTATCCGACAACCGCTGCCGACGTCACGTGCTTGGCCTAGACCGTGTCGCCGCGTCGAAGCTTCGCGTTGTATTGGCCGAAGGCCGAGGAATCTGCGAGATCCGTGTCTACGACGAGCCAAATCGCCTGCTGGACATCGCCCGCCGTGCCCATCGCAACATGCAATTACCCGATGAGGGACCATGGTTGCCCTGGCAGAGCGCCTGTCCATCCCGAGAACCCCATCCGGCCTCGAAACGCTCGCCGGACGGCGATTGATCGGGTGTGCCGTGGGCTCTTGAGCTTGCGACTTGAGTGATGGACGCGTCGGCAGGTGCTCCTCGTTCAGCACGATCACGTGGTCTAGGCACTCGCGGCGGATCGAGCCGACCAGCCGTTCGGCGTACGGAGACTGTCACGGCGACCGGAAGGCAATGAGCACTTCTTCTATTCCAAGGTGCTTGACCCGATCGCGGAAGTTTCGGCCGTAAATGCCGTCGCGGTCGTGCAGTAAGAACCGCGGCTGTTCCTCAAACGGGAACGCCTCCACGATCTGCTGAGATGCCCACGAGGCCGCGGGGCTTTGGCAAGACTCATAAGTCCTGCGGAATCAAGGTGGACGGAGTATTCGGGATGGACACTAACCGGCAACAACCCGTAAGTCCTTATAACATCGTAGCGATTGAATTCTTCGGGGGGCAGGTAACGGCAAACATTGATCATGCCCTTCAGCCGATGAATGACGTAGAATAGTCCTGAGAACCGTGAGCGGCTACAGAGGAGGCCATCATGAGAAGCATTATTGCGGCGACCTTCGCCCTGGGGCTTGCACTTGAGGTGCAAGCGGCGGATTTCTATGCTTACTACACCAGGTTGGATTATGTCCAACCGCCGCTGCCAGCCACGTTGGCCCAAATCCCGCTGAGTGCCGCGGAGGTCTTTCGCGGCTCAGGGATAAGCAAGGCTGACGATCAGCCGGATAATGCCGCCCTGCCAAGTCCTCGACCCGGGCAGGTCCGATGGGGAAAGTACGCCGACCTCGTCGTCAATGTGGCCGACAGGCAACAGTTCGTGTTCGGCCGCGCAACCGGCTATCTTCCATATCTGGAGACGCCCAAAGGCCGATTTCCGCTCAAGCAACTCACAGAGTGCAGGGACGACCCGATGTGTCTGTGCTCGTACGTTCGCATCATTGAGGACCATCCCGAAAGAATCGTCGTCCACTGGCGGCACGTGCCGGACCCGGCCAGCGTGGTGATGACGGAGGTCATTCATGAATATTTCACCATCACGCCCGACGGCAAGGTGAGGCGCGAGGTCAGGGTCGGCACGCCGAGGCTGGATGACTTCAACGATCCGTCAAACGTCACGGTCCAGGAACTGAGCCTGGCGCCGGATGGAATCACCCAGGTGTCTCTGTCCCAGGCAAGTCGGCCGACGGAATCGGGGCCGGCTACGGCAGGTTCGCCAATCCGGGAAGGGGTCGTCGGCTCGCCGGCGGCGTGGTTCAAATTCGACGACGGACTGAAACCGAATCGGGACCAGGCCAAAGAGACGGTAACGGGAACGATTTGCACGGTATCGGGGAACAAGACCCTGTGGAAGAAAGGGGTCTCAGGAGCGGCGCTTGCGTTCGACGGCTACTTTTCCAAGGTGACGCTCCCAAAGGAAAAGGTGCCGCGCGTCAAGGATGAACTGACGCTGGAGGCGTGGGTAGTCCTCGGCGCCTATCCGTGGAACGATGCAGGCATTGTCCACCGTTCATCTGGAAAGCCCATCTCTCCGGAGGAATACAAACACGGCTATCGCGACCCATACGTTTACCGCCCCTGGCAGATGGACGGATACCTGCTCGGCGTCGACCCCTACGGCCGTCCCATGTTCAAGCTAAACGGCGACCAGGTGGGAGGGGGAGTGCTGCAAGCCAAGGAGACGGTCCGCAACCAGGACGTTCTGCCCACGCATCGGTGGACCCATCTGGCCGGCACTTACGGCAAGGGCAAGATGTCCCTTTACGTCAACGGCCGGCTGGTCGCCTCGAAGCCGGCCTCCGGCGCCATTACGGTGCCGGACAGGGACATGCTCATCGGGCTCAACGGCGACCCGCAAAGGGTATCCGACCCGGTATCGCACAGCAAATTCGCGGCAAACAACAACATGGCCCTGGTCTACGGCATCGAGGGGCTCATCGACGAGGTGAGGATCTACGACAGGGTGTTGTCCGCGGATGAGATCGGGAAATCATTCCAGGCGTTCAGTCCGCCGCCGGCAGACGTCGGCCGGCCCGACCTGGAGAAAAGGATACTGCCGGGCCAGGTCACCGGCGCGCCGGCAGAAAAGTTCGGCGCATCGTACCAGACATTGAAATACCATGAGCTATGGGACAACCTGTGGAGGCCCAGCAAGTACCGCGACATTGTGGTGAGGTTCGACGAGGTGCCCGGCAGCGTGGTGTTCTGGCAGGGGACGAATTTCGGCTCCGGCTGGGTCACCGAGAACAACAAGTGGATGTCGGACCAGAGCTGGG
>Ga0315279_10004571_pt1 | contig 18509 bp, 22 predicted proteins | sample YL17G06_20_MG_FD_203694 | JGI IMG/M metagenome (GOLD analysis project Ga0315279, IMG submission 203694) | Sediment microbial communities from Yellowstone Lake, YNP, Wyoming, USA - YL17G06_20 | ecosystem: Environmental > Aquatic > Freshwater > Lake > Sediment | place: USA: Wyoming | collected... | reverse complement strand
GAGCTAGGAATACAACCAGATATTATAGTTTGTAGGTCTGAAAGACCTATAGACAAAAAAGTTAAAGAAAAGCTAAGCATCTTCTCAGACGTGGATGTGAACAGAATCTATAATCTTTGGGATTATGGAAATATCTATGAGATACCGCTCCTATTAAGAGAAGCTAAAATTGATGATGCTATTTTTGACATTTTGAAAATATATCCAAAGGAAAATGGTGATCAGCAACTAAATTTTTCGAATTGGGAAAACTTTGTCAATAAGATAAAAGCAGCAGATAAAGAAGTTGTAATAGGGATTGTAGGGAAATATACTTACGTTCATGATTCTTATCTAAGTATAATAAAAGCTTTGGAACATGTTGCACCTCAATTAGGAGCTAGAGTTAAAATAAAATGGATAGAATCCTCTGACATAGAAGATGGAAAGATTAAGGTTGAGGACGCATTAAAAGACGTAAAAGGAGTAATTATTCCTGGAGGCTTTGGCAAAAGAGGAATCGAAGGAAAGATTGCTGTTATAAAATATGCACGAGAAAATAAAATACCTTTCTTAGGCCTTTGCTTAGGGATGCAATTAGCTATTGTTGAATTCTCGAGGGATGTTTGTGATCTTGAGGGAGCTAATTCAACTGAGTTTGATGCTTGCACTTCACATCCTGTTATAGATTTTATACCGGAACAAGCTAGCATAGTTAAGCAATCTAACTATGGTGGAACAATGCGTCTGGGGTCTTATCCTGCTTCTCTAAAAGAAGGATCTATTGTAAGAAAACTTTATAACAGTTCTAAGATAACTGAGAGACATAGACACAGATATGAAGTTAATCCAGAATACATTGAAGTTTTAGAGAAAAACGGTTTGACCTTCTCTGGTAAGTCTCCAGATGGGACTTTGATGGAGTTCATGGAATTAAAAGGTCATCCATTTTTCGTTGCTACTCAAGCTCATCCAGAATTTAAGTCAAGACCTATTGAGCCTTCACCTGTTTTCTATGGATTTTTAAAAGCTTCAATAGAAAATATTCAAATCCTGTAATTCATTTTACGACTAAAAGCAAGCCCTTAGCAAGACAAGCATGTAAAATTCTGGAAGATTTAGAATTCACATGTAGTACTGATTTTGATAGCAAGCAATATGGTAAAAGAACAAACAAAACATACGTTAAAAATAATATCTATATTTCTGGGAAGAAGAATTTAGAAAAATGATTGTGGGTTGAGAGGGATTTGAACCCTCGACATCACGGTCTTCAGCCTCGCCCCCAGATATGAAATAACTGGGTCGTGCGCTCTCCCACTGAGCTATCAACCCATAGGATTAGATAAAGAATTATTATATTTAAAGTTTAAATTTGGAAAGAAATAGAAAAAAGAAGACCATCATTGAAGTTTCTCAGGTCTCAAAATTAACATTTTATTCATCTTTTCTTTTTCTTCTTTGCTGCCACTTTTTGTCACCTCATTTTCACAACTAAACGAACAAATTTTGTCTGTTCGCAATAATAATAATTTCGCGGTTTGATTTATAAAAATTTCTTCATTGCAGAAAATACTTTTCATATTATTATTTCATCAGAATTAAAAATTTTTTCACAATAAAAACATCTAAGTTTTACAGGTTCTCTTTTCTCAATAATAAATTTTGTTCTCATTGGCTCATTAGAATTTGTTATACAGTTTATGTTCGGGCATTTGATAATGTTTTCTAGAACGTTTGGTAGAACAACCCCTTTCTTTTCTTTAACATTACTATTTTCAATTATGTTTAAGGTTGCAGTTGGAGAAATTATAGAAATTTTATTAACTTCACTTGAAGTTAGTTTTTTATTCTCAATTTTAACAATATCCTTCCTTCCTAATTTTCTGCTAGGAACGTTCATTAAGAGAACTGCAGATTCTTCAGGGTTTAATCTTAAAATATTAATAACTTTCATCCCCTTTCCAGCAATTATATGGTCTATTACGCTTCCGTTTTCTATTTTCCTTACCATTAATTCATTCATCATATCACCATGCTAAGTATGGCCATTCTTACAGGAATGCCATATGCAACTTGATCAAAATATTTTGCATATTTTGTTCCATCAATTGAAGAATCTACTTCTCCAACTTTTGGTAAAGCATGCAATATTATCATATCTTCCTTTGCACCTTCTAACATTTCAGGAGTTATTTTGAAAGATTTTTGAAGTTTTTCAGCTTCATATTGGTCTGCGAATCTTTCTTTTTGGATTCTGCAAGCATAAACAACATCTGCTTCATTAACAGCAGAATAAATATCATTTGTTTGAATCATATTTGTATTGAATTTTTCTTTTATTTCATTTAGTAATTCTTTATTGAATTCCAATCCTACTGGAGAGGCAAAGGTTAATTTTGCTCCAAACATAGCTAATGAATAAGCCAAAGGCTTCATAACTCTTGCATGTTTTAGATCGCCTAACAAAATAATGTTTAAACCTTCTATTCTTCCTTTTAGCTTTTTGATAGAATACAAGTCTAACAAAGTCTGGCTAGGATGTTGGTTAGACCCGTCTCCAGCATTTATTATAGGCTTAGAAGATACCTCAGCTACATATCTGGCTGTTCCTTCTTTTGGATGGCGTATGACTATTATATCAGAGTATTTTTCTACTGTCTTTATAGTATCTGTTAAATTTTCTCCTTTAGCTACTGACAAAGACTCGACAGCTTCGAATCCCATGACGCTTCCTCCTAGTCTTTGCATAGCAGATGTAAAGGAAAGTTTTGTTCTTGTGCTCGGTTCAAAGAACAAGGTTGCCAAAATTTTACCTTTCATTATATCTAAATTCTTATTTTCCTTTAAAACAAACTCCATCTCTTCAGATTTTTCAAGAATTTCTTCTATCTCTTCTATGTTCAAGTCTTTTATTGAAATCAAGTCTTTCATATGAATCTTCTAGGAGAGGACAATCCTCTTATACTTTGGTTTTTAAAATTTAAATGTTTTTCTATTGTTTACACTATCTTATATGAAATTTAGATAGTTAATCCAACCATTCTTTATTTTTGAACTTTTCTGGTATGTATTTGTCAGAAATGAACGTTATTCCCTTCGTTACTAATGCGTCTAGCTCAACTTTCCCTTTAAGCTCTTCCATTAATTTGAATTGTCTTTGCCAATCTTTCTTGTTCTTGAACCAGTCATACTTGGAAAGCTCTTTTAGTCTCTTCAAGTCAACATCTTTGAACTTTATGATTTGTCTCTTTAGATCGTACTTTATTACGTCGTCTGCGGTTAAACCTAAGAACTTTGCTTTAGGGATGGCCAATCTTGCTGAGATGTGTGCTAATGATATGGAACCCGTCTTTAGGACTGAATAGATGTAAATTCCGTAAGGATCAAAGTCTGTAAGAACATAAACTGGCAGTCCCAACTCTGTGTTCATTCTTTGTAAAAGTCTTCTTATACCTCTTGTAGCTTGTCCCTGGGATGCAATTATTGCGCATTCCATTTTATCCCAAAGTTTATCTTCGTGCAACCTTTCCCAAATGGCTGCTTTTTCCATATACAAAACAAACTTTGCATCAACCTTTTTGAATTCTAATTCTTCTACAGAACTAGGGATACTCCAACCACCGCTTCCTAGTTTTGACCAGTCTATCAAATCGCCTTTATCCTTTATAACAATTCTTCCTGCTGCAGCCCCAAGTTTATTTGCGTTTATGTACAGTTGTTCTCTTAGCAAGTCGGTTATAAGCTCCAAGTCCTCCACAGCTTTATTAGATTCTACTTGCTCGTTTACTATGTCTATGTTAGAGTTGGGCAAGGTTCTCCTCATTGCATAAAAAACTTCTCTTAGACTCATATGTTTTTGAGCCTCTAGCAAATCCCTTGCCAATGCGGCTACCTCTGTCGTCTGGGTGAACTTTCTAACATGAGCGACGTTAAAGAAATATCTTTTTGCTATCTTGTTTCCAAGTGTTATCATTTTAGACTTGTCGCTATAAATCACATTGGACAACGTTCTTATCGGAACATCCATAGAAGGATTTTTACCTCTTTCAATATCCTTTACAAGTCTTTTCCCCAGTTCTTTTAGTTCTTTATCAGCTACCTTCTTCTCCATTTTCCTCACTTTCTATCTTCTCTTCTGTTTCCTCAGTACCTTCTTTAACTCCCTTCTTTAATAAACTCTCTAACTCAGTTTTTATTTTTTCTTTAGGAACATCAGATAGTTTTGACAAAGCTATAGCAACCTCTGGTATATACCTTTCAAATAAATTCTGTCTAATTTGAAATTCCTGACTCCTTTTTCTTTTAGAGATAAAAATTTTCATTTTTCTTCCTGCATCTTGTAAAGCGAGTTTTATTTCCTTTATTATATCAGGATACGAGGCTACGGCTTGCTTTCCTTCTGTCGTGAACGGAACCCAAACAGAGACAAAATCTACCAGTATAACTAAAGGTCCTTTTGGCATGGATTCATTGGATTGCTGTAAACCATACCTTCTCCAATCAGTTTCTTCCACCGCTTTTGTTATGGCGCAATCGCTTTGATGATAAGTTAATGGAACCTTGTTTGCAAATCTTAATAGTTGAGCTTGATCGTTTGGATTTAACTTGCCACCATATGCCAATCCTACTTCAACTTGGAATGGCGTTCCGTTGTATACAGCTGGAGGTCTTGACACTGCAGCAAAATAATCCGCTTCAATTTCTTTTTGCAGTCCTTTGGTAATTAATTCTTCTCCCAAAGGCGATAAACAGTCGGTTGGTGGTGCAATGAGCTTAACAGTTTGCATTGCTTTGTGCAATCTTTCTAATTCTTCATGAGCTAATTCAGCAGGATGATGATTCTTGTCGAGTTTTGCAATCTTTAAAATTTCTTCTGCGGATGAGCTTCCTACTCTTGAGAAGTCTTTTTTCAAGAAGCTCATAACATTTTTTGAATTGGTTGTTCTTGCCAACCTTCTTAATATGCCTATCTCTACCCCGTACGGGTGAGGTTTTATTTCTTTTGGAGGCTTCGGTAGTTCCTTAACAACTGCTGGGAAAGTCATTTTCTCATTAGGTCCGTCGAAAACTATATGGGCATAAGGATTTGCTATTGCAGTTTGTTTCAAGAACTCAGGTATTGTTGATTTGCCTTTCTCGATATATTTTCCTACTACATAAAACTCTATTTTAGTGCCATGCCAATTGTCTGGATTTTTTAATTCATTATGAGAAATTATATGAGGCTCGTTCTTAGTAACATCGATCATTAATTCAAACTCGTGGATTGGACCTTTGCCAATACCTGTTGTTACCTTGATAGGCTTACCAGTAGTTAGTTGACTGTACAGACAAACTCCTTTTATGCCAATACCGAACAGACTTCTCGACTGCTTAAGCTTATGAAATCTAGAGCCGTAGAGAACCTTTCCAAATGCTCTAGGCACTTGCTCTGCTACTACCCCGGGTCCATTATCTTTTATGACAATCTTATACTTGTCTTCTTCTCCAATCTGTTTCACTCCTATAAATATATCTGGCAAAATCCCTGCGTCGCATGTGAATTCCAGGGAGTTGTCAACAGCTTCCTTTACTACGGTTAGTAAAGATTTTACTGGGTTTTCATAACCTAAGAAATGTCTGTTTTTCTCGAAGAATTCAGCAGGGCTTATTTCCTTCATTTCTTTTGCATAATCCTCTGCGTTTTTGTTCATATGGTCTGCCATTTTACTCACTTGGGTTAATGTATCAAATTAATAATCGTTCCTTTTAAACTTAAGTGTCTTAGAATAATAAATTTAAATCATATAAAATCATATAAATTAATTATGCTTGATATAGCTTATTTTTAGGTGGTATTGATTTTAGAGGCAGTTTTAATTCCGAATGAAAGGGTTAAGATAATTAAAGACGGGAAGGTTAGTAGTAAAATAAAGAAATCTCTAAACGTTAAACTATCCTTTGAGGAGAATTGTATATCAGTAGAAGGAGAAGGGTTGGAGCTTTTTCAAGCTAAAACCATTGTAAAGGCGATAGGAAGAGGGTTCTCACCAGAGAATGCATTCAGACTTTTAAATGAAGATGAAAATCTAGAAACAATAGAGTTGAATCAGTTTAATGATAATAGGATTAAGATAATCAAGTCAAGGCTAATAGGAACAAACGGAAAAGCCTGGAGGATGATTGAGAGTTTTAGTGGATGTTCCTTGTCCATATACGGTAAAACAGTCTCTCTGATAGGCAACTATGAGCAATCAAACATAGCAAGAGAAGCCATTCAGATGATAATTAGAGGCAGCAAACATTCTAAAGTTTATGGCTTTTTATATCAAGCAAAACCTTAAGGTTCTTCAAGACTTTTAAGAAATCCCTTTCTTTCAAGCCAAAGTTCTTGTGCTTTAGTATAAGTCCAAATTATATCTCCCCTTTCATTGGATTGAACTTCCCAAGGTGTTATCAATATCAGACCTCCAACCTTTACCCAAACTCTTTTCTTAAACCTCCCAGGAATTCTACATATTCTTGTAAAGCCATCTATACATTTTATTTCAAATCTACTTCCACCTAGATTAGCTTTAACGACTCCTAAAATTTCTCCCTTTTCTGGTACTCTTACTCTTATGAATTCTTGACCTTCTTCTTCCATTTTAATCACAGTATATTGAGATCATGGTCCTGTAAACATCTCTACCTTCTTTCTTGGTAAAAAGTTTATAGCTTTTACTGATTTTAAACTTATACTTCTTCTTTATTAATTCTGTTGCATCGTTAGCCACGCTCTTGTTCCCAACATATAAGTTAAATCCGCCTTTAACGGCTTCAACCCTGTAGAAAGATTTCTCGTTTATTTTCTCGTCTAATAAGTTTAGTATGTTGTTGGTCACATTTCCTCTTAGCTGTATTACAGTTTCGTAATAGCCACCTAATTTCTGAGAACATCTTAAGCATAAAGTCTTAATAGGTTTGATATTTATTTCATGTACTTCTTCTTTAGATTTTTTAGATTTCTCTAATGTTCCAGTCACAAAAATTTTATTTTCCTTTACCTCTATTTTCACGTCCTTTCCTAAGGTTTTAATGTTGTTCTTTAAGAAATCTTCAATCTCTATATCTTTCCAATTAATTCCTTGCTTTATCTTCTTACATTTGCTGCACATAACTATGCGCAAATCTTTTGGAATTTTTACAAGATTAAACTTCTCATTATAGCAGTCTTCACAGTAACCTTCTATTAATTTTTCAGTTTTTTTACCGCAAACAAAACAAAATTTCATACTTGGTACCATAAGGTTAGATATATTTCTGCATTTTCAGGCATGTCACAGCATAATGACATGAAAGATGATAAAGTTGTTTTTTCCCTAGGGGTTATAGCATACTTGGCGGTCCAATCATCGACTCTAGATAGGATTGCGGCCTTTAATAATGATATATACTCACTGCTAGTGGGAAAATCAGAAATCCATACAGCAGAGTTGTTAGTCGTCAAAGCAGCGTAATTACTATAACCTACAATGTTTTTACCTTTAGCATTCCCTTCTGAAAAGTCTCTAAAAACAAAAGTTTTATTCAAAATCTGGAACTCAACCCTCTGAGGATACCACATTTTTTTAACTTTGAAATAATACAAATTTGAGTCAGGACCCTGAATATTAAACACATCTCCTTCTTTAAGACTTGTTCTGATGTCAGCAGGATTTAAAGAATTTGTTATATTAATTTTGTTTGTGTCCCAATAATCAACTGTCCAATTCTGTTCCCATATTGTCCAATTAGAATAAGCTTCGACTCCTATCCCAAAAAAATATTTTGCTATTTCATCCTCAGAAGAATTGTAAAATGTAAAATTAATAGTACTTGAGAAAGGTCCTGAACCTCCAGTTAAATTAAAGGTATTATTGAAATTAATATCTGTGCTACTTTGCGTTGCATTTATTCCTATAATGACACCGCCGTTTTTTAGATAACCGTCTATGTAAGAATTTATTGTAGAATTATAGTATTTTGTATAGTTGACTAATACCACAGCATCGTAGGGTGGAATACCATAGTCCATGTCGAACGAATCTACAGTAAAGTTTATCCACCTTCCATTAACAAAAACAGTGCCGTAGCTATATGAGGGGTTTATTAGATTATCTAAATAGTCACAATTTAATGTACAACCAATAAAAATATTTGATTTGGGAGATCCTAAAACTTTCAAGCCATACATTATATTCTGAGGTTTGCTTAAATCTATATCCGTAAAGTTTTCATTCAATATATTTAATAAAGAGTTTTTATTGTTTTTAATAGATTTTAAAATATTTTCTCCAATAGACACTATTTCAGCTCTTTCCCAATCTTGCTTTATTCTTATAGAGAAGAAGACGCTTAATATTACGGTCATAATTATTGCAACAATCGCTATTTCGATTAAGTAAATAAAACCTTTCATCCTACCACAATTCTAAAATTAATTTGCCGTATCCCCCATCTATGAAAACATACCTAGTTTCCATAACAGCTCCTGGTTCTGAAGTTCGAAGCCCGCAAGATAGGATTTGATGAGTTGAATTAAAAATTCTTATTTTATATGCATTTAGGTTAAAATTCCATAAAATATTTTTGTAGGGATCAGAACCACTGCAGTTGTAACTTAAGTTCAAGATTTTAGTTTTTGACAGGTTATAAGGATTATAAGCTAGTCCTACTCTCTTAACACCGTTAGGGTTGGTTTGAGCTATTGTATCCCAGTTCGGAGGGTCTCCCTTATCTTCCACTAGAATTTGAATGACATTTGACGCTTTAGTTTTTAGCGTGTCTGACTTTGAGTCTACTAATAAGGAAGAAAATAAAGTGTTTGTTTGAGTTATGATAAAGAAAATTATTACAGTAAACACTATTACACTAAAAATAAATTCAATTCTTATCTGCCCCAACATCATACTATCACAAACTTTTGCACAATTAGAAGTGCGCTAAAGCCAGCAGATGTCATTATAACACTATGCTTAACACCAGCTATTACAGAACCTTCGCCTATTTGTCCAGCAACTAATCCTGTGAAGATGCCTTGTATTATCGCCATTAGCATAAACAATGCATTGTAATAGCAACCTCCACCAGTTCCTAATGCAAACATTTCACACATAACAGAAAAAATAGAGCAATTTATACAAAATATATTTGGACTAGTCAAACATTCTGTACAAGGATCTTGAAAAGACATTATACCTCCCACTGCACCTGCCTGAATATTTAATTTTAGCATTGGTACCAATGTCTGAGAAAGCCCTATAACAATGCCGATGAATATGAAATAAATTGCGTACATAACCATCATATGTTCAGCTGTTACTGCCTTTCTCTCTTTTTCTGCTTCTTTTATCATTGTTAAATCTGAAGCTGTTGATTCCATAGTTCTTGCAATGTCACCACCAGATTTAGATGTCTCATTTATAATCCTTACAACCCTTCCTATTAACTTTGATTTTTTCATTCTTGTTGCAAAGTTTTCCATGGCAGTTTGTGCTGGTATGCCCCAAGAAATCTGGTCGTTAATTTTTTTGATTTCAATCGTCAGCTTACCATAGTCTGTCCTAGAAACTTGCTTCATAGATTCTTGTAATGTCATCCCTACCTTTTGAGCTTCAGAGAGGTCTAACAAAAATACAGGTAGCCTATCCTCTACATCCTTTATTTTTTTCATGTTGAGATAGGTTATCAAGGCATAAGGTACAATACCTATGACAGCTGCCAAAACAATAAGGTTTCCCATTATAGCTATGTTGTTATAAAATAGCAGTCCTACTGATGCTATTACAGCTGCTACTATCAATGGTATGTGCTGCATTTTTATTTTCTTTGATATTTTATTTTCTTTCATTTTATCACGCTGAAGGTGAAATTGCCTTTAACAAGGCTATGAAGCCTATAGACGCACATGGCAGTGCGACAAATATGACCATAAATTGAAGGAAAAGCATGCTTGAACTCCCTCCTCCTCCACCAAGTATCGACATTAGGGCTGTCATTATTATGAAAAATATTGAACCGACTAAAACAACAGTTAAGTAAACCTCTATTAAGAGAGATAAAATTTTTGAGTACTTCTCTAAACTTCTCCTATACTCTCCAATAAAACTTCTAGACTTTTCATGAAGAAATTCACCAACATTCCCACCACTTGAGAGGACGGTATCCAATCCCCACAGCAATTCTTTTAGTTCTTCTGAAGGCGTTCTACTTGCAGTTTTTCTTATAGCACCTAACAAATCCATACCGAAGGCTTCCACATCTCTATATATTTTCCCGGCCTCTATGGATAGCTCTCCATATTCGTTAAATTGGGATAATATTTTGAACATAGCTATTGGGGGGGCTCTTGAGCTAGCTATTGTAGCCATGTAAGTTGTTCCGAAAGGTAAGGTAGCATCTATGCTTTTCTTTCTTTTTCCAGAGGCCATGCTAGGATAAGTGTAAAATATGAAAAACACCAAAAGCAATATAACTGTAGTTATTGTGAACGAGAATAGGAATGATATTGCAGCATCTTTCAGAATTATAGATGTTATGACAACGATAGTGGGGAATTCTATGACAAAAAGCATCAAAAGTGCGAACATCATGGAATAAACATATTCAGTCAGGCTAAGTTCCAAGTTTGCTTTCAACAAATCATATTTTATACTATCGAAATAACCTACAAATGGTTCAAGACTTCTACCAAAGAACTTGAACGACAAGTCCTTTAAAGTTTTCCATATATCCATTTAATCATCTATAAGTTATTCATGATGTCCTCAGGGTTTGAATAGTATAGTTTAAAAACCTTAGAGACATCTATGAAGTCTTCTATTTTGGCTTCAGACATCCATTCTAGTATCCTAACTCTGTCTGAAATGTCTTTTTGCAAGGTGTGTTCGCTTATACCATACTGTTGAGATATTTTTTTTAATATGTTTGAAGGATTAACCGAAACAAAAGTATCATTTGGAGCATTCCATCTGAATACCTCGTTTACAATCGGGTAACCTTTATCTCTGTCGAACCCTAGAACCTCATAAATATTGTTAACCCTTCTAATGTAGGTCTGACCATATTTGATTCTAACAATAAAAATTATCAAGTCTAATGCTTCGATTAGATTCGCTGGCAGACTTATTGGAGGAGTTGTTAGTCTGTCTACGAGTCTTTCAACTGAATCGGCATGGATGGTTGCCATACTTGCGTGGCCGGTTGCTATTTGCTGGAATAACACATAAGCTTCTTTCCCTCTAACTTCTCCCACTATTAAGTAGTCTGGCCTTTGCCTCAACGATTCTCTTAACAAGTCGAACAAATCAACCTCACCGAGTTTTTTGCCCTCCATTTCTGCTATTGCCAATCTTGCTACTCCCGGAACCCAGTGAGGGTGAGGTAATAATAGCTCAGCCGTATCTTCTATGCTAACGATTTTTAATTCAGGTTTAATGAAAAGAGATAGAGCATTTAACAAACTTGTTTTTCCTGTTGCTACACCTCCTGATATTAGCATTGATCTTCCATATTCAACTGCCAACCATAAAAATGCTGCAATTTTTGCGTCTATTGTTTTAAAATTTATCAGATTAATGGGTGTTAATGGTTTTTCTGTAAACTTACGAATAGTAAAGTTTGAACCCTTTCTGGCTATGTCTGTTCCTAAGGTGGCTTGAAGTCTAGACCCGTCGGGTAGGGTTCCGCCTATAAGAGGTTGTGCTACAGAGATGTTTTTTCCACATCTTTGCGCGACTTTATTGACAAATATATCCAATTCTTCAGCGGTGTTAAAAACAACATTTGTTTTTACACTTCCTATCAAAGAATTTCTATGAAGAATGAAAATAGGGATGCCTATTCCATCGCAAGAAATGTCTTCTATGTTAGGATCTTTCATTATAGGTTCTATTTTTCCAAGACCTACAAAATCTCTTTCAATATAATAAAGAATCTGCTGTCTTTTGTTTTCAGGCAAGTTTAATGCCATAAGGTTTACAGATTCTTCAAACTTTTTCTTTAGGTAAACTCTTGCATCATCCTTTCTTAATGTAGAAAAATCAATATCTAGTTTTTCTATTAAAGTTGTTTTTATTTTTTCCAAGAGATCTATTTCTTCATTTGATAATACTGGCTCTAATACATAATAAACTAAAGAAGAATCTCTTTTTGACCATTTTATGTTCACCGCTGCGAATGGAATATCCCCGCCAGAAGGAATTAGAGTATAAGCAACGTTAACCTGTCTTAAATCAACTTCTGGTGCCTTCAATCTTCCAGTTACTGTGGGTTCTGTTATTGAAATTCCAGCTTTTTTTTCTTTAGATATTATATTTTCAGTTTCTATTTTAACTTCTTTGACTTGCATCATGTGTTGTAATAACCCAGGTAGTTTGGTAGATATGCCTTCAATCGTAACCGGAATGGGTGCTTTAGACGATTCAGCACTTTTAGTTTGCAATATCTTATTGCCTATTACAGCTCTCCGAAAAACGTTACCAAGCTTTACTTTAGACACAGGCTTTCTTAATTCAATACTCATGATAATTCAACCTTTCCATTACTAGCATATAATTCTATTAGACCATTAGTACTGTATATAATATTTTTATTTTCAATATTAAAATTATACAAAGTTAGAGCAACCCCAGCCTCTGGTATATTTGTGCAGTTCAAATTTAGTTTATTATTTGACACATTTACTGCGTAAATACAGTTTGAAAGTTTCGGTGGTATAGATAGCGTATAATTTATCTTGCTATTAGTGTTGTTTGACATCTCATAAACATTTATAATTACCCCGCTTATAAGTTCTCCAGTCATTTGAAGTTGGTTTTGCATTATATTCTTTCTATAAGTTTCATTTATGTTAGAAAATAAAAGATAAACAGAAAGTATAAGAATAATTCCTATGGTAAAGAAAATTAGATATTCTAGTGTAAGATACTGTCCTTTCATAAAATTAATAGGCTAAGGTTATTTTTATTTTAATAACAGTTTTGCCGATGTTGGTGGTTTGATTCCTCTCTACATATACATAACTTGGGTTTGACAGTGTTGTACCTTCTGTAAAAAGTTCAACCTTGTAGTCATTTTCAGGGTATTTTAACTGAATATTTAATATGTCACCCTCTAATCTTTCTCGAATATAATAAGAATTATCAGAGCTTATGTTAACCCAGTCCTTAGGTAAAGGTATAGTAACAGGAATCTTAACTTCTATAGTTTCGCTGTCAACTAATCCTATTGTTCCATCAATATTATATCTAATCTCCTTTGAACCACCAAATTTGATTATGCTTTGAATGTTTTCATTAAGATCCTTCATGAATTTCTCCGTATTTTCTATTCTTGCTACGTCAATATTCTGCTGAAAAATGTTTTTGCTCCACAATGTTGCTGAAACGAACAAAAAAATGCTTATTATGAACAACAAGACAAAAACCAATATTTCACTCTGTCCTTTCATAGCAATTATTTATACGGGCTAATTTATAATAAAACTTAGGATAGAATGTCTAAGGCTATTACACTACCGGTTAATATTTTGGTTATAGTTGCAATTGCAATTATAGTCCTACTTGGATTGATAGCAATATACGGAGTAGGCTTTAATCCTTTTTCTTCTGCCATAAATTTAGAGAGTGTGAAAAATGAAGCATGCAGAAAGATAGTCTTTTCTAGATGCGTAAAAAATGCTGCTGACGTTACAGTAGATTTTGATGCAGACAGAGACGGAGCAACAGATAGTAGTGATACTTTTCTTATACTATGCCAGAACTTTTTTTGGAGAAACGATGAACTTTCTTGTAAACAGCTATGCGGTTGCACCGGTGCAACCACAAGCGGTCCTGGCCCCGGTCCTGGACCATGCACTTGTGATTGGATTCCTAATCCTGGTACCCATCTAGGTGATTGTATTATAGGGGTACCGGGGTGCTGGCCAATATGTAATTGTAATCCTCCTGGTTGTGGATTAGCAAATAACATAAGATGTACGTTTGGCCCAAATCAATATCCAGAAGGAACGGTTGGCAGTTTGGTGAACGGTATTTGTATTACTGTAGGTTGTCCACCTTAAAATAGAAAAAATATTTAGTTCATAGAAAGAATCTATTATATATTAAACACTGCTTTTAAAAATTATAGAATTTAAAATGAAAAATAATTTAGAATAATAGAAAAATATAATAATAAATAAAAAAATAACTACTTTTGCTCTCGCTGTCTTGGTTTTATCAACATACGATAATTTCGTTCTGCTCTAATCCTGATGCTATTACTGCTTTTACATAACTAGTTGTAGCTGGTGTTCCTCCACAACCCTTTGGTAATTCAGTTGCAGCTAAAACTCTTGTGCATGAATAAGAACAGCCGTTAGCTAAAGTAGCTGCGACACAAGTTGCTGCTGGTGCACAAGCTGGTAATCCTGCAAACGGTTTACCGTCTATATAAAAGGTTGTTCTTGTAGCATCAAAAGTTGGCTGACCAGTATTCCTAATTGTAAATGATAAAGTACTTCCAAGAATACAAGGATTTGCGTTGCATGCTGCAGATTCAAGTACAAACTGCGTTCCCATTGTGGCTGTAGTTGATGTTATGGTTTGTCCAGCGGTACCTGTTAACTGAGTGAATATGCCTGAAAACCAAGTGTATGCCAAAGCAGCTAAAGCGATAACTATCATCAAAATCAAGATTATTGCAATAACCTCTGATACGCCTTTCATCTTTTTTTCACCTCTAATTTTTCATATACATCTAATAGTACATTTACTGTATATAATTGTACCATTATCATTACTAATATAAGTGCATTAGTAAATAAAGATATCTCTGTTGGTTTCAGTGCAAAAGCTGTAAACATCACTAGAAGCACTAGGGTTATTATCACTTCAACTATTGTAGTAATAGTCTTTACTACTAACTTAAGATTCATTGACTAACCTCCCTTTTTAATTTAATGCCAGGATATGAAGATAAAAGTTGTGAAACTGGTGTCCCTCCCCTTAACTTTCTACCAATAGTGTCTAATTGGTCAAGCATGGCCTGATTTCCTTCCATTATTTTCTGATTTTGCTCAACCATCTTCTGCATATACTCTGTCAAGGGCTTCATAGAGTCTGTGCTTGCGCTAGATATCTCCTCCTTTCCAGCAGCTTCAACAAGAGCAATAAAATTTTTCATGGTAGATGTTAGTTCATCAATTTTTGAAGGGAGTTTTGACATCTCATTTCTTAGCTCAGCGTTTGCCTGAATAACATCGTTAACAATCTTTTGATTGCTTCTTATCAATTCAATTATCTCGTTAATTAAAGATTGAAGCTGAGGCATTGTTCCAGCTTGCTCTACCTTTTCCATTCTTTGTTCTAACTTCTTTAAGGGAGTAACTGGTATTATCTCATAACTCTCTGATTCATACTCTGGCATAAAAATATTTTCAATTAGCCGCTATATAAATCTTCAAGAAAATACCAAAGTTAACAAAAATAAAAGAAGTATGTTAAGAATTAGCTTTTTCTAAGGACAGGTTACTGATTCGCTTATAGGATTCGCTGGTGCCGAAACTGTAAACGGATATGTTTTACCGCTCCAATCAACAGCCGTATTGTTTTTAAAAGTAAGCGATTTTACTGTTCCTGGAGCCATAGGATTACTACCCCAACCTGTTACATCTCCGGGAGTATTTCCATAAAGTGCAGTTATTTGACCAGACGTTATATTGTATGTCGCTCCTTCATGCCTTATTGAAAAGAGTATTTCCCAACTAATACCGTCTGATCTTGTACATATAGGGTCAACAACAAAAGTAACTCTTTGATCTATTTTTTTAGTTGCTTCAGTCACACTAGTTTCTACGGGTTTTGTTGATGTTCCGAACAAACTAACCGCAAAACTGTATGTTAAGCTAACTAATGCGACTACTATAATTACTATCAATATAGTTGCTAGTATGGTTGATATTCCTTTCATCTAATCCCTACTAAGAATAGTATAAAAGCCAATATATAAAATTAAAGAAAAAGAAAGGGTTAGTATTCCTCTCCGCCGCCCATACCTGGGGGCATTTGAGGCATTCCACCTTTCTCTAATTTGCCTGCGGCAATTATGTCATCTATCCTGAGAATCATTTCAGCAGCTTCTGCAGCGGATTTTATTGCTTGAGTTTTTATTTTCAAAGGTTCTATGACACCTTGCGATCTCATATCAACAACTTTCCCTGAGAAAACGTCAACTCCGTAAGTCAATTTGTCTTCTTCATGTGCAGATCTTATTTCAACTAAGATGTCTATTGGATCTAAGCCTGCATTCTCTGCTAAAGTTCTTGGTATGACCTCCATGGCTTCTGCAAAGGCCAGTATTGCCAACTGCTCTCTTCCTGAAAAGCTTTGAGCAAACTCTCTTAATCCCTTTGCGACAGCTTCTTCTGGAGCTCCACCGCCAGCAACAACCTTTCCAATTTCTAAGGCTGATATTAAAGAGCCTAAAGCATCTTCTAAGGATCTTTCAATTTCGTCAACTACATGCTCGGTTCCACCCCTTATTAGAATTGAGACTGCTTTTGGATTCTTACACTCTCTTACAAAAATCATTTGTTCTCCAGCTATTTTCTGCTCTTCTACAATTCCTGCATACCCCAAGTCTTCTTTTGATAGGTCTGAGAGGATTGATATTATTCTTCCACCAGTTGCTCTTGCTAGTTTTTCTATGTCAGATTTCTTAACCCTTCTTGCGGTTAGTATTCCCTTCTTTGCCAAATAATGTTGAGCTACATCGTCTATTCCCTTTTGGCAGAATAAGACGTTGCAACCAGACGTTACTACTTTCTCAACCATTACCCTTAAGATTTTTTCTTCTTCGTCTAAGTAAGTCTGCAACTGGTTCGGAGAGGTTATTTGAATCTGTGCCTCTGTTTCTGTCTTTTCTATTTCTAAAGAAGCGTCTAGCAAAGCAATCCTTGCGCTATGAACGTGTTTTGGCATTGCTGGGTGAACAACTTCTTTGTCAATTATAATACCTTTTATCAATTCAGTGTCCTCTGATGAGCCACCCTGCTTTTTCTCAAGCTTTATATCTCCCTTGTCAATAGCTATTTTTGAATCAACCTTTTCCATAACGGTTCTTACTGCTTCTACAACTAATTTTGCCAAGTGTTCTGAAGCTCTCTCAGCACTTTTTCCGCTCATTGAAGTTATTGCTATTTTCACAAGGGTGCTTGTATCTTCAGGTTTTATATCTTCTGAAATGTTATTAAGAATTTCTAGGGCTTTTTTTCCAGCAATCTTATAGCCTTTTGTTATGACTGTAGGATGTATGTCTTGGTCAAGCAGGCCTTCTGCTTTTTTAAGTAGCTCTCCAGCCAATACGGCTGCGGTTGTCGTTCCATCCCCTACTTCCTCATTCTGTGTTTTTGCAACCTCTACTAACATTTTTGCAGCTGGATGCTCTATCTGCATTTCTTGTAAAATTGTTACACCATCGTTTGTTATAACTATATCTCCTAGACTGTCAACGAGCATTTTATCCATACCCTTTGGTCCTAGGGTTGTTCTAACAGCATCTGCCACGGCCTTAGCTGCGGCTATGTTAGTGTGTTGTGCATCTTTTCCCAAAGTCCTTAAGGTTCCTTCAGGTAGAACTAAAATTGGTTGACCTCCGAATTGACCTTGTCCGTTTGCCATTAAATCACCTCATAAAACATTAGTAAAAATATATGTGTATGTGAGTATATTTAAACTTTATGGTTAGAACTAGAAAATTAGTAGAATTTATATTTTCTATAACGATTTACCCATTTTCTTGCCTATTATGAAGACAACAATTAGAATTACTATAAAACTGATTAATGCCTGTATAAAGTGACCAATCATGAATTTTGATGCGCCTATTTCTATTGCCATAGTAGGATCTAAGAAACCTAAATAAGGTTGATATATTGGAGTTATTAAATCTGCTACTAATGCATCTATTAATGTTTTAGCTGCAAGACCTGTTACCAAACCTAATGCTAATGCTACGACATTTTGTTTCTTCATAAATTCCATAAACTCTTGCCACATTCCCATTAAAACACCTGTCAATATATCTATTCTAGTATAATGTTTATTAAATTGCCTTTCTAGCTCTCTTTATCAGTTCTTTCCTTTCTATTTCTTCTAATTCCTTTCTCTCAATCAGAGGTATTCCTAATAGCTCATCTTTTTTAGTTTTTTCAGTTATGAGCAAAGCAGGCTTTTTAACGATATTGATAAAGTCTTTCAAGTCTGCAGCTCTCTTTTTCATCTTTCTTTTATCTATCTCAATATCAGAAATTATGAGTGCCTTTTCCTTAGCAAAAACGTCTAATGGCGACTGTTTAACAAAATCTGTTTTAAACCCAATGTTTTCCAAATCCTTACCGATATTTTTTTCTAAGAAATCCTTAGGTTTACCATGTTCATCGTATTTTTTAAAAACTCCAGCAGACCTTATTATTTTTTCGTTTAACATTTGTTCCAATTTTTCAGCTATATTTAGAAGCATTCTTAACTGTTTTTTCTCATGTTCAT
>Ga0315279_10004570_pt1 | contig 18511 bp, 17 predicted proteins | sample YL17G06_20_MG_FD_203694 | JGI IMG/M metagenome (GOLD analysis project Ga0315279, IMG submission 203694) | Sediment microbial communities from Yellowstone Lake, YNP, Wyoming, USA - YL17G06_20 | ecosystem: Environmental > Aquatic > Freshwater > Lake > Sediment | place: USA: Wyoming | collected... | reverse complement strand
AAATTCTGAAGGATGAAACTCTTTGCGATACTCATCGTTCTCTGGGGTGAAATACCCCCATCGTTGGTACGAGGAAAAACGATGACCGGTGTCTAGGTCAAAAAAAAGGACCTTTGCCCCCCCATGACCAAAATCCAATGCAACAACGTACCGACTCAAGACATTTCACCTTTTGAGAACCTCAGGGTTTTTCAAAAACTTTGGTTGCTTCTTTTTCAAATAACTTTCAATATCCTGTGCGATCATCAAGGATTGGCGCATCTCTGCATCATAGGTTGACCCACCGGCATGTGGTGTCACGGTGACATTCTCCAAGGGAAGAAAACGGTTATCGGAGTCCACTGGCTCGGAGCCGAATACATCAAGGCCTGCGCCCGCGATGCGTTTTTCTTTCAATGCCTCGAAGAGCGCATCTTCATCCACGAGCGCTGCACGCGCCGTATTAATGAAATACGCGGTTGGTTTCATCATTTTCAGTTCGTTTTCGCTAATCATCCCGACGTTCTTTGCTGTCACCGTTGCATGAAGGGTCACCACATCAGATTCTTTCAGGAGTGTTTCCAGATCCACTCTTGTTCCATCGATTTCTTTTATTTTTTTCTCGTCAACAAACGGGTCGAAAACGAGAATCTTCGAATGAAACCCAAATTTCAGCCGCTGTCCGACCCGATAGCCCACCCCACCAAGGCCAACGATGCCAATGGTTTTTCCTCCGAGTTCCCATCCCATGAACCGTCGGTAGAGGTTTGCAAGTCCTTCCCCGGTGTCAACAAAGAACGTCCCTGACCGGAGGAGTCGGTCACTGTCGGTAATATGACGTAACTGACAGAGCATCAACCCGATCGTTAGATCAGCGACAGCATCAGCGTTTCGATCAGGGGTAAAGAACACAGGGATGCCTTTTTTGGTGGCGACATCCATGTCCACGTTATCAGGGTACCCCCTGGTGATGCCAATGATTTTAATTGGGCATGAGGACAACACGTCCCCGTCGATCATGTCGCCTTCGGTGATGAGGACATCAGCGTTTTCTTTGTGAATCTTTTCGATGTACTCATGAGAATCCCTATAGAGGATACCGGTCACTCGCCAGTTCTCATACGTCACATCCATATATTGTTTAATGATGGAGAATCCTACCTCATGAAACGGGGCAGTGATAAACGCTTTCATTATATCATCTCCCACACATGAATAACTCTTTGATGCGAATGTTCTTACTTCTTCTCTTTTTTACAATAATTTTTGTAATTTTAACAAATCAGTGAGATTCCCTTTTGCTTTTAGCTTCCCGGTTTGATATGCGGTCATCGGATTTATCGTTTTATTCATGATCCCAATGAGGGTGTCGCTATCGATCGTGACGTTGATATCGGGGGCAGGGAGGCTCTCTTCGGAAACCGACTGCACGGCGCCGTTATTCACCTTGATCACATAGGTTGTTTTGAGATCTGGGAACGTGAACTGCATATTTTTTGTGTACCCAACAAAACGTGGTTTCAATTTAGGATCATCAAATTTCAGTTTCACTTGATTTAACGCATCTTCGATTTCTTGTTTGCTTGACATGCCCTTTTCCTGCCGGTTTTTGAGGCGATGCAAAGAGAATATCAATGTTGTTAAAAAATCTTCCTTATTTGTAAAAACCATCTTCTTTACATCTTTCTCTAGGAAAAGACAATTTCCAAAGCCAGAAAAGTAATTGTTATATGATGTAAGTATTACTGGTTATCCACCTGAGATGACTGGTAAAATACTGAGCTCAGCATCATCATTTAAGACATAATCAACAGAGATTGGCACGTTGTTTTTTAACACAACAACTGGGCCAGGTATTACATGAATTTTTTTAAAAAGTTCTGAGACTGTTGTACCACGCTCAATCTCAACTTCTTGCATCACGTTGCGCGGTAATATTTTTACTATTATCTTCATAGGTTTGCATGGTATATAGAAAAATCCCGGATTAAATAATTTTCTAAGTCCGGTAAAAGATTCATGATGATTTTCTCACGAAATATATATAAAAAGATATATCTATTTGGATTTTCTGTTCCCCGGCGAGTCATTTTTCCGATTGAAGATACCTCAACTGTAATACAATCATTCTTAACTCATTTTTTAGTCATCTTTAAATCTCGTGAAAAATCTTCTTCTTACGAAAGTATAAATATGGAGGATCATTCAAAATTATAACAAATATATTGAAAAGGGGAGTAGAATATATGGACACTGCGACAGTAAAAGACATTCTAAAACTAAGCCGTGGGTTTACCTATGTTGCGATTGTTTGGTATCTGGTTGGTGCACTTTTTGCCCTTCTTATAGGTGCGACGTTTAATGCCGGGAAACTTATCCTGGGGTATTGTATTGTTTTACCAGGTGTAGTCGTCGGAACATTGACAAATAGCTATTATGATATTGCTGTTGATAAACATTCGACTGCGACCCCAGTATCAGGAGGGACCAAAATACTCAGTGACCGCCCTGAGCTTTTAAAGACAATTCGTAACCTCATCGTGTTTTTATTCAGCCTCTCTCTCGTTCTCGGGTTGGTGTTCACCATCGTATTTTCGTATCCAGTGACGTTTTTTGCCTTTATTGCCGTTGCGGATTTCTTCGCGTTAGCCTATACGGCACCACCCTTACGACTGGTGTATCGCGGTTTCGGAGAGCTTTGGACGATGGTTATGGGCGGATTTGTTATAGGCGGGTTCGGATATTTCATTATCAAAGGGACAATCGATCTAACATTTTTGCTGTTTTCCATCCCCATAATGCTGCTGATGTTTGCATTTGCCTTTTATGTCGAGATCCCCGATCGGGACGCGGACCTTCAGGGTCATAAGAAAACCTTGGTTGTACGAAGGGATGAGCGATTCGGGTTTATCATTGGCTCTTTTTCGTTGGCGAGCGCAACGATTTGTTTTCTCCTGTTTTATCTCCTGCATGTGTTCCCAGAGTCAGGGGCTTTCTTAATCATTGGTTTGTATTCAATAATTCCCGTCGCATTCGCGGTGCAGAGTCTTCGAAAGTACATGGCTGACTCGGCAACCATGGTCCCGTCGGTGTTCCGGTCGTCTATCAGTATTCTCTCTGTCATCATTTTCATTGATGCGTATTTCGTTTATGCGCTTGTCACGTAGGAAAACTCATTATACAGGAAGTTTCGTTGAACCATGAGCTATGATGTCGTAATCGTTGGTGCTGGTCCTGCGGGTGCGACCGCAGCAAAGTTCCTTGCTGAAAAAGGAGTCAATGTTCTTCTTACCGATAAACGCACCTTCCCTCGGGACAAACCATGTGGCGGTATGCTGACGGTTAGAACCTTCAAGCGATTCCCGTACATCCCGCAGGAGCTGATTTCTGCCTCTTCCTTTGGCGGCAGCATCTATTCGTCCTCGCTCAAACATCGCGTGGTGGTGCAACGGGATGAACCTGTCGCTGCCTTTGTCGTTCGGAAAGATTTTGACCATGCCCTGGTCCGACTTGCTCAAAAAAGTGGTGCGGAGTTTAGGGATGGAATATCTGCGATCGATATCCACAGGGTGAATGGTAAAGCGGCAGTCACGTTCGATAACGGGGAATCTATCGAATCACAGCTCGTGATCGGCGCTGACGGCGTTTGGAGTGTTATTGCAAAAAAATCAGGGTTAGGTCAGCACTATCCGCATATTTCCAGATGCCTCTTCCAAGAGGTACCTGTCACTGATGAACATTTCAACGAAAAGAAGGATTTCCATCTGTTTCTCAAATTTATGGGGGTGGATGGATTCGGATGGATAGCTCCGAAGAACGGTCTTGTGAACATCGGGATTGGTGAAATACAACCGTCATCGTCTCGACGACGATCAAAGCGTCCTTTGAAGGAGGTGTACCACGAGTTCATCCGTGCCCTCAAAATGCGGAACCTGATACCGCCGACGATCACAACCGAATCGACGCAGGGTGGTGCTCTGCCTTTGCGACCGTTGGAAAGAACCTTTGCCGATCGTATTCTCTTGTGTGGTGACGCTGCAGGTCAGATGAACCCGTTGACAGGGGATGGTATCCACTATGCGATGTCCTCAGGGATGTTCGCTGCTAATGTCTGTGCCATGGCGTTGGAAGCAGGGAGAACTGATGCAGCCTTTTTATCGAAGTACCAGACACTGTGGAAACAGGACTTCGGTGTCGAGATAAAGCTCCTAGGCCTGGTGTTGAAACAGGTTTTAAAAAAGGACCGTGATGAGCGTTACATCAAGCTTCTTTCGAAAGACCCCCAGTTTGTTGATTTTATAATTTCAAAGTCAACCACTTTAGAACGAATGCAGGATTATCAATGGACAGTAGCGAGACGGTTCGTTCTTCTATATCTTCGAGATCTTCTTGGATTATGAGAAAACGATCACAAAAAGGCTCGGCAAACTTCCTTTCCTTCGATGTCACGATTTCAGATCATTTGTGTTGTTGTTCTCATCGTCGATGTCGTGTTATCCTACCTAACGAGAGCAGTCTTTCTCAGGGAGGAAATTCTGACCAAGTGGAAGTAAATGTTTAATAGAAGAAAATATGCTCGTCTACTTCTGGTAAAGATAAACTCCAGGTTATTTTGAATACCTGACCGCCGTTATAAGATCAATATTATGATGAGTTATTTTTGTTATTTTTGGACATCGCAGAAAACACTGCTGCAACAACTGACAATCCGGCTGAAATGAAAAGAAGAAAGGCGAGACTTTCCATGAAGATCGGTGCGAAGATTTGGGTGAATGTATTTGCATTGACCCCCGGTGGTGCAAGCCCTAAGAAGATCGAGAACAACGCGGCAGAAGCAGGAACCTTACTCAGAGCAGTCCCTAAAAAATGACTTTCAAGCGCAACAATGAGGATAGCGAAATACAGGGTCATGCTCACCGAATTCGCAACGTTTTGCATCGTCGCCCTCATCCCTGACGCAGCTCCTCGTGTCTCTGCAGGTACTGAACTCATGATGAGTGAGATATTGGGAGATGCAAACATCCCCGCGCCGACCCCCTGGAAAAAGATCGCAATCCCAAGGTACAAATAGTCAACGTTATACGGCATATAGGCAAGCCAGATGAAGGTCACGGTCACGATGCTCATTCCAAGCACCATGAACATCCTCGTGCCGTACTTGTCTGAGAGATAGCCGCTGAGTGGTCCCATCGCAAGGAACCCTGCGGTCATTGGAAGCATGTAGATACCAGCCCAAAACGGCGTTTGCTCAATCGTGAAGCCGTGGAGCGGCAACCAGATCCCTTGCAGCCAAATGACAAGCATGAAGAGCAGTCCACCACGCGCGATAAAGGAGAGGAACAGGCTCCCAGTACCGAAACTAAATGCTTTGATTTTAAAGAGTTCCAGTCTGAACATCGGGTTTGACACCTTACGTTCAATGTAAATAAAAAGGATGATTAGTATCGCTCCGAGGATTAGGGCGAGTTGTACGAGCGGGTTTTCCCACCCGAGCTCAGAGTCCCCGTAAGGCACTAAGATGTAGGTGACCCCCAGGAGAAGGAACGTTAATCCACCGCCGAAGGTGAGATTACCCAGAAGATCAATTTTTTGATCCTTATTGATGATCCCTTGTTCCTTTAAGTTAATATGAGCCCAGATGGTCCCGATGATCCCAAAGGGGACGGTGACCCAGAAGATGTAGCTCCATCCAAAGGGTGCGATCACACCGCCGAGGATGAGTCCGATAAACTGCCCTGTGAGAAACGAGATTTGGTTGATCCCTAAAGCCTTCCCCCGTTCCTTCATTTCAAAGGCGTCGGTGATGATTGCAGCGCTATTTGCAAAGAGAAACGCACCCCCGAGACCCTGGAAGAGCCGGAAGACAATCAATTCGAGAACGTTTTGGGACAATGCGCAGGCAATGGACCCGATTGTAAAAATGAGAAAGCCGAATTTGTAGAGTTTCACGCGGCCGTACATGTCGGAGAACCGCCCGATAGTGACAAGGATAACCGCTGTGATAAGCCCGTACCCTATGATGGTCCAGAGAAGATACGGGAAATTCGAGGGGTCTCCGGGGTTTACGTGCAAGCCTCTGAAAATATCAGGCAGGGAGATCAGCACGATCGTCATGTCAACCGATGCGATGAATGCTCCCATAGAGGTGTTTGAAAGGACCGTCCATTTGTATGCAATCGACATCAGGTCATCCCCTTTGTTTTGAACCAATTTGGTATCTTCAAAGGAATCGCGGTCCTTGAAAGCACCAGGAACTTGTTGCTCTTTATATATCTTTTTTAACGAAAATCTACCGCATCGTAAGTATTGTCAGTGCTGCAGGTTTGCTCCACTCATCATGAAGTTTATTAATCAGCGATGAATCCTTATGCTAATGAAAACTCCAACTTCTGAAAAGAAGGCTCATTATGAGTTAGTGAAGAAGTATTTCAACAAGGATGCTGCCGAGTACGAACAATACTATAACGGAAAAGATATCGATGAGATACAACACAAGCTTAGGAGGAGGAACGATTGGAAAACCTACACCTCAGTACTTGATGATCTTTTAATGGACGAAAACCAGATTGACAGTGTTATTGATGTGGGATGCGGCATCGGAAATTTCCTTTTAGAACTCGTGTGCAAGAAGAAGTTTACAACAATCGTTGGTGTAGATTTCCTCAAAGAGACGATGAGGATCGCCCATGAAAAGAAACAATATTTTGGCACGGTTGATTTCATTCAGGGGAATCTGTTGAATATCCCATTTAAGAACCGGAGTTTTGATGTAACCGTCTGCGTCAATGTCCTGCATCACGTCCACAAGGAAGATTTCCCTAGAGCTCTCGATGAACTCACGCGCATCACCAAGAACTATCTCATGGTAGAAATACGAAACAGAGATAATTTGTTGGGATTCTATTATGAAAACATATCGCTGCGAAGGAAGTATAAAAATTTGCCTCAATACACCATGTCAATCCCAGAGTTACATCGCATGCTAGAACGTCAGGGGTTTACGATTGAACGCATCAAGGGAAAACTTCCAGCACCATGGATGTGTAGGCGGTTAGTGTGCGTCTATAAGAGATTCGAAGAGCGGTGAGGTGGGGCATCAACCTCTTTTTTCATTGATAATCTTTGTATGAGTTGCTTGGTAATTATACGAGGCCTTAAGTAAAAGCTCACCATCGCTTTTCTATAAGAAAACTCTAACTGCTCTCGTGTGAGATTCCCTAACCCTCTTCTTGAATCTGCAACGACCGTATACTCGTCAGATGCCGTAATGTTCCCTGCCTTGACTGCCTCGTCCCATAACGGCGAACCATACTTGTAGGTCAGAATCGTGAATTTCGCGATATCCAGCGGCAGCGAACACGCGAAGCGGATTGTGTTCTCGATATGCTGTTTTGTTTCAATCGGGGCGCCTAATATAAAGGTCCCCTCGGTGAAAAAACCCATCTCGCTACTGAGGCTTATCGCTTTTATTATCTGCCCTATGGTTGTTTTTTTATGATAAAAATCGAGCACGTCCTGGTTGCCTGACTCAAGTCCGAAATACAGGTGTCGCACGCCAGCTTTTTTCATTTTCGCATACGTGTCTTTTTGTGCGGTGTTCACCTTGGCACCCTGAATGTACAGTTCGAGATCTGTACCAATGTCAATCAACTCATCGAGTATCTGTTCAGCTCTTTTTTGATCTGCGAAAAACGTGTCATCGACGATCATCACAGAGTCGTAGTGTCCACTGATTTCTTGGAGTTCCTCGACCACGTTTTTCACTGAGCGTTTCCGGAACATCCTGAAGCCAAAGGCGTTTCTGGTGCAAAACCTGCAGGTGAACGGGCATCCGCGTCCTGTGATCATCGAGGTGAATTTTTGTTTAAAAAAAGAGGATATACTGGTTTTTCCGTACTCGTACTTGTCCACGAGGTGGCGAGCCGGAAACGGAATCGTATCCAAGTCTTCTATGATCTTGGCTGGTTTGCCCTTGTGTATGTGATTCTTTTCACGGTAGAACACTCCTGCTATATCGGAAAATGATTTTTTCCCTTCGACTGCTTGAGCTATCTCTTTTATCGCTTCTTCCCCGTCGCCTTGCAGACAGATATCTGCGGCAGGTATCTCCTGCAGTGCTTGTTCTTGAATGATTGTACAATGGGGACCACCGATCAGGATTGGTATTGTTGGGTCTCTTGCTTTGATAAAACCCGCGACCTTCGCTGATTCTTTGTACGCGTGCGTATAGCGACCGCCTTTCATTGATTCCTGGTAAGCTGAGGAAAACACGGAGATACCGACGACATCTGTTGAGGCAAGATTCTTTTGTACTGTTTGTAAAGGATACTTTTCAGCACAAAAATCGATGATTTCCACGGCATGTCCTTCGTTTTCTAACACGTGCCCTAGATACAGAAGACCCAGGGGAGGATGATAGGACAAAATCTTTTGAGGAGCGTCGATCGTTGGATGAAATTCATAGCCAGACGGAATTTGTAACAATAGATATTTCATTGTAAGAATCGGGTATAAAGATAAACACCACACTATTTGAATATATCTTCATCTGGAGGATAGAATATAGGGTGGTAGCAAGCACGCATTGTAACCATCTTTTGTGAAAAGAAACAAATTTAAATGACGTCTATTTCACCTACACGAGAGGATTTGTATGAAAATTGGAATTGTATATTATTCAAGGACCGGTAACACAAGACAAGCGGCAGAAATTTTACAAGAAAAATTTAAAGAAAAAAAGGCGGACGTCGCTCTCATCGAAATCGAACATGAAAAACGACCTGGTTTTTTCAGCGCTGGTAAAGCATCCAGTAAACAGCTGGAATTACCAATAAAAAACACAGATTTTAATATGGGTAAATATGATGTTATCATCGCTGGGTCACCAACGTGGGCAGGTAAACCTTCACCGTTCATTACAACTTTTATGAAAAAGGCTGAAAACATCCAGGGAAAAAAGGTCGCTGTTTTTGGTACAGGAATGAGCCCTATTGATAAAAGGGACCAATTCAAGGAAATTATAAAAAATAATTTCGAAAAAGCAGGGATCAAGACAATCGACGCGTTCTTGACATTAAATTATCGAAACGGACATCTTCAGGATGGACAACAAAACATAGATGCTTTCGTAAACAATTGTCTTGAAAAAAGGTAACAATTTTCGGGTAGAAAATCCTTTTTTCCAAATTGAAAAAGATTCAATGTTCGTTAATTGTTCTGATGCTTCCAATGAAAAAAACCTCCTGCTAGGAACGAGCACCCACGGATATCAATAACTCTATTTTAATTATCGGTATCCCGAACAAATTCTCTTCATTTATTTGAGTATTACAGAGTAGTTATATACTTACTTTGTATGTTTAGGTCGATTGGTGATTATCATGAACGAAACCATCATCCATATCCCTAAACCTTCTAACGAACTAACGTACCAATATGCTCCTGGTAGTGATGAACGAACGTCCCTTCTTCAAGCAATTCAAGAGCTTCAAAAAAAGAAAGTCGAGATCATGCCGATTGTCGGTGGAAGGAAAATATCGACCGACGATCTCGGCAAGGTTGTGATGCCGCATGATCATAAACACGTTTTGGCCTCGTACCATAAAGTCACACCAGAACTCGTCTATGAAGCGATTGAAAACGCAGTGGCCGTGAAACCCATATGGGAGGATTTCCCCTGGGAGGAACGTGCATCTATTGCCATGAAGGCGGCTGAACTCATCTCTAAGAAATATCGTTTCTTACTAAATGCTGCAACCATGCTTGGTCAGAGTAAAAACGCATATCAAGCCGAGATTGATGCAGCCTGTGAAACCATTGATTTCCTGCGGTTCAACGCGTATTACATGCAGAAAATTTATTCTGACCAACCAGATGCGTCACCCGGGACGTTAAGCAGACTTGAGTACCGACCACTCGAGGGATTCATCTTCGCAACAACACCTTTCAATTTCACTGCGATTGCGGGGAACCTGCCAACAGCACCTGCTATCATGGGCAATGTCGTCCTCTGGAAACCTGCATCGACCTCGCTTCTGTCCAACAACCTCCTCATGGAAATCTTCATGGAGGCAGGATTCCCAAATGGCGTCATCAATTTCCTTCCAGGCTCTGGTGAACTCATCGGTAACATCGTTTTAAAGGATAAGAGACTCGCAGGTATTCATTTCACAGGGTCCACACCAGTGTTTAGCATGTTCTGGAAGACCATCAGTGATAACCTTCACATATACAAAAACTATCCAAAGCTCGTTGGTGAGACCGGTGGCAAAGACTTTATTTTTGTACACCCCTCAGCTGATGCAGATGCTGTTGCCACTGCAATGGTGCGAGGCGCCTTTGAATATCAGGGCCAGAAGTGCTCGGCTGCATCCCGGGCGTACATCCCTGTCTCTCTGTGGACACCTGTGAAAACACTCGTCTTGAACATGCTCAAAGAAATAAAAATGGGGGATGTCCAGGATTTCACCAATTTCATCAATGCTGTCATCGACAAGGCAGCATTCGACACGATTTTTGATTATATAGAGAAAGCCCATCATTCCAAAGAGGCAACGATACTGTACGGCGGAAAAACCGACTGCTCCAAGGGTTATTTCATTGAACCAACGATTATCGAGACGAGCAATCCACACTTCATTACGATGGAAGAGGAGATCTTTGGGCCGGTACTCACTGTGTACGTCTACAACGATGAACGCTTTGAGGAGACACTTCACGTCTGTGACTGTACATCGCCGTATGCATTAACAGGTTCTATTTTTTCACAGAATCGTAAGGCAATCATCACCGCAACAAAGATTTTACGTCATGCTGCTGGAAATTTTTATATTAATGATAAACCGACTGGGGCGGTTGTAGGTCAACAACCGTTTGGCGGTGCACGTTGCTCAGGGACGAATGATAAATCTGGTTCCTATCTTAATTTGTTATCCTGGGTCAGTCCACGAACCATTAAGGAAAACTTACTGCCCCCGACCGACTACAGATATCCATTTCTTGAAAAGTGAAAACAACAAAAAAATGAAAAAGGTATGCGCCTGTCGGGATTTAGCGCCCACGGGTATAAATCCCCTCATTATTGATTATTTCTTCAGTTACTACTACCTTTTTCTTTATTTTTGTGATTTAAATGTATGTTGTTGCATTAGTATCGAGGCAATGTAGTGTACTATTGCCTCGTCTTTACCTTTATCACCTTCTTCAATCGCTTCGTAATAATGGATTTTATCTCTTAGTTCTACGTAAAACATGGGGAATTTATTTTTCATCAATATCCAATTCATTACAACTCGTGATGTTCTTCCGTTTCCATCAGAAAATGGATGAAGTCGTACCAATTTATTATGCAATATCGCACCTAATTCAACAGGGTGTAATTTTTTTCTCTCAACGTAGTACCACTGAAATATTTTCCTAATTTCTTCTCTAATTTTTTTATGAGTTGGAGGAATCCAATCAGAACCAGAAATTCTAACATCGTGATCTCTATATTTTCCAACAATTTTGCAGTTCGTGTTCTTTGTGAGTAATCCCTGAATTTTTAGTAAGAACTTTTGGTTAAATTCACCCGCATAATTATTTATAAATTCATAACAATCTTTGGAGTTTATTGCTTCATTGTAATCGTTAGGGGTGGCACCAGCAGGGATGATGTTCTCAGTTAAAATCATGCTTGTTTCTCGAAGACTTAAGCGATTGCCTTCAATAGCATTTGTGTTGTATGTGAATCGTACAATGAATTCTTCTTCGTATTTTTTTATCTCATCAGCGTTTAACTTGCCATACCATTTGTCATAAACCTCTTTCAAATCTTGTAGCTTCTCTGCTTCTATGTCATTCAAATACTTATGTTGCGAAACAGGTTTCATAATCCCTTTTTTTATTGCATCTGCTTCAATCTCGGCAATTGCTTGTGTTGTTTGTTTTTTCGATGGCAGCTTGTTGCCAACATATATTCTTATTTTCTTCCATTTTTTACTACTCACTCTAAAATTCTTTGTGATGTAAAAATATGTTTTTCCCTTCCGTTCAATTCTCTCCAAATAAACCATATTGTATTGTATGGGCACAACAACATATAAAGTTATCTATTTTTGTTAATAAAAGTGCCCATACAATTCATGATATTATACTGATATATGGGCACAGAGGAATACAATTACGGTCATTTTTGTTTATTGTTGTGCCCTTACATTATCCAAGGAGTTATTCATCAAAAAATAAATATTTTTCGAGTACATGCTCCTTTTTTTAGCAACAGAAGAAAAATCAATTTTTACGAATTTTTTGTGTGCTTCCAACAGGAGAAATAAAAAAAGGCATGCTCCTGTCGGGAATATACGTTAATAGTATAATGCCCCCATCTATAAAATATTGTATATTTATGTGTTATTAATCAATCTTTTTTAACTTTTTCTCTCTCCATCTGGGCGGTAGTATCGTTTTTTTATCCATAAAGAAACACTGACAAGTGAAATAAGCACTGGGACTTCCATTAAGGGGCCGATAACCGAAGCAAATGCCTGCAATGAAGCAATGCCCCATACACCGATACAAACAGCGATTGCCAATTCAAAGTTATTGCTTGCTGCAGTAAATGATTGTGTTGTCGCCAGAGAATATCTGAATTTTAGTTTGTAGGAAAGCCAAAACGAGATAAAGAACATCAAGAGGAAATAAGACACCAAAGGAAGGGCAATACGAACGACATCAAAGGGTCTATTGATGATATACAGACCTTTGAAGGAAAACATCACCACAATGGTGAATAATAAACCGATGAGGGCAATCGGGCTGATACGCTTCACAAATGTGCCGTCATACCATTCTTTTCCCTTCTTCTTGATAAGTGTGTATCGTGAGATGATTCCTGCGATAAAGGGGATTCCAAGGAAGATAAAGACGCTCTTTGCAATATCGATAATTGATACGTTGACATAGGCAGATGCAGACGCACCACCGATCCATCCAGAAAGAATAGTAATGAAGAGATACGCCAGAAGAGAGTAGAAAAGTATTTGGAAAATGGAATTAAGTGCTACGAGCACGGCACAATATTCACAATCTCCCTCTGCGAGTTGGTTCCAGACTAAAACCATTGCTATACATCTGGCAAGCCCAACCATAATAATGCCCATTCTAAATTCTGGGAGATCAGGGAGAAATATCCAGGCAAGGCTAAACATGAGTAATGGACCTATAATCCAGTTGAGGAAGAGTGACGTTCCAAAGATTTTTTTTGCGTCTTTTGCTCGCAGAAGTTGATTAAGCTCTTCGTATTTTACTTTGGCAAGCGGAGGATACATCATAACAAGGAGCCCAATGGCTATGGGGAGCGAAACGGTATCGAGACGATATGAATCGAGTGTTCCTGCGACGCTTGGAAAGAAATATCCGATGGCGACACCAAGAGCCATCGCAATGAAAATCCATAATGTAAGGAATCTATCAAAAAGGGGAAGTCGAGTTTGGGATTTTTCTATGATAGTTTTACCCCCATTGTTATCATTACGTGGAAATTATTTCGCACTAATCTATTCTTTGATATTTTAAAGATACTTTGGAGCGTAATAATGCAATACCTTCTGCTCGGGCTCGTAACACATCTAACATCTTTATTCCCTCCATCTCTTTTCGATTCATAATATAGTTTTTCAGGGCTGTTTTATACAATAGATATTCATCTTTTTCAGATATATTCGGTATGACTCTCTCGGTGAACAGAAACTCCTCAATAGAACGGTTCTTACCATTCTCATTGCCTTCAGTCAAATCAACACGATATAAATCATAAACAAGGAAGCAATGAATCATCGGCAGATATGGTAAATGATATTTTTCGAGAATATGACTTGTCCGTGTGACTAAGTCTTCATTCATAGCATATATCCCCACGGTCTTGTAAACAGGAATGTTAAGTTCTTCAGCAAGAGTCGCAATGACAGCGTGTTTTGTCGTGCATGAGCCGTATCCTTCTTTGAACAGTATCAAAATATCATCAGTTGTAGAATTGTATCCATAGGGTAATCCATGCACATAAGAGCAGGCGTCCCAGAATTTGTTGATTTTCTGACTGATGAACTTTTCTGAAATAATTCCTTTTTTGCTAATGGTCTGATTTGGGAAAACAGTATATTCATCCATTTTATTTTCACCGTATCTTTTAGACTTTAATAAATAAATGGGGGCATTGAACTCTTGGTGAAGGTGCTCCCAGAAGGATTTGAAAAAGAGTATTTTTTTCTCCTGTAGAAGTTAAAAAGTGCTCCTGTCGGGATTCAGCACCCAAAGGTATGAATCCCTCGGTATTGACATTTTCTTTTAAATGAGATAGTACTCGTGTTTCACTGGAAGGCTTATGGAGGTTGAAGAAAAGCCATCCTTACTTTTTTTCATCCGCGACATCAACGGTCACATACACCCTAATCTTCCTTTCTTTGGATATCATCGTTACAAGGAAGATGCCCACCCTGACTACGAGCCAGATGAGTAGCGCAACTGCGCCCACGAAGAATGCTGGACCATAGATCCCTTCCGCGGAAATGATATCACCGAGTACTAAGCCAAAAATCGAGACGATTATTGTTCCGACGGTAAGTACTATAGGCGGGACCATCATATGATACATTCCTTTCCGCTCATTTTCCAAATCTACGTAGGTCTTCAGCATCTCCCCGAAGCGGATTCTTTCATTACCGTATGCGTCCAAATTCGCCTGGTCATACTCTATGTCTTCGGGATTTTTATCGACCTTAAGGTCTTCTTCGAGGCCTTTGGCAGCTTGCGAAAAAAGCCAATCCATTCTCCTCGTTATTTCATCGAAGTCGAAACCCGCGAATATCCAGCAGAGCCCATCTTTCGAGTACGTCAGGATCGCGCTCTGGACATCTCTAATCTGCTCGCGAATGTGCTGGATTCTGAACGTGATGACAAGACCAATGAGCCCAAGTAACGAGACAAGAGCACCTATCGAAGTACCGAAGAACCAATTAAGCTTCTCTACCGAAGGGGTTAGTCCTCTTAATAACAAAAGTGAGATAATAAATCCAAATGAAAAAGGTAAGACCAACTCAAGAGCCGTCTGAATTCCTAGGCTCGCTTCATTCCGTTTCACGGTCTCGCTGCGCCTATAGCGTAACATGTTATTTATATGTTCGCAACTTTGCAACAAAAAAATCTCAGGAATAATAACTTTTCGGGTGCAAATCCCCTTTTTTCAGCAACCGAAAAAAATCAATTTTTATGAATTTTTTTGTTGGGGTAAATTATTTTACTCCTAAGACGAAGAACAGAACAACTATTCCGGTTTTTGTCTGTGACGCAGATGTCCCTTCTGCACAGGTGACATCCACTTTTATGGTGGTTTTTCCAAACCCTAAAATCGGTGTGTCTTTGATAGTTACTGTAGCCCCAGGTTCAATTGGCACCAGTGTACCACTCTTCGTCTTTCCTAGGATTAACAAACCACCGGTTAAGCTGAATGTCCAGTGAACTGTAGTTGCAGTTATGGTACCGTTGTTCGTGATGACTGCGTTGACTCCAAATCCTCCGGTGATGTTGATATTAAAATTGATTGATCCATTCACATTGACTGTTTCTGTTATAATGTCAGTTGCGTTGTAATGATCTGTAACACGTACTGTTACGGGGTAACTTCCTACACGTTCCCATGTATGAGCTGCAGTTGGAGTCGTATGGTTTTCTTCGTATGCGCCATCATTGTTCCAGTCCCACTCATATAATGCGATAGTTCCATCGGGATCGTGACTTGCGGACGCATCAAAGGTGATCTGTTGATTTGGATGGGGGTTCTGTGGCGTCCAAGAAAAATCAGCGACTGGTGGTTGATTTAAAGCAATAAGTGCTTTTTGCGCGTTGAGTCTTCCGGTTCCAATGTATTCTGTAGAGTTATATGGGTCCACATTCTCACAAATCAACGTCTTCACCTCATCAGGCGATAATAAAGGATTTTTTGAGAGCAACAGGGCAGCGACACCCGCTACCATGGGACAAGCAGCAGAAGTACCTGAAGCAAAGGTATAGTTTTGCCCATATCCTTCGTCGTTCATGGTTACAGGATAAGTGGGCATTGTCGAATAGATGATATTGCCTGGGGCAGCGATATCCACCCAGTCGCCATAATTGCTTCCATATCCTGGGCCCCAATCATCCGGCGTGCACCTCGTGTCGTTCTGGGTTGTCGCTGCTACCGCGGTAACATTTTCATAGGCGGCGGGGTAATGTTTTATTGAGGAATTTTGATTTCCCGCAGCGGCGCATAGAAAGACTCCTTTCTCAAAGGCATAATTCACCGCATCCTCCATTATGCTTGAGTCCAGAAATGTGAAACTCATGCTTATGACATCAGCACCATTATCAGCAGCATATTTGATCCCAGCCGCGGTCGTACTATCATAAAACTCCCCGTTTTCACTAATAATTTTTATAGGCATGAACTTACATTGCCAACCGACCCCTGCAATTCCGATACCATTATCCGTAGATGCAGCAGCAATACCAGCACAAAATGTCCCATGGCCATATCCATCATCCGGATTGCTATCGTTATAGTAAAAATCCCAGCCCATCACATCATCGATATACCCATTGTCATCATCATCGATACCATTATTTGGGATTTCATCGGTATTATTCCAAATTTTCGTCGCAAGGTCCGGGTGCGTGTTATCAATCCCCGTGTCGATGATGGCGATTACCACCTCCGGGTTTCCTGTTTCTATGTCCCATGCCTCAGGTGCATCGATATCGCAATCAGGGGTTCCCCCCATTTGTCCCGTGTTATCCAAGTACCACTGATAACTAAAATTTGCATCATTGGGGATGCCACAGAGAATCCCTATTCCATTAGGTTCTGCATACTCGACATAAGGACACCTTCCATATTCCTGTACGATAGAGAGAATGTCAGATCCTATTGGGACATGGAGAATATAGATGTTGTCCAGGATCGTGCCCTTGGCGTTTGAGAACACCTTCTCAATGGTGTTCACCTGATATTTTTCATTCAAAACCGTGAGCGTGGCTTTTGAGAATGTTGTGTCTTTTTTCAGTTTTACAATGAACTCTCCAGGGACAAACTCCATCGTTGATTTATCACCAAAAAGTTCCCTTTTATTCATTGTTCCTACTGCTGGGAACACAACAGCGACGATCAACAACGACCAAATACAGATTCCTATGATTTTGTTTTTCATAGTTTCTTCCCCCTAGAACATGGATTACGTAAAATTATAATCACCCCATAGTATATATATCTATATCTTTCAGCAATAGAAAAAAACCAATTTTTATGAAATTTTTTTTGTTTCCAAAAGGAAAAAAAATGAAAAAGGTGCTCCTGTCGGGATTTGAACCCGAGTCGTCGCCTCGAAAGGGCGAAATGATTGGCCGCTACACTACAGGAGCAAGAGACCTTAAGTAGCCCCGAGAGGATTCGAACCTCTGTCGTTGGCTCCAAAGGCCAGCATGATTGACCACTACACTACGGGGCTAGGGAGCTTGGTTGTTCGTGTAATGGGTCCCCGGATGATAGTGATGCTATTTAATGTTTCATATTTTTTTGTGAAACCTTATATCACTCAATGAGATTTACCTCTAATGAGGTGCGCTCGTTGGTAGATATTCAAGTTCTTAATAAAACTGTCCATATAATTTTTTTCCTTTTTTTCTTTCTTGCGGGATGATTTTTCGTTAAAAAACAGGCGTGTTCAGATGTCGTACAAAGATCGGCTTGTTTTATTTGTTACCTTTACTTCAATTTTTATTGTTTCACAACATTTAAATGAATCGACAAGATAACAACTCTTATAAAATCCTTATTTTGGGAGGTTAAAGGTAACATGAAAAACAAGGTATTGATAAAAGTTTTGGTTTGTGGAATAATAGTATTATTTGTTGGAATGGGGGTTAGACTTGTACTTAGTGTAGATATCGGAACAACCAGTGATGGTGAAGAAGTATGCACAACAAATTCTGTGGAATTAAATGGAAGCGTTGTACAGGTGTTTTATGAAGATGGTAGGGGATTTAATAAATGGGATCTCAACGAAAATGTGAATTCAAAAAGTGGGAGCAAAGAATCTAGTGATACACAAGATATTTCGATAAAAAGTACACTATCCTTTAATCGTGGAAACATTCTTTATGTAGGGGGAATGGGACCCCATAATTACAGCAAGATTCAGGATGCAATTGATAATGCAACTGCGGGTGATATTATCTATGTCTACTCTGGAACTTACATCGAGATTTTGATCATAAACAAGAATCTAACCCTGAAAGGGGAAGATAGAAACAATGTTATCATAGATGGGGCTGCAAACGGGAATTGCATTTCTATATCCAACGTCTGGGTTTCAATTGCGAATTTGACCTTAAGGAATGTTAGCGGGTCAGGAATCTATGTCGATGGTTGTGATCTCATGCTTGATGGCATGACAATCAGAGATTGTGGCAGATGGGGAATCTATGGGGGCTCCTACCCTGGGGCTCTTATTGTAAACAATTGTAC
>Ga0315279_10004569_pt1 | contig 18513 bp, 14 predicted proteins | sample YL17G06_20_MG_FD_203694 | JGI IMG/M metagenome (GOLD analysis project Ga0315279, IMG submission 203694) | Sediment microbial communities from Yellowstone Lake, YNP, Wyoming, USA - YL17G06_20 | ecosystem: Environmental > Aquatic > Freshwater > Lake > Sediment | place: USA: Wyoming | collected... | reverse complement strand
CCCCTCCCTTTTTCCCCGCGGACGACACGCGACACGGCCGCACCCCCTGTACCCCTTCCGTCCGACGCGCCCTATGCGTGCCGCCGCTCGATGACCAGCATGACCTCCTCGGCGAACAGGTTGTCGTCGGGCCTCAAGGGGCGCACCTGGCCTTCGGAGAGGGCGTGTCCCTGCACGATGCCGATGCCCTGCGCGGCCATCCAGTCCTCGAAATCGTGGAGCGTCAGGTGATGGATGTTGGGCGAATCGTGCCACGAGTACGGCAGCGCGCCGGTGACCGGCATCCGACCGTTGAGCGCGAGGTCGAGCCGGACCTGCCAGTGGCCGAAGTTCGGGAACGAGATGATCCCCTGGCGACCGACCCGTAGCATCTCCGACAGCACGACGTGCGGCCGGTAGAGGGTCTGGACCGTCTCCTCCAGCACCACGTAGTCGAAGCTCTCGTCGGGGAAGCCGGCAAGGCCCTCGTCGAGGTTCGTCTGGAACACTGGCACGCCGTTCGCCACGCACTGGAGCACCTTCTCCATGTCGCGCTCGATGCCCTGTCCCCGGACCTTCTTCGACCGGATGAGCCGGGCCAAGAGCGTGCCCGAGCCGCACCCCAGGTCGAGCACGGAGGCGCCGGGACGGACGCGTCGCTCGATGAGGTCGTGGTCCCATCGGTACCCGCCGTTCGCGTTGACGGAGGAAGCCTCGAGGGGGCGCGGTCGCTCCGCCGGAACGGCCTCCAGCAGGTCCATCAGCTTGAGGAGCGTGCGCCGCGTCGCCTCGGGGTCCCCGTCGCCGGTCCGCTCCAGCAAGATCCGAATGAGGCGCTCGCCCCAGTCGGACGTGGATTCGCTCATGGTTCGGTGCCCTTGTCGAGGAAGTCCCGCAGGAGTCGGCTGACGACCTCGGTCTCGACGAGGAACGCGTCGTGGCCGTACGACGACCGCACGTCGATGTACGTGACGGGATGGCGCGCCTGACACAGTGCGATGGCGAGCTCGCGGCACTGCGCCGACGGGTAGAGCCAGTCCGACGTGAACGACACGACGAGCACGTCGGCCGTGACGCGCGAGCAGGCGCGAACGAGGTCGCCTCCGCCCCAGATCGCGGCGGCGTCGTAGTAGTCCATCGCCCGGGTGATGTAGAGGTAGCTGTTCGCGTCGAAGCGCTCGACGAACGATCGCCCCTGATGCGCGAGGTAGCTCTCCACTTCGAACTCGATGCCGAAGTCGAAGTCGGGCTCGGTCTTGTCCTGGAGGCGGCGGCCGAACTTCAGCTCCATCCCGGCGTCGCTCAGGTACGTGATGTGGGCGAGCATGCGCGCCGCGGCGAGGCCCTGCGCCGGCACGTCGCCGCCGTAGTAGTCGCCGCCGTTGAAGTGGGGATCGCTCATGATGGTGTGGCGGCCGACGGCGTTGAACGCGAGGCCCTGCGCGCTCAGCTTCGCCGACGCCGCGAGGACGATGGCCTTCTCCACGCGGTCGGGGTACGCGAGCATCCACTCGATGACCTGCTGGCCGCCGAGGGACCCGCCGAGGACCGCGTGCACCCTCTCGACGCCAAGGTGATCGAGCAGCATCGCCTGGAGCCGCACCCAGTCGCCGACGGTGACGATGGGGAACGAGAGGCCGTACGGTTCCCCCGTCCGCGGGTTGATGGAGCTCGGGCCGGTCGTGCCGTAGCAACTGCCCAGCACGTTCGCGCACAGCACGAGGTAACGGTTCGTGTCGAGGGCCTTGCCGGGACCGACGACCGTATCCCACCAGCCGGGCTTGCGCAGCCGCCACCGGCGCCCCGTCCTGGCGGCGTCACCGTCCCAGCCCGCGACGTGCGCGTCGCCGGATAGCGCGTGGGCGATGAGGACGACGTTGCTCCGGTCCTCGTTCAGCCGCCAATACGTCTCGTACTCCACCTGCACCGGCGCGATCGACCCGCCGACCTCGAGCGGGAACGGGGCATCCTCGGCCGCCAGTGTCACCGTCTGCGCCCGTGTCAGGCCTACGGAGGTCGGGTCGTCGAGCACGCCGCGCGGCAGAAGCTCCCGCACCGCCTCCTCTTCCCGAACGCTCATCTCTGTCAGCTCTCGTCGAGTGCCCTGTCGTGTGGATATCGCGCCGCGCGTATCGCGCCGCGCGACATCCGGTTGGTCAAATGGTATCGGGGCGCCGACCCCGGCCCGCGGCGACACGAAGGCCGCTCCGCCCTGTCGCGTCAGGCCCGCTGGCTCCTCTAGAGCTGGCTCTCATGGAGCGCCTGCTCGAGGTCGGCGATGATGTCCTCGACGTTCTCCAGGCCGATCGACAGGCGCACGTAGTCGTCGGTGACGCCGGTGGACGCCTGCTCCTCCGGGCTGAGCTGCTGGTGCGTCGTGCTGGCCGGGTGGATGATGAGGCTCTTCGCGTCGCCGATGTTGGCGAGGTGCGAGAAGAGCTTCACCGAGTCGATGAGCTTGCGGCCAGCCTCGCGACCGCCCTTGATGCCGAAGCCGATGATGGCGCCGCAACCGTTCGGCAGGTACCGCTTCGCCCGTTCGTGGTCCGGATGGCTCGGCAGGCCGGGATAGTTCACCCATGTCACCTGCGGGTGCCGCTCGAGCCACTGTGCGACCGCGAGCGCGTTCACCGCGTGCTGCCGGACGCGGATCGGCATCGTCTCGAGGCCCTGGATGAAGAGGAACGCGTTGAACGGCGAGATCGCCGGGCCGAGATCGCGCAGGAGCTGCACGCGCGCCTTGAGGATGTAGGCCAACCCCGGCGCGACCGCCTTGTCGTGATTGCCGAACGCCTGCCAGTAGCTGATGCCGTGGTACGACGGGTCGGGCTCGGTGAGCTCCGGGAACTTCCCATTGTTCCAGTTGAACCGGCCACCATCGACGATGGCGCCGCCGATGCTCGTGCCGTGGCCCCCGATGAACTTCGTGAGCGAGTACACGGCGATGTCGGCACCATGGTCGAACGGCCGCAGGATCGGCGGCGGGCTCACCGTGTTGTCGATGAGGAACGGGATGCCGTGCCGATGGGTGACGCCAGCGATCGCCTGGAAGTCGTCCACGTTGTTCTTCGGGTTGCCGATGGACTCCATGTAGACCAGGCGCGTCTTGTCGTCGATGGCCGCCTCGATCTCCTTCAGCTTCGCCGAGTTCACGAACCGCACCTCGATGCCCAGGCGCGCGAACGTGTAGTGGAAGAGGTTGTACGTTCCGCCGTAGAGGTAGCTCGTCGAGACGATGTTCTGCCCGGCGCTCGTGATGTTGAGGATCGCCAGGGTGATCGCCGCCTGCCCGGACGCCACCGCGAGCGCGCCCGTGCCGCCATCGAGCGCCGCGAGACGCTTCTCGAGCACGTCCTGCGTCGGGTTCATGATGCGGGTGTAGATGTTCCCGAACTGCTGAAGGCCGAAGAGGCGCGCCGCGTGCTCCGTCGATTCGAAGACGTAGCTCGTCGTCTGGTAGATCGGGACGGCGCGCGCTCCCGTGGTCGGGTCCGGCACCTGCCCCGCGTGGAGTGCCAGCGTGTCGATGCCCTTCTGCTTGCCCATCATGACCTCCATCCGGTGGATCGCGGCGCGCGGCGGCACGCGCCACGGCCGCACATGAGTGTAATGATACGCGAAGCGGCGGGAAAGTCAGAGGGGCGCGGACTCCTCGCGCGCCGGTCCGCGCTTGGCCGGTGCGTTTCCCCCTTGTGAGCCGCCTCATACTGACAATGATGATCTACAATATACAGATAGTCGGGCGGACGTCAAGCCGGGCGCGGCGAGAAACCCGCTGTGATGGCCCACATGGTGAGCATACGAGCAGTGATGAACAGGCCCGGCCACGGTGGCGCGGTGGGCGAAGAGTGACACGCTTTCGTATCGAAGATGCTATGACGTGGCCGGAGGGGCGAGGCATGCCTCGCCCCTGCAACCCATTGTGCAGACGCATCATACAACCGACGATATGGGCAAACCCGCGAACGCGAAGCGTTCGCCGGGGAATCCCTTTTGCTCGGGGTACTGCCGCACTTGGATGCACGCAGTCGGTACAAGGAGCTTCTCGGCGAGCAGCACAGCCTCACACGTGGTAACACATGCGGTGAAAGGATTCCTCGTCGCCACCGCGCCATCTTCGATGCCGCGCCGCTCACTCGGAATGACCTCGCGTTGCGGGTGCCCGGCGCGATCGCTGTCGCGATGGACGAAGACCGGCTGGGATCCGTGGGGATGGCCCGGAGCGCAGGGCGTGGGGAAGGGTGGCAGGGGCGGCTCGGCGGCCGCCCCTAGGATGCGATGAGCCGCCGCCGGCGCTACTGCCCCGGCACGCGGACGACCGCGCTCGCGGCGCCCACGTTGCCCGCGGCGTCCTCGAGCCGAACGACGATGGTGTGCTCGCCGGCCTCGAGCGCCTCGGTGACGAAGTCGAGCCGCTCGACGGGGCCGTCGAAGATGTCGTCGGCGGGAAAGAATGCGAGCCACTCGCCGCTGTCGATGGAGTACGACCCGGCGTGGATCGTGCCGGCGGCGTCGCGGCCGGTGCCCTCGAGGTGGATCGCGCCGTCGGGCCGCACCGTGGCCTGGAGGCCTTCGATGGCCGGGCCGGTGTAGTCGATCTCGATGGGGCTGCTCACGAGCTCGTCGGTCTGGGCGGTCGGCCATGGGTTGCTCGGCCGGTCGGAGGCCACCACCTTCACGACCGTCAGCCCCTCCGGCACGCCCTCCGTGTCCCACATGTACGACGTCCGCGCGACGTCCTGATCGAGCAGCTTCCACGCCGTCTCGCCGATCCGCCGGTAGTAGAGGTCGAAGACGAGATCGTCGTTGTTGCCATCCGAGACGTTCCACCGGATGAGGACGATCGTCCGACGTACGGGCGCGCGGGCCGCCGTCCGAGCCGGCGTCTGGTCGGCCGAATCGTCGCTCGGGCTGCGCTCGCCCGCGGGTCGGCTCGGCGCCGCGCCAGGACGGTACGGCGCGATCTGGACCCCGTTGACCTCCGGCCGGACGTTCACCTGCTGCCCGGTCACGGCGAGGCTGTGGAGCCTCGGCTGAGGAGAGGCGTCGCTCCGCGTGAGCGTGGCGCGGAGCTGGATGTAGCGTCCCGGCGGGCTCTGCACGGTGCCGCCGTCCGGTCCGCCGAGGGCGGCCCAGGGGCTCCATGCCTCCGCGGGGTCGTCGGAGTTGCCGGTGCGCGATTCGATGAGGAGTGCCGCGGCGTTCGCCCCGGTGGCGCGTACGTCGGCGCGGCCCCACTGCGAGACCATGTTCGCGTCGTGCACGTCGCTCGTGAACACGCCGTGATCCGCCGGGCGCTGGCCGAGCCGCTTCAGCTTGCCGGAGTTGCCCATGCCGATGATGATGTCGCCATTGGCGCGCCGGAGCATGCACGCCGGCTGCGACTCGCCCGTGTCGGCGACCCGCTGCACGCGCCCGTCGACCGAGAGCCAGTAGAGCACGCCGCGAGGCCCGACGCCGACGAGCATCCGCGTGGAGTCGTAGGGGACGATGGAGAGGATGAGCGGATACGGTGCCTGCCAGAGACGCGTCGCCGCGCCCGAGGGCTCGATGCGGTAGACCACGCCGCCCGGCTCGGCGTCCTGCCCCTGCCCCTGTCCCTGCGGGCCGTCGCGCCGCCCGGCCACGGCGCCCGCGTACACGCGTCCATCGGGCCCCACGGCGAGCGTGTGGATCTCCTTCTCCGGCGCGGCGAAGAGGAGGCGCGGCCGCCCCTCGGCGTCGATGTGGTAGACGAGACCGCTGCCGTCGGTGCCCCCGTAGAAGCCGCCGCGGCCGTCCGGCACCAGCACCATCACGTGGCGATCGCGCGTGTCGAGCACCTTGTCCACGACCCGGCCGTCCGTCCCGATCTTCAGCACCACGCCCATGGACCCCGTCGCGGCGTAGAGGTTCCCGTCGCGCCCGAACTCGAGGTCCCAGATGTAGGTCTCCCCGGTATGGCAGAACACGCTGCTCGCGCCGTCGGGCGTGATGCGGTAGATGATGCCGTCGGGCGCGCAGCCGGCGTAGACATTCCCCTGTCCATCGACGACGAGGCTCTGGACCTCGGTCTCCGGGCTGTCGAACACCAGGCGCGGCGGCTCGTCGCCCTCCTTGACGAACACACGCCCTTGGTTGCCCGTGCCGGCGTAGATGCGACCGCCGCGGCCCTCCGCGAGCGCCCACACGAAGAGCTCCTCCGTCTCGCCCAGGTCGTCGAGGGCCGGCGCGAGGGCCAGCGTCCCGTCATCGCCCACGGAGAGACCTTCGACGTCGCCCTGTTCCACCTCCTGCGCCGACGCGATCCGCCACACGCTCGGCCGTACCGCCCAGCTCGCCGACGCCGCGACCATGAGCGCCGCGAACGCCCACCACCGGGAATGCCTCATGCAGGACTCCTCGATCGAGGATTATGCTTCAGGAACAGCCACCGTTCGGAGCCGGCACCATGTCCGAGACATGCCGCCGCATCCGAACGCGGCCCTACCGCGGGCGCGCCAGGTCGTACACCGCGACAGGAATCTCCTGGCTCCCCACGACGTAGAGGCCCATCGGAACCTGCTCCCGCGCGATTGGAGTGCCGAACACGGGTCCGACGCGCCCGCTGGGCACGGCGCTTCGGAGCATCTCGAAGGTCGTGTGCGGCAGGCTCGGAAGGACCTGATCGTCGATGGTCATGCCGAGATCGCTGTTGACCACCTCGAGCGTCAGCCGATCGTTGCGCTCCTGGAAGTTGAGCACGTCGATGAGCTGGTCGAGGTTCTCCGGCATGAAGCGGCCGGGCGCCCGGTTGACCTGCCACTGCTCCGCCGACGCGGCGTCACCCACGCGCAGCGTGTAGACGCCCTCCGGCGTGCTGGGCGCCACCGGCAGCTCCGTGGTGACCTCGAACTCGCGGCCGAGATAGGTCTTCATCCGCGTCTTGACGATGAGCGGCTCGCCCGGGCGCACGACGCGCCGAGGGATCTCCAGCCCCGTCACGAACGCCGCGTTGATCTCCTCGCGGAACTGGACGTTGAACGAGACGCGGCTGATGCGCACCGACTCGAAGGGGTTCCGCGCGAGTTGCTCGAGGGGCACCCCGGCGTCCATCGCCGCCGCGGCCAAGCCGCCGTAATCGGTGTAGAGGTTCTTCCGCCGGATCGCCGCATGCCCATCGATGTCGATGACCTCCTCGAACTCCAGCGTCGCCGGGCCGCTCAACATCTCCAAGTCGTAGAGCGACGTCAGCAGCCCGAGCGCCACGAGCTTCGGGCCGAAGTCGCGATCGCGGGTGACCTCGAAACTCACGTGGTGCGGCCGCGGCCCGCCACCGATGTTCACCTCCACGGGCAGCATCTGCTGAGGCCCACCGATAACCCCGGCGACGCCGAAGCGCCGGTCCTGCCGCAGCGAGCCCACCACGGGTCCGCCGGACGCGACCTTGTACGAGATGTACTGGCTCGGCCAGAGGAAGTGGACGTAGGCGAGCGACATCGGGAGGTCGATCTGGCCCTTGAAGAACATCGGATGGCCGAAGCCGAGGATGGTGTCGCCGTCGCGCCAGGTAACCGTTCCTACGGCCACCATGGAGATGTCGCCCCGGGCCAGCGTCACGCCGAGCGACGACCCGGGCTGGAGCGTCACGCCATCCATCGCCTGGGCGGATACCGCGCCGCCCTGCACGACGCTCATGTTGTACGGCTCGACGAGCTCCTGGAGGAGGCCGACCGCGCGCGGGTTGATGCCGCTCACCGCGAGCGGCGTCTTCACAGGGACCATGCTCGTCCCAGCGGCCTGCGCCAGAGCGGGGTTCGACGCCCATGCGGACGGCAGTTGCGGCGCCTCGGCGGCCGACATGGCGCCGGCCCGCGCCGCGCTCTCGCCACGCCACCAGTGGTCGAAGTCGGTCTGCGTCCCGGGCCGCGGGGGCAACAAGGTGTACCGATCCGGTGCTGGCTCGCCCATCGGCCGTTTCGGGATTTCCGCCATGTATTCGAACGGGGTGATACCGGCGAGTGGCTCCTTCGTGAAGGTCGACGTCCAGGCCACCGCGCCGACGAGCTTCCCACCGATGAACACCGGCGAGCCGCTCATGCCCTCCGCGACGCCTGCCTGGGCGAGCGGGCCGCCGCTCAGTCGTGCGATGATCGCGTCGTTCTGCACGCCGTACCCGCGGAGGACGGCGAGCACCTCCACCTGGAACGTATCGATCCGCGCGCCCGAGAACACGGTCAGCCCGTATCCGCGCATCCCGTCGCGCACTTGGCTCACCGGCAGGACGTCGGGCGCCGCCGCAGAAGCGGAGTGCCCCGCTCCCCATGCGAGGGTGACGCCGAGACACGCCGCGATGTTGCGGAACCACGAAGCCTTCAACGGCACTCCGCGCCTCCAGGAGGATCGTCAGCCCGGCGTGTGGCACCGGAACACTGCATCGGGAACAGGGCCGTTCGTCGGCGCCATGCTCCGCCCAAGGGTCGAACCGTCGGGGCGTTCTCCCGGTTCCCCATCATCCCCGGCAACTTGTACATTCAAGAGCATACGCACATTTCGCCCTGAAGGAAAGTACGGCCGGTCGACGGAGGCGACGGCTGCTCCGACCAGCGGAAAGGGCTCACCATGCCGAACGTCCACCCGCTCTTCGTCCACGGTCGCATCGTGCTCCTGCTGTTCGCGCCGTTCCTCGACGTCGTCGGATACGTCAGGCGCGATCACGCGTACCACCGCGTGGCGGTCCTGGTCCTCGCGCTCGGCGTGGTGGGCACGGCGGCGTCCATCGGCACGGGGTACCTCGCCGCGCACTACGTCTTCCACACGCCCGCGGCAGGTCAGGTCATCGAGACGCACGAGACGCTCGCCCTCGTGCTGGGCGGCCTCGCGCTCGTCTTGCTCGCCATCCGTTGGCTCGCGAGGGACGAGACCGCACGAAGGCGTCTCGCGCTGGTGATCGTGGCCGAGATCGTCGTCCTCGGTACGATGGTGCCGATCACCTCGTACTTTGGCGGGGAACTCGTCTACCATTACGGCGTCGGCACGCCGCTGCTGACGCCCGGCGGCCCGGGCGCCAAAGGCACGCCCCGCGGAGTCGTGCCGTGATCCGCCGCGCGACTTGGCTGCGGCGCGACCACTGACCATAAGGACAGTCTCTAGCCGGGGCAACCTGCCTGCCGCCCCATGGCTCGAACGCACTCGCACGATCGGAGGTACCCACATGCCGCATCGGGACTGGTGGCCGAGACCGTTTCATCGGATGGTGGTGCTCGGCGAGAGCACCGTGGAAGGCGGTGGCTGGCTGGAGAGCCCGTCGGAGCGCTGGACCGACGTGCTCGCCGCGCTCATCCGAGCCTGCCAGACAGAGCCGCTGGAGTACATCAACAAGGGCATCGGGGCGAATGCGATCAGCACGAGGAGCCCCGGCTACGCCAACTCCCGCAAACCGAGCGCCATGGAGCGGTACAAGGGCGACGTGATCGCGAACCGGCCCGACCTGTTCCTCCTCTGCTACGGCCTCAACGACATGCGCGCCGCGATGCCGATCGACGAGTTCATCGAGGACATGCGGACGATCATCGCCGACGTGAGGGTGGCGTGCAACCCGCTCACGGTGCTCACGACGATCTACTACATGACGGGCTGGAAGAGCTGGCCGCCGTACGACAAGGGCTCCGTGAAGCTCACCGAGGCGTACAACCGGCGCATCAGGAAGCTCGCCGACGACGAGGGGTGCCTCGTGGCGGACGTGTGGCAGGCGGAGGGGAAGGCGGACTGGCTCATCAACCCCGACGGCGTGCACGCGAACCGGGTCGCCAACCTCCTCATCGCCCATCGCGCCTTCGAGACGCTCGCGCAGAACTGCAGCGGCCTTTGCCGGGCGACGTACGACCGCGACCTGCCGACGGGCTGGACGCAGGGCACCATGAAGGCGCGCGCCGAGGTCGGCGATCCGCACGACCCGTGGTGGCGCCGGTAGGCAGGCGTGCGCGCGGCTCGTCTCGCATCTGCCGGACCGCGTCGGCTGACGCCTCGTGGCTGCGGCCGCGCGTCCGGTTGCCGCGTCCTCAGGCGACCCGTATACTTCCTGTTCCCAGCGCCACCTACCTTTCACCTCGTCAGGAGATCATCCATGCCGGAGAAGCCACCGTTCCCATGGCCGAACGGCGCCCGCGCCGCCGCATCGCTCACCTTCGACGACGGCGCGCCCTCGCAGCTCGACAACGCGATCCCGCTCCTGAACGACCGCGGGTTCCGCGGGACCTTCTACGTCACCGCCCACGAGGCCGGCCCGCTCGACCGCTCCCGCGACGGCTGGCGGGATGCCGTCCGCGCCGGGCACGAGATCGGCAACCACAGCATGTCGCACCCGTGCTCGCGCAACATCGGCGTCGGCCGCATGAACCTCGACGACATGACGCTCGACGACATGCGGCGGGAAATCCTCGCCGCGAAACGCCGCATCGAGGAGGCGTTCCCCGAGCAGCGCGCGCACTCCTTCGCCTATCCCTGCGGCGAGACGCACGTCGGCAGGGGCGCCGCGCACACGAGCTACGTGCCCATCGTCGCCGAGCACTACGCGGTGGCTCGCTACCTGGGCGACGGCGTCGTCTCGAACGATCCGTACGAGGTGGACCTGACGTACACCTGGTCGCTGATGCCGGTCGCGCTTTCGGGCCGGCGGATGATCGAGATGATGGAGGAGGCGGCCCAGCGCGGCAGATGGACCGTCTACTGCTTCCACGGCGTCGGCGGCGATCACCTATCGGTCGGCCTCGACGCCTTCCGCGAGCTCGTCGATCACCTCGTCGCGAACCGCCGGCGCATCTGGACCGATACTGCGATCAACGTGGGGACCTGGATACGGGAGCATCGCTGAAACGACCGATACGAGGAGAACCGCATGGACAAGGTACGGGTTGGCGTCATCGGCGTCGGCGGCATGGGCACCGGCCACTGCGAAGGGTTGACGAAGAACGTGCCCGAGGCACAGCTCGCCGCCGTGTGCGACATCGACCCCAAGGTGGCCGATGAGAAGGCCGCGCACTACGGCGTGCCGGGGTTCACGAACCACAAGGCGCTCATCAGGAGCGGCCTCGTGGACGCGATCACCGTCGCGACGCCGCACTACTTCCATCCGCCTATCGCCATCGACGGGTTCCACGCCGGGCTGCACGTGCTCTCGGAGAAGCCCATCGGCGTGACGGTCAAGGCGGCCGACGCGATGCTGGCCGCCGCGAAGGAGAGCGGCCTGGTGTTCGGCGTCATGTACCAGTCCCGCACGAGCGGGGCGATCAAGGCGCTCAAGCGCGTCGTCGACAGCGGCGTCCTCGGGCGCGTCTACCGCGCCGCGATGGTCGAGACGCACTACCGCACGCAGGCCTACTACGACTCGGCGACGTGGCGCGCGACGTGGAAGGGCGAAGGCGGCGGCGTGCTCCTCAACCAGTCGCCGCACGGCATCGACGTGTTCATGCTGCTCATGGGCCTGCCGAAGCGCCTCCAGGCCGTCACCCGCACGTGGCGGCACCACATCGAGGTCGAGGACGAGGCCTCGGCCCTGATCGAGTGGGAGAACGGCGCGACGGGCTACTACCACACGAGCACGAACGAGGCGCCCGGCACGTACCTCATCGAGATCTGCGGCGATGGCGGGAAGCTCACGTACGGCGGGGGCTCGGTGAAGCTCACCACGATGAACCCGCCCGTCGACGTCTTCACGAGAGACGCGACGAAGATGTGGGGCGAGCCCGAGAAGACCGAGGTGCCCATCGAGATCGAGCAGTGCCCGAGCGGCCACAGCGTCATCCTGCGCAACTGGGTCCGCGCCATCCTTTACGGCGAGCCACTGGTCTCGCCCGGCGCCGAGGGGATCAAGAGCCTCGAGTTCATCAACGCCGTCATCCTGTCCGGCGCCACCGGCAAGCCGGTGGACTTCCCCGTGCCGCGCGAGCGGTACGAGCGATGGATTCGGATGAAGGCGCGCACGAGCACGTTCCGGAAGGACGTGCACGAGCAGCGGGAGACCGATCCGAAGCACGTCGGGCGATGACCCACCCCTAGCGCACAATCTCGCGTCCGGTCGATCGCACCGACGCGCCACTCCTGATACGGAGGCAATCACGCCATGATGCCCGAACTGAACGACTACCTCGAGGCAATGAAGTCGGTCGCGGGGGGCCTGAAGAAGACGGTGTCGAACCTGGATGAGGAGGCGATGAACTGGCTGCCGGAGGGGCTCGCGAACACGGTTGCCGGCCTCGTGCGCCACGGGTCGGCCGCCGCGATCTGGGTGCTCGGCGACCGCGTTCTGGGCCAGCCGGGCATCCCACACCCCGGCATCGACAACGCGCCGACCCCGAAGGCGGAGCTTCTCCGCGCCATCGATGACGCGGTGGCCTTCTACGAGGCGCATGTCGGGGAGGTCACCGCGGCGACGCTGACCGAGGAGCGAGCCTTCGGCAGCAGCCGGCGGAATGGCCGACAGCTCCTCCTCATGAGCCTGCGGCACCTCGCGCACCACACGGGGCAGGTCGCCCTCCTCGCGCGCCTCTGGACGGCTCGGCACCCGGCGGCGAAGACCGCGTAGGCGCGCGGTCGCCGACGGATCACTGCGAGCGAGACCGCAGCCCGGTGCGCAGGAGGTACGCCGCGAGCGCCGCGAGCGCCATCGCGCCGATGACGTCGGCGATGCGGGAGCCGTAGAGGGCGAGGGAGAGGTCGATCCTCACGTAGATGAAGACGGCGAGGATGACCCCCATGATCGCCTCGCCGGCGATGAGGCCCGAGCCGAGAAGGATGCCTCGGTCGCGCCCCTCGTCGTCGGCCGCGGCGGCTGCGGAGTCGGGCCGATGTCCCGCCGCCCGTTCGACGACCGCGCGGACGATCCCGCCGAGGAGGATGGGCACCGCGAGGGTGAACGGCAGGTAGATGCCCACGGCGAGCGGCATGAGGTGGAGCCGGAAGCGCGCGCCCCGGGCATGCAGGACCGCGTCGGCGGCGAGAACGGCGACGCCGAGGCCCATGCCGGCGAACACCATGTCGTACGGGAGGTGCCCCTCGCCGAAGATGCCGTCGGCGATGCTCGCGAACAGCGTGGCCTGCGGCGCCTTGAGCCCCTTGCCGATGCCGTACGACGCGTGGAGGAGCGAGAGCACCGGCGCCACGACGAACGCCGGCACGATCACGCCGATCACTTCCGTGTACTGCTGGTAGCGCGGCGTCGAGCCGACGAGGTAGCCGGTCTTCAGGTCCTGCGAGCAGTCGCCCGCGGTGCAGGCGGCGCAGCAGACGACGGCCGCCACGCCGAGCGTCGCGAGGATGGCAGAGCTGCCACGGTAGCCGACGACGAGGAGGAAGGCCGCCGTGCCGAGGAGCGCGGAGATCGTCATGCCGGACACGGGGTTGTTCGAGGTGCCGACGAGGCCGGTGACGTAACTCGACACGGCAACGACGAGGAAGCTCGCCGCGACCATGACGACCGTCGCGAGGACCGTCATGCGGGCATCGCCGAGGAGGTAGTCGTAGAGCCCGAGCATGACCGCGATCGCCAGCGCGAGGAGGAAGCCCAGCTCACCGAGGCTCATGTCCCGCTCCGTCCGAGGGACGCTCGCGGCGCCGGTCGCGCGGTGGGCGGCGCGCAGGTTCGCGAGGCCGGAGCGGATGCCTCGGCGGACGGAGATGATCGACCAGATGCCGCCGACGACCATCGCGCCGACGCCGAGGTAGCGCACACGGCCTGTCCACAGTGCCCACGCCGTGTCGAGCGCGGAGGCCCCGACGAGGTCGCGCGGGCCGGCCATGAGCGGGATCGCCACGAGCCATCCGATCGCGCCGCCGACGAACACGAGCGCGGCGATCTCCAGGCGCACGATGTAGCCGACCGCCAGGAGCGCAGGAGAGATGTCGCTGCCGAGGAAGAACGGGCGACCTCCGACCTCCGCCGCCCACTCGACGCTGCCGCGGATCAGGCCGAGCCCCGTGCCGGCGGCCTTGAAGAGCGCCCCCAGGCCAATTCCGCGAAGGATGTCGCCGACCCCACGGGCGCGCGCGTCGGACCCGGCGCGGAGCACGGTCGCGCAGGCGACGCCCTCGGGGTACGTGAGCTCCCGCTCCTCGACGATGAGCGCCCGGCGGAGCGGGATCATGAAGATGACGCCGAGCAGCCCGCCCGAGATGGCGATGAGCGTCGTCGGCCAGAACCGGAAATCGGTCCACGCGCCGACGAGGACGAGCGCCGGGACGGTGAAGATTACCCCCGCGGCGAGCGACTCGCCCGAGCTCGCGAGCGTCTGCACGATATTGCTCGCGAGGATGTTGTTCCGCCGGAGCGCGCGGAAGACGGCCATCGCGATCACGGCCGAGGGGATCGACGCGGAGACGGTCATCCCGGCGTAGAGGCCGAGGTAGACGTTCGCTGCGGTCATGATCACGGCGATGACGACGCCAAGCAGGATCGGCGCCGCGGTGAACTCGCCCTTTGCGAGACGGTCGAGCTCCGACTGCTCCATGCGGCGCTCTTTCACTCCTCCAGCCTCCGTCACGTGGGCTCTCCTCCTCGCCAGGCCGGCGCGATGCGCTGCGCGAGCCCGACGATGCGGCGCTTCTCCGGCTCGCTCAGGAACCCCATGAGGAGGGTGAGTGCCGGGAACAGCGCCACGCAGAGCGCCTTCGCCGCCATCCGCGGCCAGAACGGCCATGCCGGCACGAGGTATCCGATCCCGACCGCTGCGAGGCCCGCCACCGGGAGCACCGCCAGGCGCCGCCACTCGTACGGGATTCGGTGCACCCGCTGCGCGACCGCGATCGTCAGCGTCGCCATGCAGGCGTACGAGATGAGCGTGGCGATCGCGGCGCCGGTCATCCCGTAGGGCGGCACGAGCACCCAGTTGAGGACGAGGTTCACCACCAGGCCCGTGATCGAGAAGATGGGCAGCAGCCGCGTCCGCTTCGGGATCCCGACCGCGGTGCTGAAGACCTGGTAGACGCCAAGGCAGACGTAGCCGCCGACGATCCACCCGACGAGCACCGCGGCGCCCCAGTACGCCGGCGATCGAAAGGCGAGAAGCCGGATGAACTCATCCCCGAAGATCGCGACCGGCACGGCGAGGCCAGCGATCGCTGCGAGGCTGTAGCGCGCCGTCACCGCGTGGAGCGTGCGGGCGTCGCTCCGCTGCTGGATCGAGTAGATGAAGGGCGTCCACGCCAGGCTCGCGCTGTCGAGGACGAGGTTCATGATCATCCCGATGCGGTAGGCGTAGGAGTACAGGCCGACCTCGGTCATCGTGCGGTAGTGCTCGATGAAGTAGCGGTCGGCGCCGAAGAGCAGGTAGATGGCGAGGTGGTGCGGCAGCAGCGGCAGCCCATACGAGAGGATGCCGCGCAGCACGTCCTTCCTGAGCCGCAGCTTCGCCGAGCGCAGCAGGTCGGGCATCATCACGAGCGTGATGCCGATGTTGGCCAGGATGGCGGCCTCGAGGGCGCCGCGGATGCCGCGCGGCCACCAGAGGATGAGCCATAGCATGCAGATGAGCGAGAGGACCGACCCGGTCATGTTGAAGAACGTGTTCCGCGACGCCTGACGTCGGACGCGGTAGAGCGTGTAGGCAATGCCCTGCGGCGCCACAATGATCACGTTGGCGAGCGAGAGAAGGTAGTAGACCACCGAGAGGTGGGAGGCGTTCCCCATGACGACCTGGGTCATCGGCACCGCGGCCAGCGCGAGCGGGCCGATGATGAACGCCGTCAGCACGAATCGCCACAGCAATCCCGTGCCGACGACGGCCGCGCGGTGCTCGTCGGTATTCTCGTCGTAGTAGTTGCGGTTGATGGCCTGCTGCACGCCCGCGTTGAGGAAGATCCCCAGCACGCTGGCGAAGACTTGGAGCAGCGTGAGCACGCCGAGATCCGCCGGGCTGAGCCGCGCGGTGATGATCGGCAGGACGAGGAAGCTGATGAATCGGTTGAACGCCAGGCCGAGTCCGTAGATGGAGGAGTCCTTGAAGAACCCCCGAATCTGGCGGCCCATGCCGCCCTCGGCGGGAGATACCATTGAGAGCCCTTCTTTCCGCACGCACGCATCCGCGCAGAGCGCAATAGAGCGGGGCACAGCGCGCCCGCGCATCATCCAGAGTAAACGGGGGTTGATCGTGTGACGCCGAGCGCGCCGCTCAGCGCCTCAGCCAACGGTCGAACCAGTCGAACGCCTTCCGGCCGCTGAACTCATGCCGGCCCGGGAACCGGTCCACGTCGAACCGGTCCGGCACGCCCGCCGCCTCGTAGCCCCTCCGGACGCGTTCGCAGGCGATGTCGGCGTCGTCCAGTTGATAGCATGTGTCGAACTCCCCCACCTCGGCCAGGAGAGGCTTCGGCGCGGCGAGAAGGGCGACGTCGGGAATGTCGCCGAACAACGGGAGGTCGGGGAGGAAGTCCACGCCGCAGAAATTGCCCCGGACCAGGCCGTTCGCGATCGTGCTCAGGTAGCAGCTGATGACGCCGACCTTGATCCGTCGGTCGAGCGCGGTGAGGTACGTCGTCATCGTCCCGCCGAAGGAGACGCCGACGCAGCCGATGCGGCGCCCATCCACTTCCGGCTTGGTGAGAAGGTAGTCCACGCACCGCACGCCGTCGTGGATCTGCAGGGCGAGGAGCGAGTAGCCGAAGTGGCCGGCGGCAAGGGCGCGGACGTTGCACCCGGCGCATCCCTTTCTATCCCACGGCTCCGAGTCACGGCGCTCGCCGAACCCACGCCAGTCGGGCGCGATGACGACGTATCCGCGTTCCGCGAACCGCGCGCCGTGGCGGTGCTGGTAGTCCTCGTACGGCTCGCCCTTCTCGTTGATCCCGACCACCGGGTCCTTCCCCAGGTGATGGCCGTGCGAACAGATGAGCGCCGGGCGCCGTTCCCCCTTCTTGAGACCCTTCGGCGTCAGGACCCACGCAACGACCGCCATCGCCGGCTCGCTCTCGAAGATGACCTTCTCCCGGACGTACGTCCCGCAGTCGGTCCGTTCGAGAACGTGCGAGTCGAGGGGAACCGATTCCGGGAACGGGCCCAGCGCGCGGCGAGTGAGCGCGCGGAAGCGACGCTGCCACGCGCGGAATTCCTCCGGGGTCGTCGCCCTGCACGTCGCGCGCGGCGGCGTGGCGAGACGCTTCTCCACCCAGTCTTTCATGACGAGAATCGGCATGATCCTCTACCCTTTCAGCCACTTGTCGAACCAGTCGAACGCCTTGCGACCGCTGAACTCGTGCTCGCCGGGGAACAGGTCCACGTCGAACCGATCCGCTGCGCCCGCGGCAGCGTAGCCGCGCCGGACGTGATCGCACGCGGCCCGTGCGTCGTCGACCTCGAAGCACGTGTCCCGTTCGCCGACCTCGGCGAGAAGCGGCTTCGGTGCGGCGAGGAGGGCAACGTCGGGAATGTCGCCGTTCGCGCGCAACTGGGGCATGTACTGCGCGCCGCAGAAGTTCGTCCGCCGGAGGCCGTTCGCGATCGTGCTCAGGTAGCAGCAGATGACGCCGACCTTGATGCGGCGGTCGAACGCGGTGAGGTACGTCGTCATCGTCCCGCCGAAGGAGACGCCGACGCAGCCGATGCGGCGCGGGTCCACCTCGCGGCGCGACTGGAGGTAGTCGACGCACCGCATGCCATCATGGATCTGCAGCGCGAGGAGCGAGTAGCCGAAGTATCCGGCCGCGAGGTGGCGCAGGTTGCAGCCGTCGCGTCCCTGGTCGTCCCAGGGCGAGCCGTCGCGACGCTCGCCGAAGCCGCGCCAGTCTGGGGCGATGACGACGTACCCGCGCTCGGCGAACTGGACGGCGTGCCGATGTTGGTAGTCCTCGAACTGCGTGCCCTCGGCGTTCGTCGCCTTGCCCTCGACGTCGAGGCCGACGAGCGGGTTCTTCCCGATGCCGTGGCCGTGCGCGCAGACCAGTGCCGGTCGCCGCTGGCCGGGGCCGTTCCCCTTCGGCACGAGCACCCATGCGACGACCGCCATGTGCGGCTCGCTGCTGAAGACGACCTTCTCCCGCACGTACGAGCCGCAATCGGTCCGCTCGGTGGTCTCCGGGTCGAGCGGCACCCGCTTCGGGAACGGGCCGAGCGCCCGCCGCATCGCTGCGCGGAAACGGCGTTGCCACGCGCGGAACTCCTCCGGCGTCTTCGCGGCGCACGTGAGCTTCGGCGGTCGCTTCAACTCCTCTTCGATCCAGTCCTTCATCAGGAGACCGCGCATGGGTCACCCCTTGGGTTCGAGTTGGCGTGCAACGGCTACGATGGCTGGCCCGCGACCGTGCGCGATGCCGGCACGGCCGCTGCCGTCCGTCCGCGGCCTGCGATGCCAGCGCAGCAGGCATCGCCCACGCCACGGGCGTCGCACGGCTTACGGCCGGGCCGGTAACATGTCCTTCACCATGTCGCCCTCGGACTCGAGCTCCTTCACCGACGCGTCGAGCATCCGCCGGGCGTAGTCGCTCAGCTTGATGCCCTGGACGATGCCCCAGTCGCTCGTGCCGCGGCGCACGAGGGGGAACGAGCTCACCAGGCCCGCGGGCACGCCGTAGCTGCCGTCCGAGCAGACG